>QQTW01002094.1_pt1 | contig 14360 bp, 16 predicted proteins | sample 1904831 | NCBI WGS metagenome assembly QQTW01 (sample SAMN09435610, study PRJNA476489) | Subsurface metagenome, whole genome shotgun sequencing project. | reverse complement strand
GCCAGTCCGGACACTTGAAACTGAGCCCTTCGAACAGCACATGTCCCATTGGTGCAACCATTTTCTCATCCTCAAAAATCAAAATAATTAAACATGCGATCCCCCTTCTGCCTCACCCTCTTACCAGCTCTCCTGCTTCTCCTCTCCACCACATCCTCCGCCGTCCCAAACGCCGCAGCGGATCCCGAGCCCGAAGGCGAGACGTCCTCCCACCTAGAGAAGCGAGCGAGCTGCACTATCCCCATCGGACTGGTAGGGTTGAATGAATATCGCGGCACATGCGTCGATACGCGCACGGCGAACTCGTGTAAACGAGGCGTGCTGATTCCGGGGGCTTGCCCGGGGCCGAATTACGTGATCTGCTGCATCAAGAATAAGTGCTTCGCCGAGACTTGTGGTGTTTATCCCGATTTTGGATGATGGAAAGAAGACGGTGATGTTGTGGGATATGGCGACGTGGCTGGTTGAGGTGGTACGGAAGGTGGAGGAGAAAGAAGACGAATGGGACATCTTGAAGGATTTGGAATCTGCAAGAAGTATGGACTTGCGAGTAGAGGGTCGTCCTCGGCTTTAGCATACTGTCTTTCTCGACACGCGACGCGTGCGAAGACCATAAGCTTTTGTTGTACTATCTTCTTGACATGCAATCTTGCTACGACAAATGCAGCGCCTCTTTCAATGACATACTATCAAGCGTCCAGGCTGCACCTATCCATTTGTATTCTTTGCCTCTGCACAGCACTAATTGGTTCATTGTAGTTCTTTTAACCGTTTAAAATGATGACGTCAGAAAACAATAACAATGCTGAGTATGAATGGAGTCGGTCAGAAAGGTGAGGAGCGATGCATATATGATATACATAACCCTAAAAGCACCCGGTCTCTAGGGGTCTTTTGAGCGCTTGCACAACATAAAAGTGATTGAGATGGGTTGAGAGTTCAGCATTTGGTGATGACCAGTGAGAGAACAGCATTGAACACTGTTGTAAATGCGATGTTGATCACGGCAAGAAGAACACAACATCATACAGATTGCATGGTACAGAAAATGTGCAACCTCTGGTAACCGCGTGGCCGACGAGTCTTCGTGTCGTTCGTTGGCCAGTACCACAACCGTACACTTGACTACGAGATTCGTCGGCCGCACAAGTTGGGCGGTATAGAACAAAAATAAGAAGTCCAGAACAATCGTGATAATGTTGCAGGGCCCCCAGGTTTGCTATGCTCTGACTAATCCTTATGCGCTCTCGTTCATCCAAAAGCACTGAAGAAAATACGGACGTCTACCGGCAGCACTCCGCTACAAGAAGGCAGAAAGCAGCTGTGTAGGGTTTTCTCTCCGGGTTTCTCAGCATATAGATAGCGAACGTGATGATGGGTAAGCTTAATGGGTTTTGGTAAGCAACCTTCAAAGATGATTGCATTTCATGCAGCTTGGTTTGAGGTTTGGTGATGAAGTTGAGAAAATGGTTGCACCAATGGGACATGTGCTGTTCGAAGGGCTCAGTTTCAAGTGTCCGGACTGGCAAGGATCTGATATACAACACTAAACCAACTAAAAAAGGAAAAAAAGGAAGAGAATTGGTGGAGGCTATACTAGAGAGCCTTGTTGCTCGATTCAGAATCCATCCTTCTCGCCATGCAACGCCAGAAGGATTGGGAATCTCTCTTGCATTGCTCTCCTAGATCCTCAAAGCCCAACCCAACACGACCGAAACTCAAAACAACAACGACAACAACAACTACTAGTACTACTACTAACTTGTTCTCAGATAATCTTGGGGCCCCTCAAAAACGCCCACTCCGAGCCTCGCCCACCCATTCTCATTTGACGTCACAATCGCCCGTCCACCATACCCCAACCTCACCCCTGCCATATCCTCCTCACGCACGCACTCATCCAGAATGCTCCGCACAGCCACCTGGACGCCGACCAACAGCGACGCGGTCGACCACTGATGCTGCTGATGGACAGTGACGCTAAAAACAATGGAGCAGGAGCCTGATATCCAAATCCTGCCAGCATTGAGGTTGGTGGGGGGTCGTCGTCGCAGCATAAAGTCAAGAGGACGGGAGTCGGTTCTGATTTGCTCAAGGGCCTGGAGGCAGTCTGTGTACTGCACATTTGGGGGATCGAATTGCATCTCAACAGGCGTGGTTGGATTAAAGCATTCTATGGGTTCGGGGAAAGTCCAGTGTCGATTGACTAGAGGGGGTGAAGGAGATGGTGCTGATGGAGTTGGAGATGAAGTGGATGGAAGGACCGCAGTAACAGGATTGGCTGAAAAAGAAGATGCAAGCATCAAGCAGATGAAGCTAATGTAGGTTTGCATCGTGATGATGGAGTCTTGCATTCTTTCGCTCTTGAATGGGTACAACGATTGTCGTGATGAAGGTAGTTGAAGTTGCTTTGTGAGAAAGAAAGAAGTAAGGAAGAGTGTGAGGGCCACGCCTTCGTACTGTCCCTAAATCGCATGTTCTGACACAATGCTGACACAATGCCGAAACTCGCGATGTCATTCTTGTATGTGCGCCTCGACTCCCCTAAGTACGCGTATATAAACGACTAAAAAAATGCATACGTACCAGCACAGGACTGTTGTTTGCCTGCTGAAACAGTCTCCTCGTCGCAACTAACCAAACCCAAGCAACCATCTTGATCAATAATCTAACGTACAAGTGGTGCAATCGCAATGAATAGCCTACCCAGCCAAAGACATGAAAACATTATATAGATCTGCTATGCTGACGCAAATCACATAGCTGTAGAGGGAAAGGTCGCAGCATATTATTGAGGATTCAGTTTCATGGCGGCAAATTGACAGACTTGAAAACAAGGTGACAGCTGCGGCAGTGCGCTCACTATAAAGCTTTTGCACTTTTTAACCTGAGATTTTCAACTACTCAAAAACTTGATAAGTGATTAGACTGAGCACTAGGCTCAATAAAGACATATAAAACTATGAAGAACTCTGAGTGTTTTTGTGAAGCTGTAAATACTACTATTATTGCATCACCCCCGGTCACCCAGCTCGCTCGCTAAAGCGGCAGCCTCCGGGAGAGCTCCGTTTGTCAAAAAGCTTTCGCCAATGGCTTGGCAACCTTAATTGAGCCGCAAGCGCCCTTAAATTCAGATGGCCATATTGACCTGTGGCTTTGACAATTGGCTCATCTTCCGATCAACGAACGTCATGGCTCCTAAAGCTCAAAAAGGGACTTCGTCTGGCAAGCAAAAGCCGCATGAAGAGGAACGGGAGGATTCCCTACAGGCTGTGGTGGGAGCTTTTCCTTCGTTACATTAAAAATATAGTTACTGAGAATAGTCCAGATTCTCGCGGATTCATTTGAGACGAGATTTAGACCATACACTCTAGAAAAGCCCCGGGTACGGTTTCAATTGACTTTAAGACACCCGTTTACTAATTATCCGCAGTGTCTCCTACCCTTAGCAAACACCCCTCTTATCGAATATACCCTTGAATTTCTAGCCAGTGCTGGCGTGCAGGAGGTTTTCATACACTGCGGCGCACACACGGACCAGTTAGAGGATTATATCAAGTACGGGCTCCAAAGCTTACAGCCTTCTGGATATCGTTTAACGTTTCTACAGCGCCTCGAAATGGAGAACTCGGTCTTCCCCGTTTTCAAAACTTACGATGCTTCGATCCTCCGCAACGTCAGTTGGCGACGCAATGCGTGACCTCGATAAACGTGATTTGATGACTGGCGACTTTATCGTTGTTAGTGGTGACGTGGTGTCAAACTTCCCTCTGGTATCCGCGCTTGCCAAACACAGAGCCAGACGTGTGGCCGATAAAAATGCGATCATGACAATGGTGCTCAGAGAGGCTGGGATGGGTCACAGAGCGAAAGCTTCGGGGGCTCGACCAGTGTTTATTATTGATCCCATAAAGGAGCGCTGCTTACACTATGAAGAGATGAGACTTGGCTCGGGAAGCTATGTGCACCTGGACCCGGAGCTTCTGGCTACACATCAAGAGATTGAGATAAGAGAGGATTTGATTGACTGCTATGTGGATATCTGCACCCCTGACGTCTTGAGCTTATGGGCGGACAATTTCGATTATCAAACGATGAGAAAGAGTTTCCTTTTCGGAGTCCTGAAGGACTACGAACTAAACGGCAAGACCATACACACGCATATTGTGAAAGAGCATTACGCTGCACGCGTACGGAATCTGAGAGCGTACGATGCAGTGAGTAGGGATGTGGTGAGCAGGTGGACTTATCCATTGGTTCCGGACAGTAATCTGTTCAAAGGGCATACCTTCCGGTTTCAGAGAGGAAACATCTACAAGGAGGAAGGGATTAGTTTGGCTAGCAGCTCGGTCGTGAAGAGGAGAACGATCATAGGTAGGGATACGAGCATAGGAGATGGAAGTGTTGTAGGCGACTCTGTTCTTGGGAGGAGGTGCCAGATTGGCAGGAATGTCACGATTGAAGCGTCATACATTTGGGATGACGTCGTTGTTGGAGACGGATCAGTGGTTCAGAACGCCGTCATCGGTAACGAAGCAGTCATTGGTAGGGCTTGCCAGATTCATCCGGGAGCGTTGATATCGTATGGTGTCAGGATAGCAGATGGTGTCAGTGTTCCAGGAACAGCTCGGATCACCAAAGCACAACCTAGTCAAGAAGGAAAAGCCAACAGCGATACGAAATATGTCGGGGAAAGTGGGGAAGGCTATCAATTTGAGGGTGATTCAGATGAAGAGGATGAAGATGGCGAAAGCCTCGCACTATCAGGTCTAAGTAAGCAGACTCTCTCACCTAGTTGGCTGGGGAAGCTGATGTTCCGAAGTCTACAACCTCCATGATGCTGCCGCATCCGACTCGTCAATATCCACATTCAACTCTGACGGCTCGGAGGACATACCTCACTTTGACAATCCTAGGGCTGAATCATTTGCAACTTCCATGTCTGACGAGAATGTCGATCATGATTTCCATACCGATGCTGCTTCGTCAATATTTGACTCACTTCAGCGTGGCGATACAGCGGACGTGATTCAGCTTGAGCTAATGGGTCTTCGTATGAGCACCAACGCGTCCGATCACCAAGTGCGGCACGCCGTGGTCACCGCATTTCTGAAGCATATCGCAAGTTTGATGGACAGTTCTTCTGTTGGCGCTAGCGAGGCCGTGAAGACGGTGTTTGCAAAGTACAAAGACCTGGTTGAACGGACGATTTTCGATAAGTCAAAGCAGCAGAAACAGGATCAGGTTGACTTTTTGATGCTGGCGCAAAAGGACTTGGTGCATAGAAAGAAGGGAAACATGATCATGTTGTTTACGGTGAAGGATCTGTATGACTTGGAGATATTAGAGGAAGAAGGGGTGGAGCAGTGGTGGGAAGATGAGAAGAGTAGTGAGACTGAGGACATGCGGAGGGTAAGGAGTCAAACAGAGAAGTTTGTTGAGTGGTTAAAGAATGCAGATGAGGATAGTGGTGATGATGAGGATGAGGATAGTGATGAAGAGTAGGGCTATTAGCATGTCTGCCGAAGCTTTTTGCTTAATGTCCACTATGGTCGCAGGATACCAGGTCGAACCTCCATTCAAGTGCCTGCATACATGGCCAGAGATCGATGGTCGTCTCACGATTGCATCCCTCACCTGGCCAAATGGAAGCTATCTATCCCGCAGATGTTACAAGTTGTTTAACCGTCGACAAAAAGCTGTTGAGATGAGGATGATCGGGCACAGCGTGCATTTGTTGGACTCGTTGCCCTAAAACCACCGTAATCGAGACGTCTCCAGTCACTTGCGGCCGTTTTCAGTATGTTGCTTGTTACGAGGTTCCCACGGTTACCTACAACAAGTTGTGGCTTACAACACATGAGCGACTTCACTTGGCTCGGAGCAACTACGCTGTCTGACAAGTAATCGTAAGGTGAGTGCCAGCAGACAGTTGCTACTTCTCGTTCCTTCGAGATCTTTGCTTACAGCTGTCAGTCTCAGCTTTTCAGATCCATCTTCTGATACGATACTGGCAGTGGCTCCAATGTCATAGGGTCCCTGTATTTCTACAAGACACCCAAACGGTACCTAACTATGGGATTGAAACGCAATCTCGCATACAGTACCATCGGGTTGAATTAGAGTAGCCCTGACCTTTCCATCTCTGTGGATTATCGAAAGATCTGGTCACCGAGAGAGACTATTCCTCGGCACATCTTCGACCTTTCACTCCGTATCTTTAGAATTCACAGCGTTGTGTTTCTGGATAGCTACCTAGGATCGGTAAGCGGGCTAGTGTCCCCCGCGGATCTTCCCGCAACTCGAAACAAGCGAGCATCGTCACCCATCAAGTCCCAGTTACAGTAAACCGTCCTTCCGTCTAATCTTGGTCGGTCTGCTTATAAATAACAGTCTTCACTCAACTATTTGGCTTTGCTTCTTTCGTGGCCTATATACACAATCACACTCCCCATCTCTTCTCAGACTTTGAGCTCGTGTTTGAACCTTGTCACTGCGAGCTCGGTGCACCGAGCTCGCTCATACTTTCACCACGCCTCCTCTGACTAGAAAGAGGAAAGCTATAGACTGCGTTGATTCAGTAGAGGGGATATCTAACAAAGCCAACAAAACTGTAAACGCAGCGTTGCCTGCAACGCCACTGACTAACGCCAGCACCACCCCCATCATGGATTCAGATGACGAGTTCATGAGCGGGGCGTCAAGCTTGGAGGAAGACTTCGGGGGAACACAGGACAGTGAAAACGAGAGCCTGGGTGATGGTGAGATATCGCCACCGAGGCTGTCGGGCGCGGAAGAATCTGACTGTGCCATAGACTTCGAGGATGACGAACCGGATATGGGATTCTCACAAGACAAAGATATCATCAAGCCTACCAAGAAACCCTACGAAGTCGATTTTCAAGTCTACAGCCCAGCTGACATACAGGCGCACCAAGACCGCCAGATTGACGAATTATCAGCTATCCTGGGCCAGCCACCAGAGTCGTCGGCTATATTACTACGACACGCGCGGTGGAACAAGGAGCGATTGATAGAGGCGTACATGGATAGACCGGAGGAAGTGTTGGATAGGGCAGGGCTTGGCCAGGATTATATCGGCCAGTTGAAGACGGAGGTGGTGCCTGGATTCGCATGCTGTATTTGTTGTGAAGACGAGCCCGGGTTGGAGACTTATGCGATGAAATGTGGACATAGATTTTGCGTCGACTGTTACAGGCAGTATTTGGCGCAGAAGATTAAGGATGAGGGTGAGGCAGCAAGGATACAGTGTCCAGAGGAAGGGTGTAGCCGAATAGTAGATTCAAAATCTCTCGATCTACTGGTCGCTGCGGACGTGAAGAAGAGGTATGGAACTTGCTTTGCAATGTGTTGGCAAGAACTGATTGGAAATGTGCAGGTACGAGGTGCTGCTGACTCGAACGTACGTCGACGACAAGGAGAATTTGAAGTGGTGCCCGGCTCCGAACTGCGAGTACGCCATTGACTGCCCGATCAAGAAACGAGACCTGAGCAAGATAGTGCCGACGGTTCACTGCTACTGCCGGCATAATTTCTGCTTTGGCTGCACGTTGAACGACCATCAGCCAGCGCCTTGTTCGCTGGTCAAGAAATGGTTGAAGAAGTGTGAAGACGATTCGGAGACAGCGAATTGGATTTCCGCCAACACCAAAGAATGTCCCAAGTGCGGATCAACCATCGAGAAGAACGGCGGATGCAACCACATGACATGCCGGAAATGCAAACATGAGTTCTGCTGGATGTGTATGGGCCTCTGGTCCGAACACGGCACCAGCTGGTACAACTGCAACCGCTTCGAAGAGAAGTCTGGCCACGAAGCACGCGATGCGCAGGCGAAATCGCGACAGTCTCTCGAACGATATCTGCATTACTACAACCGCTACGCGAACCACGAGCAGTCGGCCAAGCTGGACAAAGACCTCTACCTCAAGACGGAGAAGAAAATGACCAACTTGCAGACGACGTCCGGTCTCTCGTGGATCGAGGTGCAATTCCTGGACACGGCGTCCCAGGCCTTGCAACAGTGCCGACAAACTCTCAAGTGGACCTACGCTTTCGCCTATTACCTCGCGCGCAACAACCTGACCGAGATCTTCGAGGACAATCAGAAAGATCTGGAGATGGCCGTCGAGAGTCTCAGCGAGATGTTCGAGAAACCGACGACGGAGTTGGCGGCGCTGAAGGTCGATATGATGGATAAGACTTCTTATTGCAACAAGCGACGCGTTATTCTTTTGAGCGATACGGCGGAGAATCTTAAGAATGGTTAGTTGGCTTCCCCCTATTGTTTTTCCCGGCCGTATGGGGCGTTTCAGAGCACTGACATCGTGCTTGCGAAGGGGAATGGAAATTCAACGTTGAGATCACGCCCTGATCCAGTTTGCAAGTCCGACACCGACTTTATCTAGCGCTCGCCGTGCGTGGAGTTAACATACCTATTCTTTGGCGCCGACGTCTGTATCTTCGATCAATTCATCGAATGTATGTATGTACACACCCGTTGCCCGACCAGAGTTACGACCGGAGTTACGACCGGAGCACGCCACTGCCACAACCTTCCTTTTCACCCACTCTTTCAGACACCTTTCTCACTTCCTGCTTTTCGTTTTCCAACTCGATGCATAAGAACGGAGTGTGTGGCAGAGTCTTCCGGGGCTGGGCTGGGTTGGGCTGGCTTTATGTCTTTCTTGCACAGTTCGCTTTGCTTCCTGCTCTTCACTCTGTTCCGTACCGGATTCGGTGGGTCGCGGCTATGCTGGGCAAAGAGATGGCGCCCAACGACATGATTTCAAGCTCTCATCTCTCAAACTTACAGGGTGTATGCCCTGCTCCTTGTTTTGGTAGCGGAGCGCAGCGGAGGGAGCGGTGGCGCTTGAGTGTCATTTATTCCTTTCCTAGCTTGGGCTTCGACTACAATACAGTGTACGAATGGAATGGAATGAATGGACAGGATGAAAAGGTTTTTTTTTCGAGATTGTTTCGAGATTATTTCTTCACTGCTGGAGCGTGATCGCTTTCGAAGGTTTGGCCGAAGTATCTTGGACGACAGCTTGGCGCGAGCGTAGTTTTCTTTGGTGGTCAAACGAATAGTCCATGCACACTGGGAGACAGCGCGCGAAGTCCCACGCGGCTAGGCTAGGCTAAGTAAGTCAGACTCCGATCTGCCACGAGATGCCCAGCCCTTGTCATGAAGCTCTTTCGCCTGCTTATCCAAGACGCACATGGATCCTCCCATATTCCACTGCACGTTCGTTCCAATACAACAATCATCCCATTTGATCCGTTCTCCCTCTCATCCTCCCCTACATCTCAATTCCCCATTGCATCCCATAATTCCATCCCCATCCATGCAGGTTCCTCCCCATAGACTCTCTCTTCACCGGCGCCGTCCGAACCTCCTACCACCACCACCCTTCCCAGCCAAATTCTTGCCCCTCAATTTCAACCGTGTGTAATTGGCATGCGCCGTCGCGCTGATTTTCTTGGCTGTTTTCTTCCAGCGGCCCGTCTCGGTTGTCGACTTGTTAACAACAGCACCGATGGTCGGGACGAGTCCGCTGGTGGGCTTCGCAGATTCAGATTGGTCGGGTGGGTCCTGCGCGGTACTGGCTTCTTTGTCCATGTCCTTGTCTTCGATCGCATTCCCATCGCCGTGGTTGCCGGGGCTGTGATGCTCGCTCGCATCGTCGTGGTGCACAGGCCAGACCGGTTCCACCTTCGGCTTTGTCCTCGAAGGTTTCATGATGACCCTCCTGGTCGTACGTTTCTGGCCTTTTTTCTTATACTTCTTCTTCCCCTCACCACCCTCCTTCCCATCCCCATCCCCATCATCATCCTCCTCCTCACTACCCCCCGCCCCATCGACCCCCAACGGCATCCCATTACCCCCACCCTGACTATCCGCCACCAAAACCCCACCCGCCGTCCCAAGCACACCACGTCCCTCCATCTCCATCTCCCTCAAAATATCCATCTCCTCGTCTAACAGGTTATCTTCCATGCGTCGCAGGCTAGCCAACATACTGCTCAGTCCGTGCACGGGCGGTGGCGCAGGCATGCGGATTGCCGGACTCGTGGGATCGCAGTCATCACCGCCATTCTCTTGCGCCGCGCCGCTAATATTGGCGCAGGGTCCTAGCCGCCGACTGTCACGACGCAGGAAGGCCGGAGTCGAGAACTGTAATTCTGAAACGGCGTTGGCATTATTCGACGGGGTACTGACATTGACGTCGAGCGTGCGGCGCGCGGTAGGCGTAGCATACGTATCCAGCAGAAAGCGTTTCCCCGCGCTAGTGGGCGTCCTGCTATGTCTCCTCCCTTCTTCTCCGACCGAGCCGGGATGTATATCATTCGCGTCAACAAGGGCGAGGTCAGCGAGGCGAGCTTTGCTGGGTGTCTTCGGTTCCCTGTTCTGAACATTGGCCGGGACGGTGCCGAGGGTTGTTCGCACAGGCGAGAAGTCGGGGAAGACGTCGAACAGGCCGAGGACTTTGCCGTCTTTTTGGGGCGTGGGCCCGATGGATGCGCGGTGGGTGGTGGGTGTGAAGAGGCGTTTGATTGTGGAGGGGGAGTCGTAGGGGTCTAGGTCGGAGGGGTGGAGAGGGGGGCGTTTGGAGGGGGTGGATTCGTGGCGGGGGTGTTTGCGGGGGGTATGGTTTTGTTCGGGTTCGGGTTGGTGGGAGGGGTTTTTGCGCTTTTTGGACGGTTGGAGGGTGGTTTGTTGGAGTTGTTGTGGGTGGGGGGATGAGGAGCGTTGAGTGGGGGCCTTGCCGGTGAGGATATCGCGCAGTCTAGTGTATTCTTTGTACTTTGATGCTATAGTCAAGTCGACATTAGCTGTGTGTGAAATAGTGTTTACAGTAGGAGAGATCGATCGCGTACCGATCGTTGGGTTCTGCTTGATGTCGTCGCGTCCGGCTTTGCGCCCTTCGTTGGCGGCTGTGAAGGACTTTTCCCATTCTTTCAATTCTTGTCGGAGAGCTGTGGACTGGTCTTGAATGCTTGATGGGTTTAATTGTTCTGTGACCGACATTGTTGTAGTTGAAAGAATTCTGGAACTCAGAGAGTTGAGGATTGGAATTGATGGGTGGAGGACGCGCTTCTGCAAAAGATGACTTCACGCGTTTAGTGCTGACTAAGGCCGCAGCTTGACAATCACGAGCAGCTTTCGGAATCAGAGTAGGATATCAAAGAAAGAAGAGACAGGGATCGGCATGAGCCAAGACACGCCGCTGGCGTCGTCAGAGCTTCGTTACGTTCAATATCAAAGCAGCAATGAAGCCATCTACCTCAAAGCGATTCGACAGCTAATATCGCAAGACCTTTCCGAGCCCTACAGCATCTACGTCTACAGATACTTCTTATACCAATGGGGGAATCTATGCTTCATGGTCAGACGTCTTAGTAGTGATAGCACAAGAACAATACTGATAATTTTGTAGACCTTGGATGACCGCGACAATCTCGTCGGCGTGGTTGTCTCGAAGCTTGAGCCTCATCGAGGAGGGGCATTGCGGGGTTACATTGCCATGCTCGCGGTGAAGGAAGAGCACCGTGGGAAAGGCGTTGCTACGAAGCTTGTACGCATGGCTATTGACGCGATGGACGAGGGTGGTGCTGATGAGGTATGCTACAACAGCCCCCAATCTGAGCACCGTACGGTAACCGTTTTTCCAGGTCGCCCTAGAGACTGAAATCACCAACACAGCGGCAATGAAGCTTTACGAGAGATTGGGCTTTCTCCGGAGCAAAAGGTTACATCGATATTACTTGAACGGGAACACGGCTTTTCGACTAGTGCTGTATCTAAGAGAAGGCGCAGGATCTGGCCCGCCGAACTACGATCTCTGTGAAAATGGGATTGAGAATAGACCACCGTCAGCTTGACCGTCACTGAACTTAATATCTTCGTCCCGACAGCAATGCATGAAAAACGAATACTCCGACCCATGACTCCAGAGTGACAGCGATCCGTCCAAATAACCAGACTATGCAGTTGCTTGAATTACACGGAAGCCTGCGCCGACAGCCTTCTGGATATCTTCGTTCTTGTGCTGCAAAAGTGATAAGGCATATGCAACGTCATTCCACTGTCGCTCCGTCTCACAACGTGCGAGCCGTGCCGCGAGCTTCTCTGCCAGCTGCTTGGCATGCTTGTCCTAATGAGTGTCAGCATGAAGCGTCCTTTTCCATACAACAGGCGTCTGGGCGACCCCACCTTTTCGATAAAGGAAGCCAGGAACTTAATGATGCGCCGCAAGGCGTCCTCCTCGAGCTCCTTCTCCGCGCTGAGCAACGAGAACATATCCACAAAGTGATTATACAGTGCGTTGTCCTTGGTCGACAATTCGGTGAAGAACATTCTCGACAAGTCCGCAATGCGCTTGTCGGAGTCTTCCAGGCATTTCGCCATCTCGCCAAGTTGCCCTTTTACCTTGACCTGGCCGGCCAGGATGAGGAATGTGAGCGTCATGAGGCATGTCCGTTTGACTGAAGCGTCGTTATCATTAAGTCGGCGGTAAAGGAAATCCGTGTTTTCGTCAATCAGGTGGTTGAAGCAGACAGCCATGTCACCGAGTGCGATGACGACGTTGCTTCGGATTATGGGATCCTTGGACCGCTCAAGAATAGTGATTAGGAGAGGGAGATTTGTCTCGCAGTATTCCGAAGAGACGCACATCAGCTTCGCCATGCAGAGAGTTGCAGCTGCCTGAAGATTTCGATCTCGGTAGGTCGTGTTATTGGAACAGATCTCGGTCACCAGTGGTCCAAAGTTTGCTAGCAATGATTTTTCGCCATACAACAGTTCCCGCTCGCGAGTGTGTGCCATAGCTTCGGTGAAGTCGTCTTCCGTGGTCCCACCGATGAGATCGAGCTCATCGTGGTCGGTCGAAGCTCTCTTCTCCGCTGAAGGGGTCGCGGCTTTGGTTTTCTCCTTCTCTGCTTTCCTTCGCTTGAAGTCTAACTCGCATAGCTCCAGGTGGACGATTTGCTTGATTGCAATATGGCCCACTATGAAAAGGAGCTGGGATAGAGCCAGCGAACCCTGCTGTTCTTTCCGAGGCTCTTCAGGTGGTGGAGAGGGTAAGCTATCCTGTCCTTCGACATGCTCAGCTTCTGCTATCGTTGTATCCTCAGCTCTTTGTTGGAAGACCTTTTTGGTCTTTCGACGTAGTATCTCAGAGCAAAGCGTGTCAGGATACTTCGAGAGCGTGTATATAGCACCAATGGCTTGTTCGGCAACGCCAAACCACTCTTTGCTGTCGGAAACGAGTTCAGTCATCTCTGCGAGCCTTAACAGTATGGCATGATCGTTAGGTAGCTTTGAATTTGTTGTCTTCGACTCCTTACCTTGACGCCCAACCGAGTTAATCCGCCTAAGTGCAACGCAGGTGTATTTGGCCAATGCTAAATCCGCTCTCCCAAGGCTTCCAAGGCCGATTCTCAGCATGGTTTCCATCTCCTTCACCACAATTTCTGGGTCTGCCATAGCTAGCATACCAAGAACGATGATGGCTCCCCGTCTCTGGTTCTTCGAAATGTCCTTCTTTTGCACTCCGTACACCTGCCAAAGCTTCGTGATGACTAGATCCGGTATATGCCCAGCCTTCAGCATCGTGCTAAGAAGCTGCTCCAATGAGGTCAGTTCTGCGGGCGTAGCACCAAAGGTCAAGCTGATCATATTGCGAGCAATGTAGTTGGCCGCATCATTACTGGAGAATGAGTCTGGTGCTTCGAAAAACAGCCCCTTGTAACACTCGATCAAATGGCTCTGGACTCCCTTGCCTTCATCACTGTTGCCCTTGGTCCATATGAGACGTAGCATTCGTCGGATACCCGTACGAGCAGTCTCGATCTTGTATGCATCAATGATGACAAAGTAGTCCATCGCCTCAATGACCTCGCTCTTGTTCTTGGACGACAACAGCTGGCAAACAATGGACGAAGCGTCGTGGAGAACTTCGATGAATCGGATTGCTTCGACATAGTACTTCCTTGTCAATTGCAACCGCGTGATGAGTTCCGAAGTGGCCGCCTCTTCCGCAGCCTTCTTCAAAATCGCAGCTTGCTGCTCCTCAGTCAAAGTTGGTGGTTTTGCCGGTGAATCCCCTTCAATTTGTGTAGCTTCATCAAGAAGACTCTCATCTACTGTAGTATTGCCACGGCTCTTCCCTTCCACCAACCCTGGGGACCCAGCTGGAGGTTTCAAGGCGTTGAGTTCCAGGTCAACGGCTTGCAATCGCGTATCCCAGTCCTTATACGACAACTGCCCACCGTGCATGACACTGAAAGGGTGCGTAGAGACAAGCTTGCCCAGGAGTCTGATGGCGTTCCGTCTG
>QQTW01002093.1_pt1 | contig 14362 bp, 19 predicted proteins | sample 1904831 | NCBI WGS metagenome assembly QQTW01 (sample SAMN09435610, study PRJNA476489) | Subsurface metagenome, whole genome shotgun sequencing project. | reverse complement strand
TCTTGCACTGGCGAACCAAGAGCGCGGAATAATACTATCGGCACTGTCACGCGGAAAAAATGCCTCTACTCGCGCTTGCCAATAGGCGCTTCCTTCTCCCCGACGACGGCGCGTGTCTTCTATCCATTGAATTGAAATCGCGCCGGGTATGACATCACGCTGACACCAATCAGCCCATTGCGACTGAGGCAAGATTTCACCATCTTCGGACGCGATCGCTTCCTTCACTTGTGGCTTCAATTGCCACATTCCATCTGGCTCTAGGTCATAAGCCCAAGCAACATTTGGATGATTCCAGGCGGGAATTCTAATGGCTCGACGCTTACAGGCAGCTTCAAAAGGCGTACCCGGTAAAATGGGGTTGCCTATTCGCAAGATTCGGTTTTCAGCGCCTGTAACGCAACCATCCGCACCCTCATCAATGGACGGCGAAATACCACACGCCTCATCTTGAATTACCAGCAAGCGTTGATGGTGAACTCCTTGAAAACTATTAGAGTCATAGTCTTTTGCAGCGAACCCAAAAGCCCTAGCAGTTTCATTAAGCTTGACGAATAGCTGACCCCGTTCGCCGCCTAACCTGTGCTGATTGACATCGTACATCGAACGAATTTCAGACCACAAAAGCTCTTTAACCTGGCGCTCGGTTGGTGCTGTCGTAATCGCTAACCCTTTTACAGCAAATACCCACCACAATGAAGCGATCGCTCCGGTTTTAGTTTTACCCATGCCATGTGCTGACGGAACGTTAGTTTCTCGGTTGTCTCGGATGGAGAGTAAAATGCGCTGCTGGTCATCGGTTAAGAGTTTAATTCCTAGCACCTGATGGGCGAAGCCGATCGGGTCAGCAGCAAACTTTGTTAAGTCGTTTTTACTCTGATACCTCCGGGCTATTGTCGAGAGCAGTAAGTGCGGTGATGAGTTGCTCGAAGGCATCTGGATTCATCCTTTTTTGGAGTACGTCGAGAGTTTGGGTCAGTTGCTTTTCTGTCTCAAGCTTGACCTGCTGTTGAATTGGCGCATCAAGTCCTAACAGTTTCGAGCGACGTTCAGAAATCCTTAACCAACGGTCAACGGCTCCTAAATGTCCTTGCCTAACAAGCTTGGCGATCGCTAAAGTCGCAGTGTCCAAACGCTGTAATTCCAACTCTCGGAGTTGTTCAGCATCGTTAGCTGTGAGTTGGCTAATTTCGGAAAGCGCATCGCTTACATATTTGTGTACTTGACCTAAACTAATATTCTGCTGCTCGGCTATAAACCGGAAAGATCCTCCACACTTGCGGAGTTCTAGACATTTCTGCTTTTTTTCAGCTATTTCAGTTTTGTGCTGAGAATTTTTACCGCCAGCCATTAATTAGTTTGTATGTTCGATTAGCTATAAGTTCAAATCTAACCACGATCCTCTATATCTGCACAGGTTTTTCAAGTTGTTCGATTTCCTCCTGCAAAGAAGCGATCGCACTATCAAATCCACCAACATCCGCAGTTTTTAGAGCCAGTAATCTGTCAGACCTTGCCGCTACAAAATCTTTTAATTCCTGTCGTTTTGAAATTAATAGCGAAGCTCTGTACTCGCGCTCAGTCCGCAGTTTTTCATCAGCTTCGCGCTGCTTGAGTTGAGCTACCATGTCTTCATGGTTTTGCCTCGATCTGCGGCTGGCTTCTAGCCTTTGCTTCTGTAAAGCTGCTTTCTCACTTTCAAAAACATCAAGTGCTTGGGACTTTAGTAAAAATCGCCCATCATTTTCCGTTAGTGTGGGAATTGTTAACAGTCCAAAATTGAGCAGTGACGCAGTGTTTAGCTCCCGGCGCACAGGAGTTGGCGGGTAAATGTGGCTAAAATCTTCTTCGTATTCGCGAACAAGTGCTTTTAACTCGAAGAATAAACTTTTTAATGCCTCGGCTGCTTGTTCAACATTGGCAGATTTAGCACGAAGTAGCGATCGCCCTTCCTCGACGCGCTGCGCTCTCTGCCGCTTTAACTCGGCTATTTCTAGTTCTTGAAGCTGTAGTTTTTTTTGCTGAAGCCGAGAACCCAATTCCGCGATCGCGTCTTGAATTCCTTGCAGAATTGGTTGTTGCTGAACTAGCGATTGGGCTTGCTCTCGAACTGCTGTAGCAATAGCGCTCGGCTCGACACTGGTTGCCAACTGTAGAGTTCGACCGCCCGCCGCAGCTAGTTCCTGCTGTAGCTTCTCGATCTCATCGGAGAAAGCTTTAATTTCCTGTCTTAATTCGTCAATTTTCTGCATATTTCCTCAATAATGTTTCGACATTTAGCTGAGAACGGCTGAAACCTAGTCGGTCAATGCAATAGGCATCAAACGTTTTGTGGGTTTGTCTCCATGTTCCCATCTGCTCGATTGCGTCCAAATCTGCTAAACCTTCTGCTATGCGATCGCGTACTATTCTTTCAAGTCGGATGCGATCGCGCTGTTCTTGCACTGATAATCTATTTTTCAAGTTTTTCTCCCTGCTGACTATGTGAATTAGCAATCGCCTGGGCTTTTACTGCCCGTTCGTCCTCTGGGAATTGAGCGACATGAGCGTTCAGCAAATTTAGTAAGTGTTGGCGCTCGCCCTGATTGAAATACTTGTTGAGTAGCGTCCTCAAAATAGTGCCTGATTTTTTACTAAAGCTTACAGATGCGTTATCTATCAATTCCAAAACTGCTAACCAAGACTGACATTTAGTTATCTGCGCTGCCAAAGCTAAGGCATCTTTCACCCTGTCTGGAGTCGGCAAATGTTCAACGTTTTCCACATAATCATTTTTGGCGATCGCACTCATTACACTCCCCCCCCCCTACTTCTGACTCAGAGTTGCTGACTATCTGTGAAGCGCTTGCTATATCTACTTCTAAATAGTCAGCAGGGGGGTACTCATCCATTGATTGCTGAGTAATTGCTGAGTAATTGCTGACTATCTTGCTGACTAATGGAAACCCTTGTTGTATATGGGGTTCAACTATATAGTCAGCATTGTTGTCACTACCTGGGGGGGAGGGGGGGGTGTGTGGAAATTCAACAGCAGATGGAGATTCTTTTGGCAGTGAGTAAATGTTGTAACGTTTATCGCCTGGTGCTGGATGACAGTTAATTAAGCGCTTACCAACCATCCGATTTAATTCAGAGTAGACGCTACGCCCCTCACTAGGTGTCATCCCCATTAGCTCAATAATTTCCCGTCCGCTACAACCAGGCTTATGAGCGTTACGAGTTAGCGCGTCAATTATCTGAACTTTGAGGGTGCGACGTTCCTCTAACCATTCCTCTGAGTCGTTGACACCGCCTTGGTTAACCCAACTATGATCCTCAAGGTCTAGCTCGATTCGCAACTGTTGCCCTTCAGCATCGCGGGGGAAAACTGACAAGATGCGCTTCGGGTCTTTTGGATCGATAATTAGCTTCTTTTTGTTGTTCGGGTCCGGCTTAGGAATGTGGTCTAACTGCCAAATTCCCCAAACAGCACCAGCGATCGCGCTAGAACCGCGAATCTTATCAACGCCTAAAGCATCTTGATTTTTGCTGGTGTGGTGAATCAAGATGCCTCCTGCTCGGTATTTAGTTAATAGCTCCTTAATGGTGTAGATATTATCGGCAAACTCCGCCGAATTTTCGCTAACCTGCTGACCGTGAGCAATCCGCTTCAAACTATCAATAATCACTAAAGTTGGTCGAAAAACCTCCAAGCGCTCCTCTAAAGCTTTTATCTGCCTGACATCAAACTGAGTCATAACTTGGACGTTACTAGCATCACCTCGACGGAAACCACGCTTAATTAATTTCGCCTTAGTAGAATGAGCGCTCTCATCCACAGAGATAATTAAGACTCGACCTTGGGCAACAGCTTCCTTTAAAAAAGCACTCTCCCCCGTTGCTACGGCAAAGGCAGCATCAATAGCTAGTAAAGTCTTACCGCTCTTTGGTGGACCTGCAAGTATGATTGTTTCACCTACGGGCAGTAGCTCTGGGATTACCCACTTCAGTCCCTCAACTTCCACATCAAAGAAGCTATCCAAGTCAAACCACTGCGGTTTTGGCGTTGTAGTTTGCATCTTTATAAGCTGCAAAGCCTTGTCGAGGGTGCTAGTTGACATTTGATACTTAGGTGCAAGCATCGCCTGCTGACGAATGCGCTCGACTTCATCATCAATCGCTAACAAGTTGAGTAAGTCAAGCCGGAAGCGATCGCCGTCTAATTCCTTCTTGAGAGGCTTAATAATTTTTCGCTCCCAATCGTAGCTAGACATAGTGCTTGTTTGTCTTACCTTCTCTAGCTCAATATTTTCCGTTAGTTCAGTATGCTTGGCTTGTAAGACTTGTCGAGCTTGGTCAACGGCGGTTTCTAATGTTGTTTTAGCCCGTAGCGCTACTACATTGCCACTATTTATTGTAGAAGTTTGACCGCGATCGCGTCCTGGCTGGTTTGGTTTAACGCGATCATTCCAGTACCAAGCCTTAATGCAGGTTTCAACACCTTCTGCTTTACAACTAGGTGACGGGTTATCGCGCAATGCTGACTTCCAAATAGCCTGCCATTCACTCTCATTCCAGCCATTACCTGGCGGGCAACGACGGCAGTAGTCTAAGAATAACTGTAACGGGTCGCCCTCAAGCGATTGACCTATGCTTTGTAAATAATTAGCAGTGCCAATTAGATCGCGCGCTAACTTAGCCCCGTTTACATTGCGGTCATTGCTTACTCCGAATTCAATAAGAGCGCGTGATTCTTTACTCAGGCAATTGTAAATAGGAACCGATTCTGGGATGGGAACTTGAATATCCTCGTAGCGTTGGTATGTGGATGTAGAGATTGAGGACTGATTTTTAGGAGTAATTTGCTGTATCGGCTGTAGTTCTGGCGCGGGCGTTTGCTGCATTGGGATAGCCGCGCGCAGTTGCTGGTAGCTGTAGCATTTACCCGAATTGCTGACGATCGCTGCCTGTGTTGAACCCGGTTCATTACCTTTCATGTACAAACTACCAGCAAGGCGAAGGATGCGACTGGGATTTTTAAGCGCGCGATCGCCGTCTGAGAACTCCAGCAAGTCAGTTTCTAACTCCCTCCAGAGCTTAGTGGCGATTGGGGTGTCGAATACCCAATAGCTATGAATGGACTTGCCACCCGTGTCTACTTGAATAGTTGGCTCTGGAAGCCCTAATGTTCGCCATAGCTTCAACTGAACTGACTTATCTAAGTTGTCATGCTCGTAGAAAATGGTACGACCTTCGGTAACAGCGCTGTCTGTATCGCCGCCGCCATTGACAACGAAGTAAACATCATAGCCTTGGGCTTGATAGCGATTTGCTGATTTGAAATCCAATTTGGTAGCTTTAATTGATTTTTTACTAACAGGATGGATGTAGCGTACATATACTTTTTCACCCTGCTTGTAGCCCAGCGCCTTTAAGTGTCGTAGCGCTTGGTTCTGGTCGATTTTTTGAGGTTGTGGGCTGTTGGTGGTTGCGTACATCAGCCTTCACCTCCTAAACCTGCTAGATGCGCGATCGCATATAAATGAAGTTCCGTCGTTGATTGCTGCCAGCCTTGCTGCAAAGCTAATTCAGAAGCGTAAAGAGCGAGCGCGTATCGCTTAATATTTATCGAAAAGTCTTGGAACTGTTCTATTGCTTGAATTACAAGCGTAAAATCTGGAATTGCTAACTCGACATTTGATACCATAAAAAAGATTGTCTCCATACACGGTGACACCCCATAGGATTATCCCCACACGCTTATGTGGGGGTTGGTACTCATTGCCCTCGCCTTATTCCCCTGCTGCTAACAGGGTGTTTTGGCATTTAGAGCAGTGAAGTGTGTTTGTTAAATCAGAAAGTGAGAAGACCGCCAGTGCAAACCTTGCAAAAGTTAGCTGGCGGTTTTTTCCGTTGATTGAGACAAAGCACTCAATAGTTGCTGGCGAATTAATGTAGAGCGCTTAATTTTAAACTGCGCTGCTATCTCATCCACTTGAGCTAGTTGAGCGTTTGTAAATCGAATCGGGATGATGTTGGAATATTCAACCGCCATGATTTATTAAGACCTCGAACTGCTTGTATTACTTGTTTAAATTGAAACACAGGTTTTTCACCAATAAGAGCATTTTCAGCAAGCCGACGCAGGCAAGACTCTGTTTTGTAACAAATTTGTAACACTCATTCTTTCGGCTTCGGAATATTGAAGCCTTTACCTGTATAAAAGATTTGCCCATCGTTCTCCATCCAAGCAAACTGAAACTCATCTGACCTATCTACCTGTCTTAGCTTTCTAGATTTAAGATCGGCTATTTCTACCAGCAAAGCTTTTAGTTGCTCTCTGCCCTCAAAGAATCCAAAGCGAGATCTATTGCTTATCATCTCAGCCGCCGTACCTTCTATGACCCTATGCAAATTTATTAATAGGTCATGCCAGTCCTTGACTTGCTGGCGTGATTCTGATTGCTTTGCTGCCCTCAGTGCAGCCTTCTTACCTTGTCGCTTTGGTTGTCTAGCTACTCCAGGAAAGCCAGTTAAATTTGTGTTGATGAGATTCTGCCGACAACGAGCAACCTCGCTCCAGAAACCGATCTGCCCAGGACTATAAAACAGAACAGGTCCCCAGCCTTGATAGCTTGAGTTCCACCCAAGGTTTAACCGGGGATTAGGGTGATTAAAAATTATTTCAGCCAATTCAAAACGAATTTTTATACGGCGGGCATCATCTCTGTACGACTGAACGGGTTCTCCTGGAGGATTTGCCTGCAAAGAAAACCAGCTTTTTAGCCAGGGATATACATACTCATAAAAAGATGTTTGAGAACGAAGAAGCGGCAGCGCTTCTGTAGATTTTATCCACTCTGTCATAAGTGGATAGGGTAAATGTTTTAGGATCTCAAGGTAATCGTGAATATCCCAGCCAGAGAATGATTTCCAAACCCTGTCCCATCGTTCCATCCAAGCTCGTTGAATGGAATCTTGACTAAATTCTTGTGGAAGGGGACGGAAAATAAATTCTATTTCTCCCAATCGGGTAATTTCACTTTTAGTCCCATCATCGCTAGGACTACCCCCAATCAACTCGTAATTAGCTGGAGAATACATTTATTACTGCTTCCTTTTATTTACTACTACGGCGCGCAATTATTGCTTTTAAAAGCTGCACAGGGGTCATTCCTATTTTTTGAGCAACTTTTGATAAAGTTCTTTCATTAATAGAAACTTCACCTGTTAAATATCTACTCCATCTGTGCCGATCAATATTAGTCATAACGGCTAATTGACCTAAGCTTATTTCTTGAAACTCTGCAAAAGTCAAGGACAATCCCTCCCCAGAACTTGAGGCATCTTTGCAGGGTAAGTCTTCCCCCGCCCAATGTTTTTCTGCTGTGCCAAGAGGGGAAATTTCCAATGGTTCCCAAGGGCTGGCTTCCTGATCCTCCTTTGGAAGGGGAATGCCTTTCCGCTCCCCGTACTCATAAGCTCTGGCTCTTAGCCAATTCCAAAACTCAGTTTCTGTCATTGATGCGCGATTCTTTACCAAAGTTTGTTTTTAACCATCAAATATCTTTTCGTCCTTAGTATTACTTCTCAGGTGAGTATTAAACTCCCTGCCTGAAAACTGATTCAAGCAGGGGCGAATTTAACGTTTGTTATCTAAAGTTCCGTCATTGACTTCCTCGACTTCCACAAATAGGTCAGTTAAACGATCGCGGATAATCTTCACCAGTTCGTCATCACCCATTGCAATCCTGGTCTTTTCAATCCCTCCATACTGGAACTCTGTCCAGAGTACAGAACGATGCAAAACTTCCATTAAATCGCTTAGTTTGGTCAGTTCATCAATCCAACGTAGGAGCAAAATTCCCGGTACAGTACGATCCTTTGTCATATGATTCTCACGAGTTTGTTGTAAATAAATGCTTGCTCCAACTAATAACAGTTGGAGCATTTTAATCTCCTAAAATGGACAGTTAACAGAGATGCGATCGCAAGCGTAACTATTACTATTTCTAGCTATGCCTTTTAAGCTACAAATGCCATTATTCAAGTAGGCGCATTGATGGCAAAGTAAGGGATATTCTTTAATCTCTTGATTGATTACTGGTAGCGTTACCTCACTCTTTTGATAATCCCGCATCCCTTGGCAGTAACCTTGAAGGTAAATTACCTCGCTCATTTGAGGAAAGCGACCGTCCGCCGCGTCGCTAATGCCAGAGAGGTAGATTTCCTCAATGGCTGCGTATTGTTCTTGGCGCTGGTCTTGATCTCGATCTAATAGATATGTCATTATTTGTTTACCTGACGATTTTGGGTACGGGCGATCGCTTTGTTTTCCAGACAGGGGCGATCGCTCTTTAAAATTAGTGAGCCTCTTTGTTGCGTTTCAGGTGCGGGCTGCTCTTTCCCTCTGCCTCTATTAACATTATCCCGTGTCTACAGGGTTATGTCAAGCAATTGCCCCAAGTCTACAGGGGCTTGATATAATCAATTTAGAGTAATTATTATAGATAGAGCTATGAGAGCGGATTACCTTACGAGGTTCAAACCCTCTAATGATGGTGAGTTGGCAGAAAAGGCTATTTCTGTACGTTTGCCTTTGGAAGTCGATGCCCAAGTTAGAGCGATGCAAGGTCAACAGCGCAGTGAATGGTTGCGGAGTGCGATCGCAGAGAAGTTAGAGCGTGAACAGCAGCAGGAAAAGTCTGCTTGAAGCAGTGGGAGTGTCAAAGCAGAAGGATTAATGAAAGTTGCCTACATCAGATCAAGCGTTCGCCTCAGTAGTTGTTTGTCAAATGCTCTCAACCTTACTGCGAGATATTGCATTATTTCGCTACGATAGCCAAACAAAAGAAATATATATCCTTGCTGGGGATAACATTCAAGTCAGTATTCCGCCAACTGGAAAATGGGAGTTTATTAATGAATAAACCAAACTACAGGCAAATGTCTACTGATGATTTAATCGCCTACATTAAATTAAATCGTACTGATGATGAAGCGATTAGAGAGCTATTTGTTAATCGCCGTAATCCAAACGCTACAAAATACCCTGCACCGTTAGACCCTGAGACTATACGGATTACGGAAGAAGCAATTAGGAACAAGGTGCTTGGGTTGAGCGATCGCGTTTGATTTAATGGGCAGTGTTACTACGAGCCAACCCGATTACGCATCTATGACGCTTGATGAAGCGAAACGATACTTCTTAGCAAATCGTCAAAACCAAGAAGCGTTTTATGCCTACATGGACAAGTTAGAACAATCAGGACGCGCGATTGTTATTGACCCCACTGACCCAGAATCGGAAGCAAAAGCAGTCTCCGCTATCCAACAAAAACTCGACCTTCGCTCCTAGGCGGAATAACTACTAAAAGCAATGGAATTTCAAGAACTACAACAGATTGTTGAAAGTAATGCCAGGTCGATTCAATCGTTAGCAGACAGAATATCTGAACTGACGCACGACATTGAAGACTTAAAAGATTTATCGCGCGAAGCAATAGAAGAAAGAGCAGAATTAAGACGCGCTACTTTAGGGATTGCTAATCTGCTGAGTTCTTTAGACGAAGACAGACCAACGATACTACGGAAACTGAATAATATTGAAAGCAAGGTAGACCAGATTTTAGGGCAGCGCTCGAACAGTTGAATGTCGCTATCTACATAGATAGGTTTGGGGCGTTGGGGTGATTATTTTTTGTAGTCGCAGGCAGAATCAAGTATCTTTTCTCGCATATCGTTAGGGTCGGGAAACTCAAACTTTAAATCGTAGGTGCTAGGTTTGCCCGCTTGACGATTTCTGCTATCAAAATGTACAGATTGTTGCAATGCGATATTCCCTTCAGCGCAGTTAGCCACCCAGGACAAAAGAGAAGTCGTATACTTATGCCCGTCCAATCTGCTTGTTTGCTCTGTCTTATAAACAGTTTGAACTTGAAATCTTTTTAAGTTTCCCCTCGGTTTAATTGTTTCTGGAAGCAAATAAGCCCAGCGATCGCCAAAATTTCCTAAGTACAGAAGGTGGGATTTTGGGGCTGAGTACGCAGGAGATATAAGTTGAGCGGTAATTGAAGTTACGGAAACTAGAGCGATGGCACTAAGTTTAAAATTCATTGGACTATTCGATGGGGCTTGGGTCAATCTAAATATGCCCAAAACTTTGAGTAATAGTGCGATCGCCCTCCTAGTTATCACTAGCTATCACACTATATCAAATAAAAGCTATCAACTGTTATCAGTTATTATCAGAGTTTGATAGCTTTTATTATCACTTGCTATCAAACTCTGATATGATAAGTTATCAGTTGATAAACGGTGATAGCAATGAGCGAACGAGTGCAGGTAATATTTCGCTGGGACAGGTCAAAGCTGGAGCAATTAAAGGCATGGGCAGCTAGTGAAAGACTCACCCTTCAGGAGGTCTTAGAGTCCCTAGCTGCAAAGTTTTTAGACTCTCCTGATAGCAGTAAAATAACTGAAGATAACAGTTATATATCAAATGATAACAATGTGATAACAAGCTTGATAACAAGGCTAGAGCAGGTAGAGAAAACTGTTGCCGTTCTACCAGAACGAGTAGCAGCCCTGGAGTCAGAATTGGGGGAATTGAGCGCTTGAGAGACGAGGCGAAATCTCTCAAGCAAAAGCCAAGGAAGCTCGATGGGGGAATCTTCCCCCATCAGACTTCCGCGCGGCGCGGAAGCGCGGCGCAGGATAGCGAAGTGAAGGGTGTAAGCAACGCGCCCGACTTCGATAAGGAAACGCTAACCCGCAAAGAATTGGGCAAACTATTTAATGTCAGCCACGAGGCGATTAGGATTTGGGAAGAAAACGGAAAACTTATTGAGTTGGGATGGGAGCGGATACCCCACATCAAAAGTCCCGTGAAGTACAGTCGCACAAGAGCGCTAATCGATCCAGTTTCCGCTCAAGAGTAAACTTAAAATGAACAATTCCACAATTGAAATTCCTGCCCCCAAGTTTGACCTGTATGAATTTGTAACCCTGTACTGGAACGAGCAAGAACAACACGCAAAAGTAGTTAGGCGCTGGTTTGATTTGGACGATAACCAGTGGTGGTATAAAATCCAGGATTCCGAGGTGCTTTACCCAGAAAATGCTTTAACCGCCAAGTAAACTACCCGCCACCAAGCTGAGTTGTTGCCAGTCCTGGGGAACGCGACCATCCCAGGGACTCCAATCATACCCAAAAACGAGTAATCTGAAAGGGTGATAAGCAACATTATCACCCATTTAACCAGTGCGGTAAATATAAAACAGAATCCCCCAGCAGCTAACTGAGGGAATTCCTTAAGGCAAGTTAAAACCATTACTACTTATGCTAACTAACATTGGAGCTAATGCTCCTACAACGAAATTGGCTGAAGTTAATTCCACTGGTCAACTACTCGATCTATGGTTGTACGGCAAGAGCGCCCAAAGCTCTAGAGCATACCAGAGTGATGTCAAGGCTTTTTTGGCGTTCATTGATGGGAAGCTGCTGACCCAGGTGACTCTTAATGATGTCCAAGCTTTTGCTCTTGCGCTACTCAAACAGGGCTACTCCAGCGCGACTCAAAATCGTCGGCTTTCAGCTATCAAGTCACTGCTAAATTTTGGTCATCGGGTCGGCTACCTGGCGTTTGACGTGGGAGCGCCAGTTATTGCGCCGAAAATAAAAAACACCTTGGCAGAACGAATATTGACAACGGTAGAAGTGAAAAGCGCGATCGCATTGGAGCCAAATCAGCGCAATAAATTACTGCTCCAGTTTTTATATGTTAGCGGGGCGAGGGTATCTGAAGTTACTCTCCTTCGCTGGCGCGACGTGAAAGCTTGTCAAGTAACGCTGTTTGGCAAAGGCGGTAAGACTAGGGTAGTTGTGTTGCCAAGCCAGCTATTTAATGAACTGCTAATTCTACGCGGATTTGCCCGTAATGATGCGCCAGTGTTTGTCAGCCGAAAGCTTGGGGGTGCGATTCAAGCTAACCAAGTTAGGCGGATTGTTGAGGCGGCTTTTAAGAGAGCGGGGATTGATGGCAATGTGTCGCCGCACTGGTTGAGGCATTCCCACGCCAGCCATGCCTTAGATAAAGGTGCGCCAATTCAGTTAGTCCAGGCGACGCTCGGACACTCTAGCGTTGCCACTACGAGCTTATATCTTCACGCCCGTCCCTCGGATAGTTCTGCCCTTTATTTACCTATGTAAGAACTTTTTTCTCGGCAGACATAAGTCGTGCGTCAGCACGCTGCCGCCTTATGTCTGCGGCGTGCTGGCACATTTACTCTCTCCTCAAAATCCTCGTTGCTGGTGAGACGGACGGGGGCAATGTCAGGAAGCTTTACAGTAAGTTCCCACTCTCCACCAAGAGAAGTGATGATAGTTGAGAGAACATCGAGAGTCAAACGACTCTCGCCGTTCTCAAGCTTTGAGATTGCTGGTTGCTTCACGCCGCTCCGCGTTGCCATCTCAGCTTGGGTAAGATTCAGCTTCTCACGGAGCTTTTTAAGCGTAAGATACTCCATGTGTAGTTCATCGGTTCTTGCCTCGATTTTTGCCCTTCTTTCTGGGGACAGACGAGCCATTCTTTCTTCGTATGTGATCATGCTTTTTTTCCTCTTCTCTTTTTTGCCGAAGCGCGTCTAAATGCTCCGCATATCTTTTGTCTGCTATGGGTATATTCTCTTCGTACCATTGATCGTTTCCGGTTTTATTACCCCCAAGAAGAAGAATTGCTTCTCGTTCAGGGTCAAACGCAAAGAGGATTCGCCAAGGCTCACCTTGGTATTGGACTCGAAGCTCTTTCATGTTTGAATATTCACTTCCTTCCAAAGTGTCAACCACTGGACGACCTAGCCCAGGTCCTTCTCGGCGGAGGACTCCAACCTTAGCAAGAATTTCATCCTGTAGCTCAGATGAGTGCGTTTCAAACCAACTCGTATATGCCTCGCATTCTTTTACCTGCCATGTCATATCTAAAATATATTCCATTTTAGAATATTGTCAAGCTTACAGGAGCTTTAAAGGAGCAACGAATGACCTGACAAGTATCTTTTAATGAGCCTCAGTTTAAATGAAGGTAAATTGATGAGCTTTTAATGAGTCTCCAATGAACCACTATTGAGCATTTATTGAGACTCAAGCTTTATAAAATAAGATGATGAGCCTCAAAGGAGCATTTATTGAGCTTCCAGTGAACGCCGAAGGAGCTTCCGCATAAAACCCTAGTTTTTTCTGACTAATTCAATGAGATTCTAAGGAGCTTTTAATGAGTATTTAATGAGACAAGCGTTTGTAATTTACAGTTAGAGGCTTTAGGTTTTGCGCTCCTTCTCCTACTTCTTTAGGGTACAGCCCAATCCCATCAATGTTTGGCTGCTACGCCACGCGCGACGTGGCTGCGCTAATAATTCCCACACCTTACGCCAAAATTTTGCTGAAAAACAAGGCTCAAACCTTTATAAATCGCGCCTTTATGACTCAAGAAATACCATCAGAAAAAAATCTTGTGCAAGACTACATCAAGGCTTGTGGCTATGGCGTGAACCCGCCTAACTCACTGGTTCGACTGCCCATTGTGAAGACTGGGAACATCGTTCAAGACTATCTCGCGGCGGCGGGCTATGGACTCTACCAAAGAAACCAGAAGTCTAGTTCTACCAGGTTCGATAGCTAACTGCTGGTGGCATCGAAAAAGGCTTGATTGGCAGCTTGGCATGAAATCCTAAAATAACAGCATCTCCAGCATTCGGACTTCGATGCAGCCGTCGCTTCGTTGTGGCTTTGTCTTCGATTCGGGTCTTGCCTGTAGAAGTCACATCGTAAAAAGTGCCAGCCAGATCCTCCATAAGCATTTCTTCGCAGTCTCCTAGAGGTGCGATCGCAACTTCGCCCGTCCGAAAAGCTTCTCGAAGCTCCCAATACTGTTGGGCTTTGAGGTTTTGATAAAGTCCTGCTTTAGTTCCTGCGCTGCCCCAGTGAATTCCTACAGCAGGAAGTTTCTGCTCAAGCAGTGCCGCAAGTGACCCCGCGCCGACACCCGCTCGATCGACCGCCAATACACCAGGGCATTCAAGCAGCTTTTGTTTCCCCAAACCTGCTGCTCTAGTCACATCCTCACGATCTCCTTTGGTAGGAATAACTTGCAAGCTGTAAAGTACAGTACCGTGCCACGATGCCAAAGCATGGTCATCGCCGCCGTCGCCGACATCTAGACCGTGCTTCCATTTATGTGAAGCGGCTAGATTGTCCCAATGTTTTGGATTGTCATCGTACCTTGCTCTTGCACTGGCGAACCAAGAGCGCGGAATAATACTATCGGCACTGTCACGCGGAAAAAATGCCTCTACTCGCGCTTGCCAATAGGCGCTTCCTTCTCGA
>QQTW01002092.1_pt1 | contig 14366 bp, 11 predicted proteins | sample 1904831 | NCBI WGS metagenome assembly QQTW01 (sample SAMN09435610, study PRJNA476489) | Subsurface metagenome, whole genome shotgun sequencing project. | reverse complement strand
AGGATCTTGGGGATTTGTCCAAAAAGGATCTTGCCAATTTGGTTTCAGCACTGGTGAATGACGACCTCCCGCAACTTTAAGATAATCACCAATAACTTCCGGTTGAATTAAGTAGGCTAAAAAGTCTTTAGCAATCTTTTGATTTTGAGAATTTGCAAACAGAACAACTTGCTGCACTGTAATTAAGTAACGCATTTTCTCGCCGCTAGGTTTGTTGGGCAATTCCATTACTCCTAGCTTTTGACGATAGGTTTCAGGGTCTTGGCGGAGCGCGGTAGCAATGGAAAGGGTGTCATTAGTAGTCATCAACACTTTACGGTTGAGCAAGTTGCGGGAGGTCGTCATTCACCAGTGCTGAAACCAAATTGGCAAGATCCTTTTTGGACAAATCCCCAAGATCCTCACGTTTCTACCGCGACTAAGACAATTACTCAAGGACAAACGCGCTTATTCTATACTTTTTCTAACCCTGCCTATAGCATGGTTCTGAAAGAAAATGTTTGGGGTCAAGCGCTCAAAAAGGTACTGGTAGATAGTATTTCGGCAGAACAAGCCGCCGATGATGCGGCTTCCCGCATCAAACAAATTTTTGCTCAATGGTAATTTATGCGTTCTGGCAATCAGCACCTTACTACTAAAGTTGCTAGTTTGTTCCTCCTCTGGTCTCTAGTAGCGATTGGAGTTGTGGGCGGTGTAGCTTTCTTTAGAGCCAGGGAAGCACTGAAGCAAGCAGCTTTTAATCAACTTAGCGTTGCAGCAACTTTAAAAGAAGAAGAAATTACTCGCTGGTTTCAAGATCGCCAACAAGACTTTTTTGCGATCGCCAAATTCCCCGAAATCCACAAACTCCAACCTGCTCAAAAATACGATCTAGCAACGAGCAAAAGGATCTTCAACTACTTGGTTGCGATCGCTCAAACTAAGCCAGATTTTCGGGAAATTTTTATTCTTGATCGCACTAATAAAGTCATTTTATCTACTAATAAGCTGCGTGAAGGTCAGTACGAAATCTTAGCCGACACTACCTATATTGAGAAAATTGAGTCAGGAAATACCGCACCAATTTTTTACGTTTCACCCTGTACAGGCAAACTAACCGTAACTTTCGCCACACCCCTGCGAGACTCTGCCGGAGTACGCCAGGGCGTAATTTTGGCTCATTTGAATTTAGATCGCATTGATCGCATTGTGCGGGAGCGTACAGGCTTGGGTAAGAGCGGCGAAACCTATTTAGTTGGTTCTTTAGTCGTTAAAAACACGTTTATTTCTAAAGCAGATCGAACGGACACAGAGGCATTTTCTACCGGAATTAGCAGCCAAGGAATTGATGCAGCAACTAGTGGAATTAGTGGCTTTGGGCTGTATCAAAACTACGCCAAGATGCCCGTAATCGGCGTGTATCGTTGGTTAAATGAACAAGACTTGGCTTTATTAGTGGAGATGGAGCAAGCAGAAGCGTTTACTCCAGCGCGTCAATTGGCGGGAACGATTGTTTTAGTAGGAATTGGATCTGTGGGGTTGCTGTCGATAGGAGTGTATTGGCTAACCAAACAGTTGCAAATTTCCCGCGCGCAGTTAGAAAGTTACAGCCACAAATTAGAACAAAAAGCCCAAGAAGCTTTAGCTGCTAACCATGCCAAAAGCGCATTCCTCACTAATATGAGTCACGAACTGCGCACACCTCTTAGCACTATCCTCGGCTTTACTCAACTTATGACCCGCGATCGCGCTCTTAGTACTTCTCAACTAGAAAATTTAGCAATTATTAGTCGCAGTGGCGAACACTTACTAGCTTTGATTAATGATGTCTTGTCAATGTCCAAAATTGAGGCAGGGCGCATCACATTAGATGAAAATAGCTTTGCCCTTTATAGTTTGCTGGACTCTTTGGCAGAGATGTTTGGGATCAAAGCTGAAGCTAAAGGGTTGGAGTTGATTGTCGAGCGCAGCCAAGACTTACCTAGATGCATATACGCCGATGAAAGTAAGCTGCGTCAAGTATTGATTAACCTGTTGGGTAATGCAATTAAGTTTACTGCGGCTGGGAGAGTAATTTTACGCGCTGCTGTAACTAGCGATCGTTTAACCCTACACTTTGAAGTTGAAGACACAGGTACAGGCATCGCTCCATCCGAGCTAGAGAAATTATTTAAGCCTTTCGTGCAAACTCAAGCCGGACTAAAATCCCACCAGGGAACGGGTTTAGGTTTATCTATTAGTCAACAATTCGCCCGCCTGATGAGGGGAGAAATTGCCTTGAAAAGTACCCCTGGTCAAGGCACAATTTTTTCCTTTGATGTCCCAGTTAGCAGGGCGCAAATGCTTAAAGACGTTGAAACAGGGCAAAAACAGACTAAAGCAATTTCTTTAGCGCCAGATCAACCCACATACCGCATTTTGGTAGTTGAAGATAAAAACGAAAATCGACAACTATTAGTCAAATTTCTGACATCCTTCGGCTTTGAAGTCCAGGAAGCTGAAAATGGACAAGTAGGCGTAAATCTGTGGCAAACCTGGCAACCACATCTGATTTGGATGGATATGCGGATGCCTGTAAAGGATGGATATGAAGCTACTAGACAAATTAAAAGCCATTTATTGGGACAAGCTACAGTAATTATTGCCCTTACTGCTAGTGCCTTTGATGAAGAACGAGCTTTAGTGTTAGCTGCTGGATGCGATGATTTTGTTTGCAAGCCTTTTCTAGAAGCAGTCATCCTGGAAAAAATGGCTAAGTATTTGGGGGTGCGTTACCTCTACGAAGATAGCCAACCAAAGCTCAGTGAAGCTGAAAATTACGTGCTGAAAACCGAAAGCTTAACGATTATGCCCCCAGAGTGGAGAGAGCAGCTACACCAAGCAGCATTGCGTACAGATGAACAACAAATCTTTAACTTGTTGGAGCAAATTCCAGCGGCAAATGCTCCTTTAGCAAATGCTCTAGCTGAGGCGGTGAATAATTTTCGGATCGATAAAATCATTGACTTATTTCCATCCCAGCAAAAGTATGGGCGAATAGAATTCGCACGCCAGTCCACTCAACGGGGGGAAAATACGCACGTGGCTGGCTCGACTACACAAACGAAGTCCGGATGGTGCGCGGACTAAGAGAATTTTTCAATAGAATCAATCTATGTATTTGGGTATTTGGGACTTTTTCAAGAAGTTTTATGAATAACCAACCCGAAAAAGCAAATATTCTCGTTGTAGACGATAAGCCGGACAATTTAAGGCTTCTATCGGCGCTGCTTTCTCAACTAGGGTATGAAGTTCGCAAAGTAATTAACGGGCAAACAGCTTTGAAAACTGTGCAAGCGGCTCCCCCTGACTTAATTTTACTAGACGTAATGATGCCAGATATGAATGGCTATGAAGTCTGCCAGCACTTGAAAGCTTCTCCGCTCACTTGCGATATTCCGGTAATTTTTATTAGTGCTTTAGATGAGGTACTAGATAAAGTTAAAGCTTTTGCTGTTGGAGGAGTAGATTACATTACCAAACCATTTAGCGAAGAAGAAGTTTTTGCGCGGGTAGAAAATAACTTGACAATTCGCAGACTGCAAAAGCAACTGAGCGATCGCAATGCCCAACTCCAGAAAGAAATTTGCGATCGCCAAAAAGCAGAAGCGCAGCTAACATTGAGCGAAGCTAGATTTCGCAATCTCTTTGAAAATGCCCCAGTCGGCATTTTTAGCGCTCGAATTAACGATGGGCTAATTGTCGAAGCTAACCAATATTTGATTGGGATGCTAGGTTACGCTCAGACTGGCGAAGTAATTATGAGTAAAACTATTACAGATTTCTGCTTTAGTTTGGGCGATCTCCAATCAATGCTAGCAGAGCTTCAAACTCATGGTAAGGTAGATAATTTTGCTACGCAGTTTCAGAAACGCGATCGCTCTGTTATCCACGTACTAATTTGGGTGCAAAGAAATATAGAAGCCAATTGCTTGCAAGGGGCGATCGTTGATATTAGCAATTCTCCAGCAAAAGCATGGGACGGTTAGAAACCGCGCAAGGAATTAATATCAATACGGGGCGAATGTAATTCGCACGCCAGTCCACTCAACGGGGGGAAAATACGCACGTGGCTGGCTCGTCTACACCTTGGCGAAGTCCGCCTGCGCGGACTAAGAGAATTTTACACAAGGGGTATGTAAAACGTTTGCAAGAAGTCTAATTTAATTAAGTTCTAATAAGCCTGCTGGTGGGATAATTTCAATCCGACCTTTTTCCAAATCGACTACAGGTGCGATCGCGTGTACAAAAGGAATTAGTACAGTTTTTGTCTGAGAATCTAGCTTTACTTCTAATAAATCGTTACCAGCCGGAATAATATCTACTACCTTACCTACAACAGCTTGCGTTAGCTGGTTGAATACTTCTAAGCCGAGCAAATCTAGAACGTGATATTCATCTTCGCCTAAAGTTGGGCGATCGCTTTCGGGAACTAGCAACAACCAACCCCGCAATGCTTCAGCGTGATCGCAATCATCAATTCCCGCCAACTTTAGCACATATAACTCTTTACCCTCAATATATCGACCGCTTACCAATTCAATCGGTTGCGGTTCTGCGCCAGCGCGCCACAGCCACCGAGTACCAGGCGACTCAAACCGTTCGGGAAAGTCAGAATCAGGATAAACGCGCACCTCGCCGCGCAAGCCTTGAGGTGAGACAATTTTACCAATTTGCAGCCAACCTTCCGGTAGTTTTGAGTTTTGAGTTTTGAGTTTTGAGTTAATATCTGCTTTACTCATCGCTCAAGACTTCACGCTCGTTAGTTGATACAGTTGTTCGGTGAGTTTTGCTAAACGCTGGGTTCCCGTGACAATCTCGTCATCGCTGGCTGTAAGACTAATGCGGATGCATTGGTGTTTGTGCGCCCATTCTTCTTGTAAACCAGGGAAAAATGTACTGCCAGGAACTACAATTACACCTACTTGCTTGAGTTGCTGATAAAATTCCCAGTCACTAATTGGTAAGTCTCGCAGCCACAACCACGCAAAAATTGCCCCCTCGCCGCGATGGAGAAACCAAGGCAAATCTTTAGGCATTGCTTGGTTAATGGTATCTTCTAGAATTGCAAACTTGTTTTTGTAAAATGGGCGAATAACTGAAGTTGCGATATCTGCAAGCTTACCCGAATTAATTGCTCGTGCGGTGATCGCTTGTCCGTAACGCGATGGATGGATGCACATATTAGTCTGGAACGACTCTAGCACCTGAATTATCTGCTCGTCACCAATAGCAACTCCAATACGTTCTCCTGGCAATCCGGCTTTGGATAAGCTCATGCAATGCAAAATATTATCGCCAAATACCGGAGTAAATTCGGTAAAGTTTAAAGCCGGAAAAGGCGGACCGTAGGCAGAATCAATTAGTACAGGTATATTATAGGGTGCAGCCAAAGCGGCAATTTTTCTTACCTCTTCATCTGTCAACACGTTACCAGTAGGGTTGCAAGGACGCGAGAAGATGACGCAACCTGTATCTTCATTAATTTCTAGTTGGCTAAAGTCAGGACGATATTTGAATTGATGGGCAGATCCATTAGTATCTAGAGTTGGCTTGTAGGCAATTAGCGATTCAGGTACTAAGCTGACACCGCCGTAACCTGTATAATCAGGGCTGAGGGGTAGAACTATGCGTTTGAGCTTGCCACTAGAAGTGTAACCGCCGAAAGCATTGGCAGCGTAGAAGTACAAAGCTTGACTGCCAGGAGTAATTAGGATATTGCGATCGCTTAAGTTTAATCCATAGCGGCGATTGAAGTCGTTGGCGAGCGCGCTAATCAGCGCTCCATACCCTTGACTTGAACCGTAACGACAAACCACATCGCCGTATTCAGAGCTATTCAATAATTCTTGCGTACAATCGCGCCATAACTGCTCAACTTGAGGCAAAATCAGCGGATTTCCCGCACTTAAGTTAATAAATTCTTGCCCGTTACCTGCTTGCAGCGTTTCAATAATGTCTTTCATAATTGCCCTGACACCAGTCAGGTTAGACATTTGCTCACCGATTTTAGTAAGGGCAGGTTTCATAAGAGGTTAAATATCGCTAATTAATTAAGTTAACAGATTGCTCTATCAAAAGCAGTATCCCCTTTGATATGCTAGCTTGGCGATCGCAACTGAACTTCGCATCTTGTCTGCGGTAGTCCTGTCGATCTAGATTAAACCTTAAACAGCAATTTCCAATACTGATGCTTTCGTCTCATATTTTTTACAAAACTTATAGTAATCAACTCATCAAAGACAATTTGTAAATAGTGTGAAGAATTGCCTTTAAGTTGCCTCTAGCTGTCAAGCTATATAGCAGTTATATTAGAGAGCGTCGTCGTCTCAAACCAACCTTTACAATGCTCCAGCTTCAGGAGACGACACTGCAATACATCCAACCCCCGAAGGAAAAGCAGTTGGAGTTGATTTCAACCAAAGAGAGTAAAAAGCACGAGATTATTGAATTATATGGTGAATAATGGTGCAACGATCCCAGCGCAAAAACTGAGTGAGAAATTACCGTTTCCACTCAAACGCTTGGCAGACTTAGCTTACAACTATTGGTGGTGTTGGACAGATAACCGGATTACGTTATTTAAAAGCATCGATCCCCAAGAATGGGAGCGTTGCGGACACAACCCCGTAGCAATTTTGCAATCGACTTCCTACGAGCGTTTGACGCAGCTAGCAACCGATCCCCTGTATATCAAACAGTTGCAAGCATTGGTTGCCGAATTTGATGCTTATATGGCCCAGCAAGATACTTGGGTAAGCAAAGTCGCGCCGCAGATTTCTAAAGATGCGCCGATCGCTTATTTTTGTGCTGAATTTGGCATTCACGAATCTTTACCAGTATATTCAGGCGGCTTAGGCATCCTTGCTGGCGATCACCTCAAATCTGCTTCAGATTTGGGCGTACCACTACTAGGTGTAGGCTTACTTTATCGCCAAGGATATTTTCGGCAGCGCTTAAATCGTGGCGGCTGGCAGGAAGAAGTTTATATAGATAATCCCTTCCATCAAATGCCTTTGGAGCTAATTTACAACCAGCACGGCGAACCAGTAACGATTGAATTGGAAATTCGCCAGCGTGTTGTCAAGGTGCAAGTTTGGCGAGTACAAGTTGGGCGCGTCAGCCTTTACTTATTAGATACCGATAGACACGACAACGATCCCATCGATCGCTGGCTAACAGGACACCTCTACGGTGGCAACCAAGAGACTCGAATTGCTCAAGAAGTAGTATTAGGTATCGGTGGCGTTAGGGCGCTTAAAGCCCTGGGAATCACCCCCTCAATTCATCACCTCAACGAAGGTCATGCGGCTTTTTGTACTTTAGAAGTAGCCAGACAAAAAATTGAGCAAACTGGCAAATCTTTCTATGACGTAGAAGCAGAAGTTCGGCAAACTTGCGTTTTTACCACGCATACGCCCGTTCCCGCAGGTCACGATGTCTTTTCGCCAGATTTGATGGATTCTTATTTTGCTCACTACTGGTCGGGCTTAGGACTATCGCGCGAACAGTTTTTGGCATTGGGTGCAAGAAGATTAGGCGATCCTTGGGAGCCATTTGGCATGACTGTATTAGCATTGCGGATGTGTCGTGCTGCTAATGGTGTAAGTCAGTTGCACGGTGAAGTTTCCCGCAAAATGTGGACGGTGATGTATCCAGAACGTCCTGAAAACAAAGTACCAATTGGCTATATTACTAATGGCGTTCATGCGCCAACTTGGACTGCTCCCTTATTATCTGACTTGTACGCTCAGTATTTAGGGGCAGATTGGAAAACTCGCGCTGTCGATCCGGCAATGTGGGAGAAAGTAGACCAAATTCCTAATGAGGAATTGTGGTGGCGGCATCAAGTGCTAAAAGAGCGGTTAATTGCACATACGCGCTATAAAGTGAAAAAAGCACGGGAACAGCGCGGCGAAGATGGCGATCGCATCCATGCAGCAACAACGCTATTAGACCCCCACGTACTGACAATTGGCTTTGCCAGACGTTTTAGCCCTTACAAGCGCGGCGACTTGATTATGCGCGATGCAGAACGGGCGCTGAGGATTTTTGGCAATAGCGATCGCCCTGTACAAATTGTATTTGCAGGTAAAGCGCACCCAGCAGATGAGGAAGGTAAGCGGATTATTCAGCGCCTGATGGAATGGTGCAAACATCAATCAATTCAAAAGCGCGTAGCTTTAATTGAAGACTACGACATCTACACAGGGCAAAAGCTAGTTCAAGGCGTAGATGTATGGTTAAATAATCCCCGTCGCCCGCTAGAAGCTTCTGGAACAAGCGGACAAAAGGTTTGTTTCAACGGCGGCATCAATTGCAGCGTGTTAGACGGCTGGTGGTGCGAAGGCTACAAAACTGGCGCTGATGGTAAGGGAATGAACGGTTGGGCAATAGGTGAAGATGCTCATACTAGCGATCAAGAAGTGCAAGATCGGATTGATTCTCAATCTCTGTATAAGTTATTGGAAGAAGAGATCGTACCCTTGTACTACGACCAAGATGCTAACGGCGTTCCTCACGGCTGGATTGCCATGATGAAAGCATCAATTAAGACTAATGCACCTCTGTTTAATACAGATCGGATGATTGCAGATTACGTCACTCAAGTTTACGCGCCTGGTTGTGCAACAATCTCCACGCCAAGCTTGGCTCAAGTAATAGCTTAATAGCTGTTTTGTTTAAAGAAAAGGCAATCTTTGCAGATTGCCTTTTTTAGCAGCAATTGATTAAGACACTGTTATTCCAGACAAACATCGAACTAATCTATCTAACAATTCTCGCGAGTCCGGATGGTGCGCGGACTAAGCCTAGTGTAGACGAGGCTTCTAACCGCCCCAGACCTTATAAACAAAACACTGAGTAAATTCGCAAATCAAATCTACTCTACCTTTACGTAAAATCGCTGGATCTAATCTTTCTGTGGTATTACAAGTCATCAACACAACTAATTTTTGCTGTGCTTGAATACCCGCATCAATTACACAAAGTACCATCAAGCAAGCTCAAGATATGCTCAGTTTTATTGTTAGATTGAGCAGCAATATTTGCTCTATTTTGTGCCAAATTATCAGCTTCATTGATAATGATACAAATCCGCTCTAAGTAACTAGGTGGAACGAAGTTTTCTACCACATCGTGGTCTAGAATAAAGATTACGTATCCTAGCGGTATCAAAACTTCTTGAGCTACAGCTTGTGTCCAAGCAGTTTTACCTGTACCAGGATCGCCTTGAACTAATACAGCTAATTGATCTCGATCTAAGATTGCTTGCTGAACTGTATCCGTAAAACCTTGAATATCAGCAGGAAAAGTACGGATTGGAAATTGGCTGTGAATTTTTCCTACACGGCTTTGGTATCCATTTAGTAATGGTTTACAGAATTAAAAACTATAGAGAGATTCCTATTACACTCTGAACTAAGAGTGTAAGGGAGGCGCGGATTATCCAACCAACTTTTGAGCAAGCTTTTTGCTGTATGCGCGTCTGCCAAATGCTTTCTAATTACTATCAAAGCATCAACTTGTTTCGGTACGACAACAGCAGAAAAATCGTGTATATCATTGCTGGAGCTAACGACGCATTTAAGATTGTTATTCCACCTAACGGAGGTGCGGGAATTTGATGAAACCTGATTTTATTTTAATACTATGTCTCGTGCTGAACTTCTTGAATACCTCAAGGCACATGGATACGACGATGAAGCTTGGGGCAAGTATCTAGACCAACGCAACCCAAACGCCTAGCAATATCCAGCACCTCTTGATGAAGAGAGTATAAAAATTATGGAAGAAGCTATAAAGCGCAAGATAAACGAGCAGCAACATAGCTCTTGACAGTGCTGTTTATACACTTGTCCTTGTGAGGAAATTGGGTTTTTCTAAGTAATGGCTCAGGGTGGATTCGAACCGCCGACCTCAGGCTTATGAGTCCCACGCTCTAACCAACTGAGCTACTGAGCCAATTTTTCGTCAACGATTTAGTATCCTAGCATGTATTGCGTAAAATTTGCAAGCAATACTTAAGAATTTGGCTCGTTGACAGAAAATTCCGCAGGCGGGCGATCGCTACTCCAAGCCCACCAAGCGCATCCACATTGGCATTGATAAAATTCCTGCCATTTGCGACGGTATTCATCAGTGATTACGGGCGATCGCCGATTGAGCCAAACTTGTTGGGCTTCACGGCTACTAGATCGGCAACGAGGACAGCAAAACTCGTAAGCGTGAGTTGCCGTAGATGTCCATTGGGGAGGAATTGGCGCAAATGCATCCATGCGGAAAAATTAATCGTTTACCGTTATTCTAATCTTTCCATCCCTACTCAAGCATTATCTATCCCACCTTTTCCCTTTCCAAGCGACGTTTGCGGGAGCGAACTTTCGGGTAAGAAGATTCTTGCCCGAAACGTCGCGTCAGGGAATGCTCCCGCCGCAAAGCTCGCGCCCCTTTTCCCCTTCCCCAGCGCCCAAAGGCGCTATATAGGGTGTAGGTTTAAGTATAGGAGTGCTAGTTAAACAGCGCGATCGCCCCCAGAATCACTTGCCAAATATCTCATTTATGGAGCCAACTGCTGAAATTCGCCGCTTGTTAGATGTTATGCCTGCTTCTGGACGGATGATGACCAAAATTGTCAGCAAACCAGAGCAAAAACAAGTTATAGATAGTCCTTTTCCTCTTCCTTGGCAGCACTGGCGACGGGTATATATCAATTTTGACTTGTGGCGGCGCTTGTCTAAGCCACAAAGAGACTTATTGATGTTGAGTAATATTAGTTGGGTAGTAGGGGTAAAGTGGTTTAAGCCAGATGTATATCAAGGTGTAGTAGTAGCAGGGCTTTTGGGAGCAGGTGTAGAATTATTCCAAAGCGATCCAGTAGGTATAATTGTAGGTGGAGGATTAAGCGCGATCGCTCTTACCCAAATTTGGCGCAACAATCGCAGTTCGCAAGTAGAGTTAGATGCAGACGAAGCAGCTATTAAAGTTGCTCAAAGACGCGGTTACACGGAAACAGAAGCAGCAGGATTTTTGTTATCAGCAATTGAGACAGTAGCGCAGATTGAAAAGCGGAGTTTGAGTTTTATTGAGTTATTGCGTACTCAAAATTTGCGGGCGATCGCTGGTTTGTCGCCTGTAGGCGTTCCCCAAGTGGAGAGAAGGTAGGGGAGATGGGAAGATGGCGAACGCAGATGGACGAGGCAGTACGCCCAAGCGGCTGTGCCGACTTGAAGCACCTGCCGTGCAGATGGACGCAGATAGGGAGATGGGGAGTAGATTTAATTATTTTGGGCAGTGATATAGCTGGTAATTGTAGCCATTTACGAGGATTTTGGTGTCTATTTCCTTAGTGCTTGTATCTGTGTAGCAGCGATCTAGTTCTGTTGGGGCGTAGAAATTAACTAGCCATAAGTCAAATGGGCGAGGTTGCATAGCTACAGCTTTTTGTAGGGCGGCTGTTGAGGTTTTGGGATCTCGATCTTGATGTGCTAGCAAAAATTGCGGTGTTGGGGAAGTTTGGGCGAGTTTAAATTCTCTGGCTATACCCATCATTTCGCCTGTTTGGACGTGGGTTTTGTGGGTTGTGGCAATCAATACAGGTAATGAGGAAGTTTGCTGTACTACTTGCATAAATAGGTCGGGGCGATAATATTTTTGGTAGCCTAAGTTATTCACTACAGTTATGGCGCTTAATAATCCCATTACCCAAATAAGTGCTACTGCTTTTTTGTCTTTTGCCTCTAATTTTTTATTTGCACCTTGCCAAACAATAGCTAAACTGGCTGCAACTAAAACTATGGCAGCCGGAAAGTAGACAAAGTTGTACCTAGCACCGCGTGTTAAATCGATACCGAGAAAATAGGTAAAGAAAAAGAACAAGGCGATCGCACTTGTCACAAATCCCAGCAATACTTGAGTAATTAACATAGTCTGCGGCTGCTTTAATTGCACTTTTAACCCGCGCCTCAGTATTGGTATTGCCCAGATAAAGAAAATTAGCATAACTAACCCAGAAGCAACTACCACTAGTAGCAATGTTGATTCCACTGGTAACAAAGACAGCATCGTAATCCAGGCGGCGATCGCTTGAAAGATCGGATTTAACCAAGCAAGTATTCCCAAGCGATCGCTACTTTGAATCCACTCTGTCAATTTGCTATTGTTTTGCAAAAATACTGGCAGCCAAACTAATCCCCCAATGGCGCTACCAATACCAACAAGCAGAATTTGTCGCCAAAAAGCAAAATTACTGCGATATTGATTTGCTAATGTTAGTAAAACAATACTAATAGCCGCAATAGTTAGCGCGAAAAAGTAATGTGTAGAAATTCCTAAAATATTTACTAATATCCACAATAATACTAGCCAAACAGGTAATTTTGTTTGTTTTTGCAGATGACGAACAGCTATAACTAAGCAACTAAGAGAAGCGATCGCCCATAAAATTGCTAAAGAGTAGTGACGCGCTTCTTGCGCCAGAAAAATCCCGTAAGGAGAAACAGCCATAAAAGCTGCTGCTATTAACCCAACTAAGCGAGATCGAAACGCCAGTAAGCCGAGAACATAAATTGCTGGAACCGAAAGAGCGCCAAATGTAGCACTAAGCGATCGCGCCGCCCATAAAGAAACTAAACCGCTATCCCCTTGCCATAACTTCATCCACCAATGAGCCAGCATAAAATAAAGCGGCGGATGATTGCTTTCTGTTAGTAGGTTCTGAATTACTTGAGTTATGCCAGCATGGGGATTAATTTGTAGTGGTTGCAACAGCACATCAAGAGCGATCGCCCGATCTAAAGGTACTGTGCGATAACTATTACCCAAACTAAATACTAAAGTTGAAAATTCATCAGTCCAAGGAGGTTTAGCGCTCAAGTGAGTAAAACGCAAACCAAAAGCAATAGCCGTCCACAACAGCAGCAGCAAGTAAGTTTTGTCTTTAAGACGCATGAGTATTTAGCAAACTACTTTATATATATCTGACAAAATTAAAGAATAAGCATAAATAAATTTATCGGATGCAAGAAAGCAAAATTCAACTCCAGGCGATCGCTCGTCAGAATAAACTTCATCCTCAAGTAGAGACAATTCTTGAGCGTACCTTGGCTAGGTACGATTTGTCTGCTCAAGAAGGAGTAATGTTGTTAAAGCAGACCGATCCAAGCGCGATCGCTGCTATTAGTCGCACTGCTGACAAACTCCGCCAGCAACAAGCAGGCGATACCGTTACCTATGTCATCAACCGCAATATCAACTACACCAATATCTGCGAACAGCATTGTAGCTTTTGCGCCTTCCGCCGCGATGCTGGAGATGAAGGTTCATATTGGCTAGATTGGGAACAAATTTTAGTCAAAGCCACAGATGGAGTCAATCGGGGAGCAACCGAAATCTGTATGCAAGGCGGATTAAATGCTCAAGCTAAGATAAATGGGCGATCGCTAGATTATTATTCGCGCTTAGTTGAAATTATTAAAGATAAATTTCCCCAGCTACATATACACGCCTTTTCCCCCCAAGAAGTCCAATTTATAGCAGAGCAAGATAATTTAAGCTACGCCTATGTAATTACAGCCCTGCAAGCGGCGGGAGTTGATTCGATGCCTGGAACCGCGGCAGAAGTGTTAAACGATGACGTGCGACGCATCCTCTGCCCAGAAAAGACAGATGCAGCAACGTGGCTAGAAATAGTTAGTACAGCACATAAACTAGGGATGCCAACAACCAGCACAATGCTTTCTGGGCATATAGAGACACCCGAACAGCAAATAGAGCATTTAGTTAAACTGCGATCGCTGCAACAAACCGCCCTAGAAAAAGCCTACCCCGCCAACATCAGCGAATTTATTTTGCTCCCATTTGTCGGTCAAGAAGCGCCCAAACCCTTACGCAAGCGAGTAGGACGCGATCAACCAGTTTTAGCAGATGCGCTACTACTTACTGCTGTCGCCCGAATTTTCTTAGGAAACTGGATTGCCAACCATCAACCAAGCTGGGTAAAACTAGGACTAGCAGGAGCAACAGAAGCCCTCAACTGGGGCTGCAACGACCTGGGCGGCACATTAATGGAAGAACACATTACAACAATGGCAGGCGCTCTAGGCGGTACGTGCATGGAAGTAGAAACACTACAAGGAGCGATCGCTTCCCTAAACCGTCCCTACCAACAAAGAGACACCCTATACCATCCCATCCTTACTTAAAACTCAAAACTACTTATTCTTCATTCTCAAAAAACTCAAAACTCAAAACTCAAAACTCAAAACTATTCCACCCTTCCCTATACTTTTATCAACAGCCGTGAAACCATCCAAAAGTCCGTGATACCATGCTGCCATTGCTGTTGATGA
>QQTW01002091.1_pt1 | contig 14368 bp, 9 predicted proteins | sample 1904831 | NCBI WGS metagenome assembly QQTW01 (sample SAMN09435610, study PRJNA476489) | Subsurface metagenome, whole genome shotgun sequencing project. | reverse complement strand
ACACCACATAAACTGCTCGGAAAACATTAAAAATAGTTGCAACAGCTTCCCCTGATAAATCAAAGGTTGTACTGAGAAAGCTTTCTGCTTCTTCAAAGAACAAAGCCTGGGCAGAAGAAATCTGCAAGTGCAACCCCATTGCGGTTACAGTCGCTACCCCACCCGCCATTGCTAGATGTAGTTTCCGTTTGTTACCCCCAACCTTTTTCAAGTGCGGGTAAGCTAGCTTTGTTAGTCCCCCGATTACACCGATACTCATCAAAATTGGATCGCGGAATACCAGGTCAATCGCTGCCATTCCCAGTGCCGCCGTGGTCCACCGACTTGCCTTAAGCCCTAAAAAGTTAGGGTCCTTTTCAACAGTTGTCAGTTTACTACCATCAATGTTTTGCTGTGATGGTGCATACTCCAGTTCTGATGGCACTTCTGGAGCTAGGAATACTAATGGTCTCTTTACTGCTGGCTCTTCTAGCTCCTGGGCGACGACTGACCTATCTAAATCAAACACGCCCTGTTTTGGGATATCTGTCGGTGCTGACGAATAGTCGGGGTGAGAGGGCGCAGGTTGTTTAGACAAGGTTTTTGCAGGGGATGAGTTTGTTTGTTCAAGAGTGAAAGATTCGCGCTCTAAAGTTGAAGCGGCGACATCGACAGTAACTGGTTTACCCCCCTTGGGCAAGGCGTATTTACTAGCGATTGCCTTAGCCTTAGAGTGCGTGATCGTCTCACCATGAGAGGCAGATTCTAGAGCCTCCTGACGGGCCTCATCAGAAGTGGAGCTCGCGGCAAGCAAGTAAAGGGCTGAAGTGGCAATATCTATCTGTGCAAATTTTGCACAGATAGGAAAAGACTCGAAAACCTTTATATAGTTGTAGGCTGTTCTGCGACTCCATTGGAATTCAGCTTGGAGCCAAGAAGTAAACTGTCGAGGTTTAAGACGACTCCTAACATCAGTAAGTTTTTGTCCAATCTCCCAAGCCATTTGGGCAGTGCTGTGTACTTTCTCTTTGATTTCTCCAGTGCGCTGCTGAACAACAATCCGGGTCTCACTGTCCAGCGCGGCATAGTCAAAGCCTTGCATCTGGGGTGGTGATAGTTGTTCTGGCGGCTCGTCAGTCATTTCACGCACAAACATAATTCACTCCTTTAATTGGACAAACTGATCACGATTGGATCTTCTGTTTGCAATAATTAGACACTGGAAACTGCGACCCCGAGGGGGACTGCCAGTTTTTATGTGGATTCTATGCTCACATTGACTACTCAAATTGTCAAGTTTATCGGGCTGCTCAAGTTGATATGGCAAAAACTAACGGAAGGGAAAAAAATGAGTTTGAGTCTCCATTAAAAGAACTGCGAGAAGAGGTTGGTTTATCTCAACAAGAGCTAGCTAGCCGAATCGGTGTAGCAGTATCTACGCTCAGTCGTTGGGAGAGAGGCAAGTCTCCAGCAATGATGAGCGTGCGCCAGATGAAATTACTTTGTAGAGAACTTAGGAGAACGCTCGACGAACTTCCTGATGAGTTTGGTCCCTTACAAAAATAGATCAGACACTCTCGCTTGTCCCAACCCCTGCACAAAACCGGATTTAATTTGCCAAGCAGATCCAACAAGGGTTATTTGTACGTAGCGGGGCGGAGTCGGCGGGTAGATACTCAATCAGACGTACCCGCCCAAGAGATATTAATATACGGCGAGCGCAAATTTAAGTAAGTTCCCTGGACCCCCAACCCTAGTAAGCTGGGATGAAAATGTATGAGCGTGGCGCTTCGTATTCAAGGCTGCATTAAGTTGCATTGCTACTCTCTCCCTATTTCTGACCTCTATATATAAGTGCGGTTTTAGGCTGGCCTTTTTAGACCAATTTGCTAAAGTCTTTATATTTCTTCACGAAACGTCTTAAGTTTTATAACAAAAAGCCAAACTTTGTCTAAAACTAGAGTCGGAAATCAGAACTATATATAGAGTTACAAGGAGGACAGACAAATGGGGTCAAGCCGTCAAACCCAGAGACTACGCCACCCACTAACAACTTAGAAATACGGCTTGACCCCATTTGTCAAGACTTTCTCTCGGAGGATAAAAATATCCGCAGTAGACCAGGTAATCCTCTATCACGACTACTCAACAACACTCCACGACAATCCAATACAGGGCGAGGACTAACCTACCTAAACTTGCCGAGCCGTATTTCGAGGTTGTTCGTGGGTGGCGACATCTATTGGGTGTGACGGCTCGGCAAGTTTAGGTAAGTTCCTTGTAGGGGGTTACAACGAGGATAGAAAGAATTGGAGCTGCCGCCCGATCGAGACTGTCTGTGGGTAGCGAGGGTTATGGGTTTGACGGCTGTCCATTAATGTCTGCGACTTTCTCTCGGGGCTGCCTGGTACTACCTGGTTTCGTGCTAATGCTTCGTTATTGTTCAGGATCGAGGGCTAAAAATGCACAGTTCAGACGGAAAAGGAGAGTCAGATGTTTTTGATGATGAGCTGTCGCGCAGAGCGATCGCTGCCCAACAATACCCATCTCTAAGTAAGCAGCGTCAAGAAGCTTTAGAAGAATTATTTGATGAACTTCGGCGGATTCAGCGTCAAGGTCGGCTTTGGAAACCTGATGATAGCAAGATTAATGAGGACATTTATGAGGACGCAGTTCAGGAATTGTCGCTTTATATTTGTCAAAAAATCGAAAAATACGATCCTCATCGAGCCTCGTTTTTGCGGTGGTTTAATATGCTACTACCTAAAAAGTTTTATGACCTTGCTTATTCTAAAATCGGTAAAAACTCTGCCAGCAGGTTTTTTAAAATACATGATGTGGAAAACTTATTAAATACTTTTGTGAAGCCAGACAAAACACCTTCTCTAATGGAGGAAGTTAAAGAATGTATAAATGTAGATGCAGAAGGATTTTTAAAAAAAGAGCATATCAAAGGGCATCCTCATGTTAATTTTCAACTTTTAATACAGCGGCGGCTGGCAGGTGATAGCTGGAAAGATATCTCATTAGATGTACAAGTTGATATTTTTCATTTAAATAAGTTTTACCACCGGTCTCTTAAAAAACTTGCAGTTTATATCAAAAAATACATACAACAATAGATAAAACTTATGCAAAGACCAACATCCCTTACTTTTACGGTGACTCTAGGACGAGCAGCGCATCAATTAGCAGAACAATTTTTTGATAATCAACCCTGGTATAAAGCTAAACAAGTTTATCTCAATACTTTAGCAATATATGCAGTTAGGTTCTACCTCAAATGTATGGGAATAGAAGCTAGTTGGGAGACCAGTGATAGTTATGATCCGGTAATGCAGCTCCTCATCGATACAGCCGATTTAGAAATCCCTAATCTAGGCAAGCTAGAGTGTCGTCCGGTATTACCAGGGTCAGATGTCGTCCGCATTCCACTAGATGGGTGGCCAGAGCGGATTGGCTATGTTGCAGTACAGCTTGATGAATCAATGAGGGAAGCAACTTTGTTGGGATTTGTTGAAACAGTATCAGAGTCGGAAGAGATACCGATTAACCAGTTACGCTCACTCAAAGAGCTACGAAATCACCTTAGTCAACTCAGTCAACCCGAACCCATCAAGATGCGAGCAACCTTAAACCAGTGGCTAAAGAATACTTTTGATCCCGGTTGGCAATTTCCTGAAGCAATTTTAGGAAATTGCCAAAAGGATTTCGCCTTCAGAACGAGTACTCAATTGGATGGCGCTAGTGTTAAACAAGCAAAGCTAATTAATTTGGGATTGGATCTTGAAAGTGAATTCGTAGCCCTAGTAGTTATTGTCACCAAGCAAGCTGAAGAGGAAGAAGTTACTATCCGGGTGCAAGTTCATCCAGAAGGTGGCGCAACTTATCTGCCACCCAATATCAACCTGGCTTTAGTCTCGGTGCAGGGAAAAATTCTCGACGAAGCTCAATCTCGAAGCTTAGACAATTTCATCCAACTCAACCGATTGTACGGCTTGACTGGAGAGTGCTTTGATATTAAAGTGGCTTGCGGTGAGATTAGTGTAACCGAAAAGTTTATAATCTAAAAAAACTCAACTGTGAACAAATTAGTTGTTTTAAATCTGGGTTTTGGTAATTTACAAGAAGGTTTTGGAGCCGTCACTGCTAGATTGTTGGAAGCTAAAAACACACACTCGGATCAATTGATCAGCTTACCCGCAGCACCAGCAATTATTGGTCTCTCTAGGGGGAGCTTACCCGCAGCACCAGAAATTCCTGTTATCTATAAACAGTGGCAGCTGCTTTATTCAGCTCTTTATGAACGATATTCCCGTATCAAAACCGATATTGGAGAGGTAAAAAGCGTTTCCTTCATTGGATTCAGTGACTTATGCCAGGAGTTGTCAAATCGAATCAATAGTTGGCTCAATGCGGAGCCGTTTCGCAAAATTGATCAGGAATTAAGAACATATTTAAAGCGAGAAGACGAAATTCGGTTGATTATCGAAACCGACGACGACCTACTACGGCGACTTCCGTGGCATCTATGGAATTTTTTTGAGGATTACCCGCAGGCGGAAGTAGCCTTGAGCGCTCCAGAGTATAAACGAGCCTTTAAGTTACCCAGTAAACCTCCTGGCGCTTCTGTGAGAATTTTAGCGATTCTTGGGAATAGTAAAGGAATCGACACTGAGAAAGACCGGGCAATTCTTGAGCACTTATCTGATGCGGACACGGAGTTTTTGGTAGAGCCGCAGCTTCAGGAGTTGAGCGCCCAGCTTTGGAATAACTGGGATATCCTCTTTTTTGCGGGGCATAGCTCTAGTAAGGAGAAAGGAATTATTCAACTCAATCAATCAGACAGTTTATCACTTGATTTGTTAAGAGTTGAACTCCAGAAAGCTATTAGTAGCGGGTTGAAATTGGCGATTTTCAACTCCTGTGACGGCTTGCGCTTGGCGGATCTTTTGGCGGACCTGCACATTCCGCAAGTGATTGTCATGCGTGAGCCCGTTCCAGATGTGGTAGCTCAAGAATTTTTAAAGCATTTTTTGGTAGCGTTTTCGGGTGGACAGTCTTTGTCTGCTGCAGTGCGGTCGGCACGAGAAAGGCTGCGATCGCTAGAGGGGGAATATCCCTGCGCGAGTTGGTTGCCAGTAATTTGGCAGAACCCTGCCGAACCCCCGACTACTTGGCAAGAGTTATTTGTTCCGAAACAGGACAGTTTTCCACTCAGTACAACCGAGCCAAAGAGTCGCCCAGCGCCGAAGCCAAACAGTTTGACTATAGCCATAACCGAGCCAAAGAGTCGCCCAGCGCCGAAAAAAAGGCGCAGTCTTGCCTCGGTTCTGCTTGCTTCCATCGCTGTAACAGCCGGTGTTATGGGGGTACGGCACCTGGGAATGCTGCAAAACTGGGAGTTGCAGGCTTTTGATCAGTTAGTTCGCCACCGACCAGACGAAAATCCCGATCCCCGAATTCTGGTAGTTGCAGTCACGGAAACAGATTTTGCCTCTCAAGATCGAACCGTGACGCGCGGCTCGATTTCTGATTGGGCACTCAATAAGACCCTCAGAATAATTAAGAGTTATAAACCTCGAGTAATGGGGCTAGATATCTATCGCGATCTTCCTATTACACAAGAGGATTTAGGAACTTTCTTTGCAAACAGCGAAATGGTAGCCGTATGTAAAGTCCGCGCTCCTGAAAGCGGTGAAGCTGGCGTTGCACCTCCGCCAGGAGTTGCACCAGAGCGCCTTGGGTTTAGCGATGTTCTTCAGGATGACGATGGGGTTACACGTCGGCATCTCTTGGCGATGGACGTGGACCCGGCATCCCCTTGTACCGCATCCTATGCCTTCAGTGTGGAGCTGGCAATGCGCTATTTGGCAGCAGAAGGAGTCCCCCCTAAGACGTCCCCAGGAGGTTTCTTGCAAATAGGAAATGTGGTTTTTAGACCCTTGGACGCTCATAATGGTGGCTATCAAACAATTGATGGATGGGGACACCAAGTATTGCTTAACTACCGCTCCCCTCGTGCCCCCCAGAATGTTGTCGCTCAAGTCCCTTTAATGCAAGTTTTGAAGGGAAAACTCGACCCTGACTTAGTAAAGGATCGCATCGTTATCATTGGCACCACAGCTAATAGCTTCGGGGATTTATGGACTACGCCTTATAGCAGAGCGCAATCAGCCAGACGAGTGCCAGGAGTTTTGATTCAAGCGCAAATGGTAAGCCAAATTATCAGTGCAGTTTTAGATGGACGACCCATGCTGTGGGTCTGGTCTTTTTGGGGTGAAGCCCTCTGGATCTGGAGCTGGTCGTTGGTAGGAGGTATTCTAGCTATCAGTTTGAGATATCCATTACGTTTAGCCTTGGCTGGGGGAACTGCATTTGGGGTTTTATACGCACTCTGCTTTGGTCTTCTATTGCTGAAAGGCGCTTGGGTACCTTTCGTGCCATCGGCGATCGCCTTATTCGTTGCCGGAGGAATTATGGTAATCTACAGTACATCAATAAAGCATGAATACACAAAAAAACAAATAAAGAATCATGGCTTGGGCAAAACTTTCCTTCCAAGAAATAAAATTTGACAACGTGTTCGCTGCATTTGCTTTGGCACTCGTTAGCTTCGCCAACAGCTCCTTTGTTGTGCAGGCGCAGAGTAAGCCGGAATCATCAGCAGTCCGCTTTATTAAACCGACAGTGGCACGACGAGGCGCGCCTCCTTCTGGGCGGCAGACGGGATCTGCTAGCCGTGGTGAATGTTCAGCCGTGTCTCAGCCTTTAACTGCCTTGGTGCCTACTACACAAGAACCTTTTGCGCAAACAAACCAAGTTGATGACCCAGAATTAAGCAGGTCGGAGTCTGTACTAGGATTAACGACCTCTCAAAGCCCAAGTTTATGGTTTTATAACCCTTATTCAGCTAAGTTCCCGGTTGAGTTTGTACTACAAGACGAACAGCATAACTACGTTTACAAAGCCTCTTTAATAGCGTCCCAAATACAGCCAGGTATTGTCAAAGTTGGTCTTCCCAAAACCGTAAATCTAAAAGTTGGTAAAAGGTATCAGTGGTATTTTTTGGTCAGTTGCGATAGAAGACCAACTTTCGTCAAAGGTTGGATCGAACCAGTTACACTGAACCCGACTCTTGCCCAGCAGTTGTCAAAAGCGAAACCACAGCAACGAGTTGCACTTTACGCCGCCAACGGCATTTGGCATGATGCGTTGACAACTCTAGCCGAACTTCGGGTCAAACATCCATTGGACGTCACATTGCTCAACACTTGGGTTGGTCTGCTTACTTCTGTTGATTTGGGCGCGATTGCCACTGAGCCGATCCGGAAAAACAATGCACTGCCCGCTTCAACTGCTTCGCGCCAAGCGCTTCCCGCTTCAAACTGAACGATATCAGACCGCCGGAAGTAGCTGTCTGTTTTCAGACGGGAGTGTCACTAAAACCAGTTGCCTATAAGTACATAAGGTGCCCAATAATACGGATGACCGTATTGGTAATCCTGCAACAAAGCTGTCTGAGCAAGACGGAGGGCTTCAGCTTTGTTGACTGGAGTATCAGCTAACTCTCGATAAAACTTACTCATTAGCCTTGCACTACTTTCGTCATCAAGCGCCCATAGAGAAGCAACAGTACTACGCGCCCCCGCCCGCATAGCTACTCCTGCCAGCCCCAAAGCGGCTCGTTTGTCGCCTGAAGCTGTTTCACAAGCACTGAGGACGAGTAATTCAATAGCAGAGTCTTGCCTCAGCTCTCTCGATTGCAGCATGTAAGCTAGCTCCGAGACTTTGATGCGCTTATCCCAAGCCAGAATAAAAGTTTGATCCAGTTGGGAACTAAACTGCCCATGAGTTGCAAGGTGAACTACAGGGAAAGGACGAGCGTTAATTTTTTCTTGCAAGGCAATACTTGTAAATTGCTGATTAAGGAGTACTGTCGTGCTGGGTATCTGAGATTTGATTTGTCGTAATTCGAGCGCCACGTTGGTTAGCGCCGGAAAGCCTGGTCGTGCAACGCTTAGTCCGGCTGTTAAGGTGTTTAGTCGTTTTCGTTCTAGGGGTAATGGTGGCAGTAGCTGCAATCCTGGAGTCAGGGCTACAGCGTAGTTCTCAACAAGGTACTTTTGACCGTCGTAGAGCGCAGCCATGGGGATATTCCGCATTGAACCATCCAGGACAAACACCAAAGTTTTGATTTTGCTCTTAGCAATGTCGGCCTCAGCCGGTCGGAGCAACCAATCATAAACCTGTATTGAAAGGGACTGCACCTCAATAAATGTATAGGGTTTGCCGAGGTTAATGCGCAGAGCTTGTAAAATTCTTTCGACTTCCGCCTGAGTTACGGCGGACTTATATTGCCGCAGGGGTTGTCCGGGCAGCTTGAGGATGACCTCTAACCGGTCTTCTAGAATAATCGGATAGACAACTGCCGCAGTAGGATCTTCTTTGTCAATAACAGAGTCAAGTTGTACCGGCTTTCCCTCTAAGCACGCGGCACGAAAGAAGTTGTCTAGTTCGGCTAGTTGTAAAGATTCAATTACAGCACGGGCTTGAGCTAGGTTTTTTTGACTAGGCTGAGATCCCTTCTCTGACTGCAATAGCAGATCTACCAGTTGCCGGTAGACAGGTTCGACTTCCTCTCGAAAAGAAAACTGAACGTCTGGATTGGTGGTGACTAAATCATTACGGAGGGACTGGAGGTTGTCAACTGCTTCAGTGTAGTTAGCGATCGCTCCTTTGACATCTCCCTGAGCTTTCGATAAGCGTCCTAACTGCCATGAAAAGCGATAGGCAATGTCTGGAGCATTAATACCCTGAGCAAGGAGCAGGGCTTGCTGGGTAAGGTCTTTAGCCTCAGACCATTGCTGAGTCTGTTCGTACAGTCCACCAAGCGAGCCGAGGGCATAGGCATAGGCTCGTGGATCTCCTAGGCTTTTGGCTTGTTGTCCGGCTGTTGCCAAGAGCTGGGCAGAGGTACGGAGGTACGGAGGTGCAGTTTGGTTTCTGACTCTGCCAGGTGCAGTTGTCTTGCGTTGACTCCCAGCGCTCAATGCACTCGCCTGCTGCAGAGCTGTTTTGCGGCCCTGTTTCACCAGGCTCTGGGCAAAGTTGATTTGGGCGTAGACTGCCGCCCGACTGGAAGGGAAGGTAGAGATTTGAGATTGAATCTGAGGTGATATTGCCTGTGCAGCGTTCAATTGGTCGGTATCTATCAATAAGCTCAGTTGATTCAACTGAGCTTGAATGCGCGTGGATTGTGTTGTAGATGCAGTGGCAGCCTGCTGATAGAACACTAAGGCTGCTTTGGTATCCTGCTGCGATCGTGCCGTGTTACCTAAACTAAACAAAGCAGCAGCAATATCTTCAGGCGATTTTAGTTTTTGGGCTAAGGCTAAACTCTGCTGTAACATACGCCGCGACTGGTCCAGGTCGCCAACCACCCGCAGGGCATTGCCCAGACTGTGCAATCGGGCTGCTTTTAGCGGGGAGTCTGGTTGTTTTTGTAGCGTTTGGTTGACAGAGTTTAACGTCAAAACAGCTCTGCGGTAAAGCCCTGATGCTTGCAGAGCCTGGGCTTGATTGAGCAGGCTACCGATAATTCCGGTTTCGTCACTTACTTGAGTATAAGTGGCATGTGCCCGTTGCCAGGTGGTTACAGCTTGTGAAGATTGTCCTTGTGCCAACTGTAGCTGGCCTTGAATATTTAGGGCCTGGGCAAGGAGTTTCAATCGTTCTTTTGAACTGCCTTGATTCTGTAATAGTTTTAAGCTGGATGCGATCGCTTCTTTTGCCTCGGAGTACGAGCCGAGTTGTTGGTGGGACATTGCCAGGTAGTTCAATGCTTGGGCGTAACCAAGCGTATTGTCTTTAGCTTGAAAAGCCTTTGCCGCCAGTTGCCAAACCTCAACTGCATCATTAAACCGTCCTGCTGCATAAAATTCTCTTCCCTGCTGCCCTAATCCAGTTGCATTAATACGCTTGACAACTGACGAAACTGGAGAAACTGGGTTAGGAGCCGCAATTGTCTTAGAGGGTTGCTTAAGTACTGCAACGCTTACGCAGATACCTAGCACAGCTAGACCGAGCTGAGTATAATTTTTTGAGGTTTGGAAAAACTTATGACGCATGGCAGGTGGATGGATGAATCCAGGGAATGTCGAGAGTAGCTCTGGGTGATGCCGTGAGGATCACTTCGCCAATGGAATTTATTATCCATCCATTGGCTTCCACAATTTCAGTGGGATAATTTGACTGTGTACTAGCAGGTAGCGAACTCGGTGGCGACTCTGCTGGTAGAGGAATTAGGCGCTCATCAGTCCAAACTGTTTCTCTATTGAGCATCTCATTCGGATTCTCCGGCAGTCCACCGCGACCAGTGATGACAAATTTGCTGGCACGTGGCCCCACACCCCCTGGACAGCTCTGTGCAATCTGATTGGAAGCATCGACTAGCTCCGCTGGCAACTTCACCAACCCGCTACTGAGGTCAACGTCCGGCGTGTTGATTTCCACTGTACCGTTTATCCCCAGTAGCGAACTGGCAGTAATGTCACTATTTGGGGAACGGAAGATGCCTTGGGTATTGATTTGGATATTACCGCCTTGCCCCTCGAAGGCATCGGCTGTGATATCGCTATTTTCCAGGGCGGCTAATGTGTCTGCGTTGATAGTAATGTTGCCTCCATCACCACCAGTACCAGCAATGCCAGCGGTGGCAGTTATGCTGCTGTTATCACGCAGTAGGATATCTTTGGAGTTCAAGGTGATGTCCCCACCTTCACCGGAGGCGGTGGTTGCTGTGATGCCGCCCTGATTGTCTAGGTTGATAGAATTAGCATTGATTTTAAGAGTTCCTGCATTGCTATTCCCCTCGTTGCGAACACTGAGCTGTCCGCCATCTCTAACAGTTACTCGTTTCGTATTAATTGAAACGTTTCCAGAATCTCCTCTTGGGTCTCTAGACAGTCTAAATGTATCTTGCAAACTTTGAGCCAAAATAGTGGCAGTAGATGTTACTAAACTAGGCTCGCGCGATCCAGAAGCAACACCACTTACCTCAACCGAGTCAGAGGCGTTGATGGTAACACTTCCAGCAGTACCGAGGGCAGTGGTGGAAGAATCAACCCTACCTCCATTCCTCACCCTCAACCTGCTTGTGTTAACAGTCACGTTGCCAGCCGAGCCAGTAGAAAAAGTCGCAGCACTAATCGCGCTCGGAACGGATAAGCTCGGTGCAGTTCCATTCACCTCAACAAAATCAGTTGCACTTATGGTTATATCCCCTGACCCCCCCACTGCCACACCAGATGTAACAGGCGTAACATTTGCGGTCAAGACAAGTCCACCATTTACAATGTTTAACTGCCCAGCGGAAATTGTAATATCGCCAGACCGACCGCTACCTATTGCCAAAGAACCAAGTATAGCCCCACCTCCTACCTCAGTGGGAAGAAGACCAATGACTCGCAGAGATTTTGGGACGGACAAAGTTATATTAGCTGCCTTAGCAGCCCCAAAGGTTCCGCTAAAGATTTGTCCACTGGATCGAATCGTCAATTTAGGGGTTGAAACTGCAATCTCCCCACCATCTCCAAACCCCAAAGTTTCACTCCAAATTCCACTATAAACCCCTCTAATTTGACCAATGTCTCTTATTTCCAGTGACTCGGAAGCATTTACTTTTAAAGTTCCTGTTGGAAGTAACCCTTGGTTTTGAATCAAAACGAGAGAGCCATCACTTAGCTGCAATCTTCTACCCTGTACCTGAATAGAACCACTTTCAACACCACTGGCATCGGCTAATGCTCGTTGAGCTAGTCGGATATCCTTAAAATTATCCACTTCTTCATAACCTAAAGACCAACCAGAGGAACCTGGACTGAGACTAACTAGCCCATTGTCTACGCTACCTAACTCAATTCGTCCACCGTCGGCAGTCAGGATGCCGCCCTCTAAGCTCACATCTCCTCCCACAATTGCCAGCGTCTGTTGTGGCTGAACTTTTAGCCCTGCCGTGGAGTTATTACCTCTGATAATTGGTTGATAGTTAGAAGCAACTATATTGTTACCATTACCTAAGACGCGGATTTCTCCCGGATTGCTCCCGAATTGCAAGCCAATGGGCACATTTATAGTTAGCAGTGGTGTTGTAGGGTGTGCAGCCGCACTGAAGTTTGTTCCATCCGCAAATTTCAGGCTACTCGCCGTACTTGCTAAAAATGAGCCACCAATGTTCAGCGAGGCGTTAGGGCCAAAAATAATCCCGTTGGGATTGAGCAGAAACAGGTTGGCGCTCGCGTTAGCTCGGATTAAACCATCAATGCTAGAGACAGACAAGCCTGTCACTCGGCTAATTATGTTTTGAATATCTGGGGCGTTGTTGAAGTAAGCCGCGCTCCCAGTGGGTACAGAAAACTGTTGAAAGCTGTGGAAAAGATTTGGACCTGCCTTTGTTCCTTCGGTGATTGTACTGATATTACCTTGAGTTGTGACGTTGGAATTATTAGGTAAGGTAGCATCAGGAACGATTTGTGCCTGCGAAGGACTAAGCGCGAACAGATTGCACAGGCTGATTCCACTAGTGAGCCAAAATTGAATACTCAGTTTCATATGTTGATTTTTGAAACTAACAGGAATTACACCGAGAAGTGAAGTGAGAGGTAAGCTAGAGTCGTAAGTTCCTTATTTGTTGGTTGCTACCATTCGCAGGCTGAGCGGGGTAGTCAGAGTCACGCCACGAGGAACAGGGCGAACCGGGCGGCGATCAACTAAGGACAAGCGCAAGCGTGAGAGAATCGTCGCCAGCACCAATTTGATTTCAAGTTGGGCAAATGCCATGCCAATACAACGGCGGTTGCCGCCACCAAAGGGATAGTACTCATATGGTGAAAACTGACGCTTAAGAAAACGCTCTGGCTTAAACTGCCTAGGCTCTGGGTAGAGATCGGCCCGTTGATGGGTCAAGTACGCGCATGGACTCAGTACTGTCCCCGGCTCAAAATCGTAGCCCATCACCCTTAGCGGCACTTTTACAATCCGATCAAAGGTAAACCCAGTAATGGAATAAATACGTAATGTTTCCGAACAAACTGCTGTGAGATAGGGCAGTTGAGCTATTTCACTAGCAGTTGGGCTGGAACCGAGCTTACCCAGCTCCCTCTGTAGCTTTTCCCTGACCTCTGGCAGCTTGGTTGTCCAGTACAATGCCCACAATACTGCTGTAGTAGCTGTTTCGTAGCCTGCCATTACTAGTGTAATTAACTCATCGCGTATCTCCTCATCGGTCATCGGCTGGCCCGCTTCATCCTGAGCAGCCAACAGTAAGGTCAAGATGTCTGCCGCAGAAGAATCAGCCTGCTGTTGTCGGCGCTGACGAAGCTCCGCATAGATGAGTTCATCGAGTTGCTGCTTTGTGCGGGAGAAGGAGAAAAGCCGCCACGGGAAAGGGGAGATAAAGGAATCAATTAACGAACTGAGGCATTGATTCAGCATCTGGACTCGCTGCCCCTGCTCTGAAGCAAACATGACCTGCAAGATGATGCGTAGAGTGATGACTTGCAGCGAAGAACGGACAACAAAGGGCTTATTTACTGGCCACTGATTTAACTCTTGGTGAGTAGTGTTGCAGATAAGTTGACCGTAAGTTTGCAGGTGATCGCCATGAAAGGGAGGCATCAGCAGCCGTCGCTGTCGCTGGTGGGAAGAACCGTCGAGTAGAAGGAGCGAGTTATTTCCTAACAAGGGACGAAATGCCTGGTTTGCCTTTCCAGAATCAAAATGCGCTAGAGGTGCAGTAAATATCTCCTTGATAGCTTGGGGATGGCTGACAACTACAAAGGGGCGACGACCAATTACTTGGAATGTAAAAACACCACCATAGCGCTGGGCGCAATAATCTAGGAATTCTAGGAAGCGACCCCGCCACTTTAGCCCGTGCAAAAAGGGTATAATTTGTGGTCCATCAGGTAAACTCATGGCAAATACGTTTTTAGATTTTCATTGTTGTTCACTTAACCTCCTTACCCTTAGGGGGTGAGGGGTTTCTTTTGTCCATTCAGCGCCTTCTTTTCTGCCTCTTCTACAGCACGCTTCAAAAGGTAAGCGGCAATGTTCGATACAGGTAGTTTATCTCGTTCAACAACTGTGACTGAGGTAAAGTACTCGGCAAGTACACGAACATTAAGCACTCCAGCAATACCATTACCAACAATAATGGCATGACTGCCAAAATTAGCGTCTTGCTCAGACTTTTCCAACCCCATAAACATTTTGCTCCTGCTATAAAATAATAATAGTAAACAATTTGCGCAATTTAGAAATTCATAATTTTAAGTTATAAATGCTTAGTTTTAACAATGGGTAATCGTATCGTTCTTACCACATATGG
>QQTW01002090.1_pt1 | contig 14369 bp, 18 predicted proteins | sample 1904831 | NCBI WGS metagenome assembly QQTW01 (sample SAMN09435610, study PRJNA476489) | Subsurface metagenome, whole genome shotgun sequencing project. | reverse complement strand
CTATCAGACGAAAGCGGGAAACGTTGTTTTATGTCTCATGGAAGCAGCAGATGTTTTGCTTGCTGTAAGTTATCCATGGCCTATTCTGTGGTAGTAAGGTTAGACCTGACCGCGCTCATTGCAGCTTGCGAAGGTGCTCAAATACCTGGGATACCAGACCGCTTGCGACGCGGTGTTCGCTTCATTTATTCCTACCTGGTTCATGCTGCGTCATGTCGGCTATCTGATATTGTGCTGGTCCATTCTTGCAATTGTGCCAGACGAGATGCATTATGGCTGTTATTCCAGTGCTTCCGGCGCCAAGCTATCCTCTGATGGGGGCACCGAGGTTCTATCGCACTTACTTCAACCTTTCCGCGACCCCGGCGGAACCATTTGTTTCAACGAGCGCATTCGTTTCACTTTCCTGGCATTGCTTCTAGCCTTACAAGGTCTAAACTTGATGTGGTTCGGCACGATCGTTCGAGTAACGTATCGAGTCCTCACTCGGGCCAGCGCTGATGAGACGATGATTGATGAGAGAGATGAACTTGATGGCGAGGTTGAAGAAAGGAGAGCGAAACTTGAAAGAAGTCCGGATAGAGAGGTCGCCAAGCCTATAGAGGACGAAGTCGGTGTTGAGGGTCTGCATTTCAACAAGCGACCAAGTCCCGCGCGTCAGTTCCGCAAATCGGGTGGAAGGACGAGCGGAATATCGATTCCGGGGCACAGCGATCGGAAAGAATTGCTCGGTCGGATAGGGTGTGACAAGCCTTCGTAAAGATCACATAGAGCTTAGAGCTGCGATACGACTACTCTTGTAGCGAAGAAATCTCTGTGAAGTGCACAGAGGCGGCTTGCTGAGCTGCGCGCTCCATCACGTATTGGCGTGTAAAGACGTTGGAAAACTTCCCTGTCAATTTCTGTCGCCGCCATGAGCGCCACAAACCTGGATAATATCGAATCATGATACACATGTCGGTCAGGACTGGAGCAGCGAAGGCACCCGCAACGCTCGGTAGCTTCGTCAATGGACATTAATATGCTATCAAAGTGTGCATCGGGATGACGAGTCCACTTATGGCTTCTGGCGCAGCAAAATCCTTAGAGACACGAGTACACGACAGAATGGGTCGTGGCCCGAAGGGGCGCGTGAAAGGCTTCGTATTGCGAGCTCGTACCAACAAGAGGGATTGGAACAAGTTGATGGCTAAGTTCGACATGCGCTTTGGCTCGAAACACAAGCCTAACTTATTATAACACGTGCGCATCCGCCCAAGTTGGACTCATTCGACCACGATCACGCCAATGCGATACAAAAAGGTAGGTCGAGATTCCCTCTGCAGCTAGGCTTGATGCCTAGCTGCTTACAATATGACAGCTTTGGAACACTAATATAGAAGTAATATTACCTCAGCGAGCTACCCGGACTACCGCCAGCACAAGGCTTGACGCGTGTGCGGTTCATTGGTCAGGCTCTGTCCTTCCTCGACCTTCTGCATTCCATACTTCTTGAGCCGGATGGCGTTGATGTTGATGAAGCCAGCTGTGCCATGAGTTAATCAGCAAAAGCGTTCCAAGCCAAAGTTTGGGACCAAAGGAAGAAGTCATCTAAGCACATACTTATGTCCATAGGGCTAAATCCAACCAGTGAGTCCATGGAGGCCTCCTCAGAAGAGTACAGCTTCTCCATCTTGGAACCCCTGCTAAGCACAGACACAGAGCCTTTGTAGCAGCGAAGGCGTACCGCGTTCTAGTCAATCACTGAGAGTTAGCAGCCAGCTCCAGTGCAGGAAAGACAACTGCACTACCGGCAAAGAGCGGGGTAGATACCACATACCACACGTTTTTGACAAAGGACCAAAGAGTTCTCTAGGAACTCTCTCTCTGGCGAGAGATACAAGCCCCTACACAGGAGTTCCAACCAATGGTGAGTCACAAACTGATCGCGAAAGGAACGGACTTGGCCGTCCAACGTCAGACCCTCAGCGTCCAGGTAGGCCAGCCTGAGGATGGTCATTGCAGGTGAAGCGTAGCAGCCGCGGCTCTTCAATCCTACCCACCGATTCTGAGAAGGTTGCGTCAGCGGCTTTTGTGTGATACAACTTCCGAGTGGACCGTAACGCGTCGAACCTGACAAAAGAGGGCTTTCACGGAACCATACCTCAACAATGTCTATGCGTCCTATACTTCCTTCTCTCCCAATCTCGTTGAGCTTGACACATATATCAAGACTGTCCGTGATCTCTTTGCCACCGACGCGAAGCTCAACTGGCACACCCTGCTCGAAGACAATATCAATGTCGACGGGCTGATCAGGCGCGGCTCGGGGATCAACAGTGCGAGTCCACATGTCGTCTGGGGCCGCACAATAGGTTATTATCATCCATCGAGTATGGCTTCGCTTTGGTAGAAGTCACCGGGACGCCGGTGGCAGCGGCGTAATCGAGTGAATCACCACGACCCTCGAACCGATCGTAGAACGCCGGGATTCTCCAAGGTGCAATGAATTGACTTTTCTAATTGATCGTATAAAAGGCCAATTCCGAGGGACATGTTTAGTTCATTCAGGGCCAAGATCGCAACCATGAAAGTAAATTGAGCGTAAGCTGCAAGTATCCAATATCAACAAGACCTCAGCTGAGCAATCTTCCACAGGCCATCTCCCTGGAAAGGCACGCACGAAAGAGTCATTGCTTGGGGTCACTCGGGAAGGGCAGGCTCCATGGATAATCTACGTTCAAGAATATTAGACCAACATTGAAGAGAAATAGAAGAATGAAAAGTCGACATTCTAGGGACAACGTACGATTTGGCTCTTCGGGTATCTGCTGCTGTAGCCAGAGAAATCAATGATACGATTAGCTTCTTACCCATCGCAAGACACGAAGCCACCTAGAGAAGGACAATGAGGCGAGACAAACAAAACTTACACATCCCTTTGGCCAATTCAAGCCACCGCCATGGGCATCGTTAAGGCAGCGCAACGTCTCCAAAACGCACTGGATGATGGAGAGATCCAGGTTGGCGAGGAGGAGGGGCGGTTCCCAGTGGGTTTGACGTTCATCGAGCGGTTCAAGAAACATAGGAAAGTGGCATAGCCCATCGTAATTCAAGATGGGTATAAGGTATCTCGCGAAGCGGATGTCGGAGCTGCAGCTCTTCTTCACGATCCCCAGCAGATGGATGTTGCATAGGCTTTTCCAGTCCTCACCCAGCACCAGCTTGACGATCAGCGTCTGGTGCAGCGTGTCTTGGGGCTCGTGAGGGAGGCGACGGACCTCTGATTTCAGGTAGGCTTCGCATGTCGGCTCGGTCGATCGCTGATGTAGCTGGAGGGTGTGACCTTGCAAACTGCTAACGGCGAGGTGGAAGAAGTTTGTAATGGCAAGCACGGTTAATCCGACAGCTTTCTTCATTATCATCATGACAATATGCAGAGAAGCAAACTCTAGCCATTTCGTATAGTCAAGCCCACTAAGGAACTCGGGGACCTTCTTATAAATGCAGTTCTGGGGTCACAAGTGGGTCAAGAAAACGCACTGACTTCAACCTGGAACGCGCCCATTTTACTATGCTTTCCATATCCGTAAGATAATTGTCTGTAAGAAGGACCTTCAATCACTTCCAGATCGAACTGTAGTACATCATTGATAAGTGGTGATGTTGGACTACTAAATAAAGCAACTCAAGAAATACCTGATTATGTACATACCGACCGACGCCGACCCTTTATCGGGATTCAACCTTGGAACTTCTTGCCATGCGCCACACCCTTGGATTGCCAGTAACTGCCCAGGTGCGTGCTAAGAACGCAGATCTAATCCGCTCACGGTCGTGTATACCAGGATCATACACCTTTACCAATACAATTCTTCCTCATTATGCCAGCTGCAACCTTTCCTTTCTGCGATGTCGCACACGTTCACAATTTCCGCGACATAGCGTGCAGCGCGATCGTTCAGAGGGGCCTTGTCTTTCGCAGTGCTGTTCCGTCTAGACTAACTCCCGAAGGACTTGCTACGCTCCGGTCTCTGGGCGTCCAATCAGTCTTCGACCTGCGTTCTAAGCCAGAGACTGACAGGGACCCAGTTGAACTCCCAGGACGAACTGATCAGGACGAAAGCAATCACAAAGCATATGGCCTGGAACGCATCTGGACGCCGGTATTTGCGGAAGAGGAGTTTACGCCAGAGAAAATAGCATTGAAGTTCAAAGAATATGCAGGTCGGGGCACAGAGGTAGTGCATCATTTCTTTCTGATATCTTCTCTTGATGAGCTCTGAAATGGCTCGCAGTAACGCCAAGGTTGTCAGCTACAAGCCGTGTTATCCTTTAACGCATTTTCCTTTTTATGAAGCCCTGCAATGAATTTCATTGGTCCTTCAGGGCGTAAAGTTTCCATTGTGAAGGCTCATTCAGCTCGTATCAGGGAGTCGCTCGAGCTTACGAGCAGATCCTCGAGCATGGCACCTCCGCTTTTCGTACAATCCTACTCTACCTAGCTGGGCCTGTACCGGGTGCTGCACAGTCTGCAGCCGGCGTCACAACTGTGGACTACAGCGGCCGTCCAGCGCCGTGCCTAATTCACTGCACTGCCGGAAAGGACAGAACTGGCGTCATAGTCGCCATTGTTCTATCTTTGTTGGGCGTGGACGACGATACCATCGCTAGCGAATATAACTTGACTGAAGTTGGAATTGCAAATGTAAAAGACGCAATGAAGGAAAGAGTCATGAAGAACAAGAGCTTCCAGCAGCCAGAAGGAACAAAGGGCGCTGAAGATTTGCTCAGCGCAAAGTAAGTCAACCATGATATTTTTCTGCATCAGACACTCTTCTCTTCTACTGTTTCTAGCTATAGGGTGATATTTAGTGTATCCTTGCGGTCGGAATCCAAAAAATTGATCATAACGGCAGCATCAGTGTCCCGCGCTTTCTTTGAATTCCTGTGTCTGTTCTGAGTCCGGTTGCAATGTCAATCCTTTCAACGCTATGAACACCTTCGATAATAATACCTGACTGAACCATCAGGAAAGAGAACATGCTCGCCACGCTTGAGATGCTTCGGACGCGTTATGGGGGTGCTGAGGGATACGTCCAGCAGAAATGTGGCTTGAGCGATTCCGAGATCGAGCGCATGCGTGCGAATCTGACGGCGCGACCAAACCAGCTCGACACGAGTATCTCGCTACAAGCCTCTGGCCGTTTGTAGCGTACACCAAATAACCTTACCACTCGGCGTTCAGTCCCGAATTGGAAGATGTGAGTGAAGATTATGCTCATGGAGGAGTGGCACGTGTAGAAAAACCTAACTATTATCCACTAAGGAAATGAAGAAATCCTGAAATGCAGCAATTGCTTTTGTCAACACTATCACCCTCCTATGAAATACCCCAATTTCCTATAATCGTCTTTCAAATACCAGCTTCCATCGAAGTCCAGTCTTTGTCAGACCTTTGACCTTTTCCCATGTAGCGCGTTATTAAATATTACATTCGCCATTAACCTCCCAAATCATTAACAGCCTCTCAAGTGTTAGTACTCGAGAATCTGTTACCTGTAGCTCTGCACACTAATCATTTCGATTCTACCGAGACCCTTTTTCAAGGTCTTCAAAATCTTTCTGGCATGAGCCACTATCAACCTGCTCATGCGGTCCCAGCTCCTGCGATGGTGTATCTGTCCGCTTCCCCAGCTGACTGTTAGACTCTGAGGCTTGTTCGCTTTTCCTGCTCAGGTACTCGTCAAAAGTCTTTCCAGCAGCTTCGGCTTCCCGGCGTACGTGGCGAGTCCGGAATCTCCAGATCGCGTGGGAAAGAAAAATTCCTATCTCCAGGAATAAGCTATCGATAGTCAGCCTGATCTCCTGTGAGTTCATGATTTCCTTCCGAGTGACACGAGCTTTGCAAATAGAAGTATCGATCGATGCAATGGACCGGTATGCATTTATATGGAGTCCACATATGCACCAATACGTACCATACAATATAGAGCACTCCTCCCAGGATATCAAATGTGTGCTGAGCGACTTCGCCCTCAAGATTAGCAGGTTTAAACGTAGAAGTCTTTGGGTCCGACTAACTAAGAGCCATGAGCGAGAAAAAAGCCCCAAGCCAGTCGACGGTGAGGAAGAGGAAATCTGCCGTCCGTCAATACCGACTGATCAGTCTCAACTCGGTAACTCACCGATTCCAACCACTCGGCCGTTTCGTTTCCACATCTCATGGTACGCAGGCAAAAGCCCTACTACCAGGAGTACGGCCGCGATGATTCCTATGGCGGTCACCGGCCATGCTACGCCTGAGGAGTACGGAATCTGTTCAATGTGTGAATAATCGACGGTATATCTTAAGAGTACCACAACCACCTACACGTATAGTCAATATCAAGAGTGCCTCAAGGCCTGCGAAAGACAGTGCGGTAAAGATCACTAATGATATGACATGCAACAGTCTCCAGCGGCTTCAGAAAGGTAAGACTTTGTTAAGATTAATTATACAGGGGGTCAAACCTATGGTAGTAAAGAGTCTGCCCCCAGCATATGAGACACAAAACACCGAAGATCTGTGGTTGAATTTGAAGAGGGATATTGAAGTTCTATTGATCGTGAGTAGCTCTAGAAAGGTAAAAAGTTTCAAGCCTTACCTGGACAACAGCATAAACTCCGAACGGTACCGCACCTTGCACCAGTCAGCTCTGTTGTCCGAAATACTTCCTCTCTTACGCACATATTGCCCAGAGAAACAGCATCAGACTTGGCAGGCCGTCTGTGCTTTTCCTGCGCCAATTGTGCCATATCCTAGAACACTCAGAGAACTAGAGCCTGCACAGGAGAACGGCAAACGTACTGCGGGACCAGCTGAACTTTACGCATTAGCCTACGCAACACAAGTCTGACAATTGGCAGGGCATCATACCTGTATACACCAGAATCTATAATGTACGAATCATCAGATCAGTTGAGCTATGCCAATGCCGAAGGCCATGACAAAGAAACGTACACTGGACCTTATTAATTCATGTCTTACAGTACGATAGGGACAAGAAGATATGACGCACTTGTACCGATAGTCTGCGAGCACGATCGTAAGCAGCTGCTCCAATGAGTGGTGAGGGGCCAAGAAGATAGGCAACGCACTCCTAAGATATTTGCAGCCTGTCAAGGTCTAGAGTTAGTTATACCACCATTGGAAAAGCAAATTGCGGTCAACATTACAATAGGTATATCACCCTGAGGGGTCATATTCTTGGTTGGCGGCGAAGGACACGAATCTTCAATGAAGACGGGAACTTATTGAACAAGCAGAAAGAAGATATGGAACCTGTATCACCAACAATGAAGACAGTGGCAGAAAGGAACAGAGCAAACCAAGTTGATCCACACCTACTCTGTGCGCAACAGCCTAATGGATATATATGGGTCATATCAAGAACCAGGGCACCGTTAGCAACGCCTTAAGGTCCATTCGGACAAGCATCTTTACGCTTTGCACAATCGCCTGTCCTTGCCTTTGGCCATACGAGCAGGTAGCCGGTGTCTATGGCGTCAGCTTCTCAGGCAAATCAATCGAATATCTCAACCGAGATAGGCGCGTGCCCTGTTGCATGTCCATTGTACCTGGAGTAGCCCTTGATCCAAAAGAGGTTCAGCTCCGGATACTGCGGAGAATTCAAAAGCAGGCAAGCGCCACCAATGAAAAAAACAGGCCGGCTCAAGCGCTGTGCACGCAAGATCCTACGACGCATGCATTGCGCGTATCGTGAATGGCGGAGTGGTGGGGACGGCCAATGGCTAGAGGCTGGGGAAGTTTGGGCCTGCTTGACTGTGATTGGAAGGAGACTTACCGGACCATGGGTTTCTGCACTTCGTCAAGATCGAGCGCATGCAACATGTCCTGCATCTGGACAAAGATTCAAGAGCGCCCCGCGCAGTCAGCTATCGACGTGACTGTATCAGGGTCCATGATGGAGCGGAGTCCATTCATTCGTAATCCAGCGCAGGTACGGAGCACGGCCGGGCGTTTCCGGTCAGAAAGCTAACAAAGACTTGTGGATTCGCCCGCGCTTCCAGCGGAGATCGCGCTCAAGCGCAAAACTCTTATTTCCGCCTCCCACGTCCACACTGATATGGAGGCTCTTGTCGACGGGCTAGCAGGGTCCAGCCTAACTGTCACGGCCAGGATCTCTGTCCTGTCTGGCCCATATCGAGCTTGCTGTTACAAACTGTACCACCAAGCTCTCCCCGCTCCGCGGTATGTGCTCGTCGCCCACAGATGGACATTGGCAGATGCCTATGTAGGCAAAGAATCATGCGAACGCATACCATGGGCTGCCTAGTGAGAGAAGCATATTCACGTGCGGTGCCGTTTTCTGTCACTTGCAGCACACCAGCCTGGATAATTCATACTAAGCAGGCTAAAGCTTCACGTCTCCAGTTCTACCCCACGTCCGGAGAGCTCGTTGAAGTCCGACGTCGAACGCCTCCCCCGCAAAAGCCCGGGGGAGCTGATCTACTGTGCATAACCTGTTATGGCTTGGTGCCGTCAACCATCGTAAGAATCAGCCAGTGCGTTCAATAAGTCGACTTTGAAGAGCGATCATATGATTCCGTCGCTGCTCTTTACAGAGATGGATTTGCCGCCACGGTTGGTAATACGAATAAGCAGTGCCCACACACTAGGGGACCGGCATTCGGCATGCGAGGCGATATTTCAAGGGCAAATGTGTGCGTCCTCGCTCTGCTCGCAAAATCTGACTGTCATCTGGTCATGCTCGTTGACTGCAGGGCCGCACGATTCTGACATCATGAAAGGTGAGTTTGAGGCGGAGCTTGCTGGTGGCGTTAGGTGAGAGTGCGGGCTCGTATCGCTGCCTCCGACGCACGACAATTGCATTAGCACTGTGACCAGTTCTGACTGCTGTAGAAACGAGCCCGGGCGAGAACCATGCTATGTATGGACGCTTACTGTGGTAGTTCTTGTGCCGGTTAGCTATCACACTACTGCGGGTGATGTCTAGGCGCACGACCGCGAGAGCCGCGAGATATAGTACCCAAGGTATGGCAAACTCGGTCCTCATCCTTGCCTGCATCAGGTTCGCATCCAAAAGCGAGCCAAGACTGTCCGTTTCCTGCGTCGCGCGTTCGTGCGAGCAGCAAATCCCGGTACATGCGTTAAATATAATCGCTGTCTGTCCTGTGCAGCAGTCGATCAATAGCCCGTGCACAGATTTGAGTGATCCGTGTGTGCCGATCAATTGACCCAGGACCAAGATATCCTCCAAAGGCTGAAAACACGATTGCCGAAGGAGGAGGTTGCTGCAACTGATTCTCGATGTGGAAAGCAGGTGAGAATATCATCACATGTCGTTTGACTGAAGACACCCACACCAACTCCAAGATTAGGGACCTCTTCGATTGAATTAACAGCTCGGTATATTGAAACATGTGGGGGAATAATGTAGAAGTTTGACAAAGACCTAAAGAAACAATCTGTGACCTTAACGAATGGCAGAGAAAGCCTCGTGCCACCAGTCTTGGTCACCAAAAATCTGCAATGGGTGACGTCGGATATTACTCCAGAGGACTTCATTGACGAGCTCAACCGCTGTTACCGACTGTTACACCCGTCGTCAATCACAAGGTCCATAAGGCCGGTATTCCCTGCCCGCTACTTGTGTTCTCACGCGTCATCCGCGTCTTCAAGTGCATTCGACTGCTCCCGGTGCATCCGGGCCTCAATCTCCTTCAACTGGCTCTCACGTGCCAAAAGCTCCTGCCTCTTCTCATTGATCTCCCGTTGTACCTTCACTTCGATCTCGCGAAGCTTCTCCTCTTCGCGGCGGAGCTGCTCTTCCTTGAGGCGGACCGACTGCGATGCTAGATCCTCAGGATTCATCGAGGAGTCACTATGTCATGGTTAGAGTGGATATTACAACAAAGCTCCTGGATACTTACGCGGCAGCCCCTCCTTCAACGCTCTTGCTGAGCTTCTCCGTTCGATAATTCTCATACAGGAAATCATGGGTGATCTCCTTGAGATCTGCAAGATGGCTGTGGAGCAGAGCGCTGCGTACGGCTAGGAAGTCCGAATGTCTAGGGTTATCGACTTCAACGACGCCCCAGGGATATTGCCTTGCGCGGACCCGGCGACCGTTAATCTCGACGACCTCTTCCGAGCCGACGATGGCGAAAGGCATGAGGCCGCGTAGCTCTGCATTCTCCTCAACCGTATCCTCGTCATCTTCTTCGACATCGTACGGAAAGTTGTAGACCGGGATGCGATAATGTTCAATGTCTTCCATGACGAGTTTCTTGGATTCGGCCAGCTCGGCGGGAGTGAGAGAATCCGCTTTGCCGATGACCGGGATGACGTTCACTCGGGGAGACAGGCGTTTCATCAACTCGATGTCAAGCTCACGCAGACTAGAAACAGTTAGCCGGATAGTCTCGCCTTGTCCTCGGTGTCTGGATGCATTACCCATGCCCAGTGGGAGTGATGAAGTAAAGCAGGACGTGGACGCGATTGTCACGGAACCGAGGATTACGCTTGATCCGCGACTCCTCGGCCAAAATATCATCGTACTGCCTCTCCAAATAGCCAACAATCTCAGAGAAGCTGTTGGTTTGTGAGTTAGCAGGGAGCCACTCAATGCAAGCTGGGCGGTGGTGACATACCTGGCCTCGTTGTCAATCTGGTCTCCAAATCCAGGAGTGTCGACAATGGTGAGGGAGATGCGCGTGCCTTCCTCGTCAAGCTCGAGCTCTGAAGCAATAGACACCAGCATTAGTCCTACTTGTGCCCCTGACCTGACGGCATTGAGTAAGGGCCTGCGTACCAACAGTGATTGGCTTTATCCTAACTCCTTCCTCAAGATGAGCGTTCGCGGCATCGTCCGCATCCTTGCCCTGAAGGACTCGTCTGCCGCAGAGGGTGTTCACGAAGGTGGTCCGACCTGCACTGTCGCATTAGTAGACATTACCAAGCAACCTCCGGCAGCTGTTGGACCATTGCGCATACCTGTCCCTGAAGCACCACAGACCATCAGACAGAATTGAATGCCCTTCTTGACATTCTTTTTCCGGCGGATCTTGATCTGGGTTGTGTGATGATCAGCACGAGGGACATGAGCTGTCAGACAACGGCGAGCACGAGCTGCGCGTCAAGGTCAAGGTCAAGGTCATACCGCGTTCATGGAGTTTGAAGACATTGTAAGCTGAGCAGTTGGTGGAGTTGTCTATGAGTGCAAGCTCTCAATTATGAAGTGAACAAGGAGTGCTTCGAATGTAGCAGAGTAGTAGAGCTGTGGGCTGTACGAGGGTGCAATGGTTGCCCTTTTTTTGATGCAGGAGTTGTAAGGGGCTAGCCGCTAGGGAAATCATTGCGCACGGACCGTCCACTCTTTTGAGCTGTCGCTAAAACAGTTGTTCCGTTCCGTAGTGTGCATCCAGCATGCAGGTGACGTTTGTGATGCTGAACAAGCCAGGTCAGTGAGGGCCTTCAACGGAGTCATAGCATGAGTATAAATTAGCTCCAACTCTTTGTTCGACCGTTACCAGGCATCTCCCAGCGCTTGGTCGGACGAATGCGGTTAAGACCATGCCTTACTACCTATTTACCTACGCCTTCGCCAACCCTCATGAAGCCCTAACCATCACGATCCAACCTGACGCCCGGTGATCATGGACACACGTCGTGTCCTCGATAACTCAAGTGGTCCCGGCTCTCTATCGGTGACTTACAATGCCGACAATAGCTACTTTGCGGTGGGGTTGGAAACCGGATTCCGCGGTGAGCACTGTTATAGCATGGATCGTCTGAGCGGAGCTAATGCCCATGGCAGTCTACAATACGGAGAAATGCGAGGTTTCCAGAGCTAGAGGTAGAACAGTCGCTCTTCGGCGATCCCGAGACGGAGCTGACCGGGCACAGAGCTTGGAGGAGGCATAGGGGTGGCTGAAATAAGAGACCGGTCAGACTGTATAGCTCTCGTGGGCGGCGGGAAACAACCCAAATACCCGCAGAACAAGGTCATTCTAGGCGCTCTGAAGTTCTCTCAGAGTATTTACTGAAATGAAGTCTGCAGGTGGTACTCTGGAATGACACGAGACAGCAAGCCTTGATGAAGCTAGAGTTCCGCACTCCCGTACAGCGTGTATGCCTCTCAACCACGCATATAATCGTGGTACTGCTCAACTGCGTCAACATGTACACATTCGCGGCGCCACCGGAAAAGGTAGCAGAGTTTGAGACTGCGAACAATCCATTCGGCCTGTGTTGCTTGGGCAAGAGACTCTTCGCTTTTCCGGGCCGGACTCCGGGCCAGGTCCAGCTTGTGGAGCTCAATACCCGGAACGTCAGCATCATTCCGGCTCATACAACGCCCCTGCGAGCGTTAGCTTTGAGCCCAGATGGAGAAATCCTGGCTACGGGCAGCGAAAATGTGTGCAACTCGCGCCCTCATCTTCTTTATACACTTGCTAAAACGCTCAAAGGGTACACTGCTTCGCGTCTGGTCAGCGAGCAACTGCTCTCGTTTGATTGAGCTGAGACGTGGCGTTGACCCTGCCACCATCTTCTCGATCTCGATCTCGCCATCAAGTACTCTGCTCGCAGTTACTTCCGACAAGTCAACATTGCACATCTTCGACTTACCGCACGCAAGCCAGGCTTCATCCAGTCGCACGAACCCAGCCCGCAACAGCAACAGCTGGGAGCCGCATTCCTCGAACGACCCTGATTCCGCCAGGAAGCAGAAATGGGGTGTTTGGGGCAAAATGCCGCTCATGCCGCGGGTCTTCTCCGATACGTATTCCTTCACCTCCGTTCACTTCGAGATCGGGGATGAGCCAGTGAGCTGGCATGCGGGTAAGTCGTTGACGCTGAATGCGCCCATTCCAGGCGTACCAGGGGGCAGGCCACCTAAGGGATTGATCGGCTGGCTCAGTGACGACCAGCTGGTCGTGATAGGGGCGGGACAAGATGCCCGCTGGGAGCGGTTCCGTATCGGCATCACCGAAGATGGCCGGCGAGTGTGCTATCGAGATGGTTGGAAGAAGTACTTAGAGTGAGCAATACCCTGCGAATAGAGTAACTGACTCAGAGAATGTAACCCATTCAGTGACATGATCGTGGATAGAATCTAATGCACCCGTCATGGTCCAATACATTCTGTTGCAATATGCTGGTCTGGACACCCGGTGCGCATACTTGTAATGCTACTTTGCCGCTCCGAAAACACATGTCTCGAGTGATACACGCAAAAAGAGGCAACTCTGACAAGGTGTTGCTTTAGCCTACACACAACCCAGAAAAGTGCTGTTTGGACAAAGACCTCGAGGAACACGTGTCCGCAAGTACGAAATAAGAGCCCAGTATATGAAAGACAGTCGTAAGAGTGCGATATCCTCCTGATATAAGTCATGATCTAGTGAAGAGCCTCCCCTTTTGAGCGCATTCCCATTCAAACTGGATCATTGCGTTAGCTGATACCGGATACAAACGCACGGAGATCAATGATTCAATTGTCAACTCACCACTTGCCCTTCTTCATTGCCCACGTACACTGATTGTGCAACCGGTAAGATGCACGTTATGGCAGCACCGTTGCTCGTGCCCTGTTTAGGGATTAAATCTGCATGACTTAAGCGCTTGACAAACTCTAGATGCCATTTTCCTGAAGCCGCGCCCAACGCAATATTCCATATCTGCGGTGACCCAATGTTAGCTGCCACAAATATTGCGAGGAACTGAGCTATAACGCGGCTGCAGAGAGCTTACATTCACAACGCCATTTCTATGACCGGTGAATAGAAGCTCCCGCGCCATCCATTCGTTACCAATGCCTTCGTAGCATGCGCAAGCAGTAATCACATCATCTTCCTCGGTCGTGTCGCACACGTTGTCCTCCAAGATGAGGCGGCCGTTCAGGGAATATACAAGGACATTCTGGCCAGAGCAAAGCACAATGTGGCCGCTGACGTTGTTGATAAGAGCGCACTATGTGCGGAGTTAGCATCGTGTAATGGCCTTTCCCCCATACCCAAGCCTATACGCAAGTGCTTGCACTACTCACGTGAACGGCATCCTTCACTCTTGTCAGTTCTCGGACAAACTCGAGCCTGTTAAGATCCCACAAAAGAACCACACCGTCCGTTGAGGCCGACAGAAGCGTACTGAAAGCTCTGCAAACCGCAAGCACGGTGACCGGGGTCAAATGACCGAATAGGCTGCCTTCGGGCTGTAGTTCGACAGACTTTGACGCATATGTGACTCGCCAAGCGGAAATGGTGCAATCTGTCCCGGAAGTAACCAGAGTCTTCGGGTTGGCGAAAATGGCGCACGACACTTGGCTTTGGTGTACGTGTTCGAACAGACCAAGAAGCTGATA
>QQTW01002089.1_pt1 | contig 14375 bp, 16 predicted proteins | sample 1904831 | NCBI WGS metagenome assembly QQTW01 (sample SAMN09435610, study PRJNA476489) | Subsurface metagenome, whole genome shotgun sequencing project. | reverse complement strand
TTGGCTGCAGGAGCTTGGAAGCTGACAGAAGAAGACCTCAGTAGGCACTTTGGGGTTGAGCAGGTGTGCTCAGAGGGATTTCTGTCATGGCTCATAATATACTCCAACCATGACTTGTCCTTCATCGAAGCTATGGACAAGATAAAGACGGCGTCCAAGGAGCGCCGCAGCCGCCACGAACACAAGAACAGCCTGGCCAATCGAAGACTCTTCGCTCCAATCGACATCCAGAAAGCGATCGAACTGTCACGACTGGCACAGGAGCGAAGGGCTCCGTCGCGAAAAGGCCGTTCAGACCCGCTGCCCCAGCCTACCTCTGTTACGCCTCAGCAGCGAGTCGAAGAGTCGTCCTTGCCTGCGCCGGAGCAAGGCTTGTCATCGCCACGAAGGAGCAGTCGTGCGAAAAAGCGGGTTCGGTCCGGTGACGAGGATTTAGATTGGCGCAAAGCGTACGCAGGGATAGGTGTTCGGAAGACCAAGAGGCTGCGGGAGATGTCACGAGAGGAGATGGAGTCGAACAATCCGGGACAAACTTTCGACGGTGATGGACTCTTTGCTGAGGTCGAGAGTCTCATCACCGAGGTTCAGCAGAACGAAAACCACGCAGCTAAAGCCATACTGAAGCGGGTGGACGCACTTGTCGGGCCCGCTTCTTCGACTCCGTCGACCGGTCCGGCTCGATTTACGGATACCGCCTCACAAGCCGGTGTAGCGGCATCTCTCGACTCTTCCTCGGGGAAATCAGCTGCGGTCCGCCCACGAAAAAGTCGCGAAGTAAACCCTGGAACGGTGCTTATGTCACCGCCTGCGACGGACCCATCCACTGCGACTGAAGGCCAACGAAAGACGCCCACGACACCGACACCGAGCGGTACCAAGACGCGCCTGCTAAATGGCCAAAGGTCGACTTTCCCCAACAAACCAAGCGGTACGACCTCTGCATTCGTGACAGATATGAGTGACATGATCATCTCCTCCGCACATGCCGCCGGTTCCCTTAAGATGCAGGATGAGTCTTGTGACGGCTCGGTGGCTCGACTTCGTATTGCCATTTCCACCGAATCACCACCCGCAGCCGGGTCGACCTGTTCACGAAACAACATCGAGGAAGCCATTGCGTCAATACGACTTGGAGGACAGGTATCTTTGACAGCAATACAGCTCGTTCTACAAGCATTTCGCCCGCCATCAGAGCGATGCCTTTTCTTGGGAACATCGAACTTTTCAGGCCGCCCCCCAGTTCTGGAAGGTGGATTCAAGTCGGGTAGTGTTGATATCGACTGTATTATATCACCGGTTCAGGTTCAAGGTCAATGGAACGTTGCCCGTTTTGACCTGAAATCACGCACTATTGGTTATTTCGATTCCATTCACCAAGGAAACAACCTCGAGGCGTATTTACGACAGTATGCAGGTGTGATTGACTCGTGGGCTGGCATGGGTGGAAAACCTGAATGGCAATTCGAGATCCTCGTGAGTTTGCCAACCCGAGTCTGTTCTTTTAAGGCTGATCCACTTGAACTAGAGCGGGCCTCGTCAGGCATGCTCGGACGCTTGCGGAGTCTCCATGCTCGTTTTATGCATCTACCTGCTAGCCAAACGGCCTCTGCCCCCCCAGATCGACGCTGAAAGCTGGGCCGAGGTCTTCTCCAGTATGCTACAAGAACGACTGTGTGGCAAGAGCGATCGAATATCGACTGCCAACTTATCCGACGTGCAACAAGCGGAAGCAATTGGCTCGAGCAGTGCCCTCGTTATAGACACACTGCGGCGAGAAGCAGATTCAATCAAGAAGATACACTCTCTGCAATCTGACAATAGCATACCAAGCCTTCTCAGATTCTATACAGAGGCATTCCAGAGCGCCATCTTCAACATCCGCACCGAGATTGCCAAGTTCGAGGCATATAGATCTCGTCTTCGAGCTTGGGAAACCGACATGAAAAGCGACTCTGTTCTCGGCCGCAAGACCAGGGTAAGCTCTTCCTCTTTCGTTTGCTCAGCGAACCTTTCTGAGTCTCTTAGTTGTTAGAGCTGCTCCAAGGCGAGGCCGACGACACGGAGAAGAAACTGCAAGAACTTTGCCAAGACTCGGACTCACTACTGGCAAAAATCCGAACCATCGAAACGGGCGTCGGCGTGGCAGCCGGCGTTCAGTCACGGCGCAAGCTGAGGCTCAAGGACATGGTTAGCCGCTTTGCGGACGTGGCCGAGTCGGTCATTCTCGCGTCGCAAAAGAAGATTGCAGATGCTCAAGCCGATATACAACAAGCGCGGGACTTGTCCGATTCGATCAGTTGTCTGCAGGAGACCTGATCATCTGAGATGTTCTACCGGTTGAGATAGTAAAGGGCTATCATTCTTACGGAGGGTATCTATGTCTTTTGATCTGAAAGCGATGATTAATTCAGAGCTCAGTGCCGATGAAATCGGATATTTCGGGGGCCACTTCATTGGCAACGCATTGTAGTATGCTCAGGTTCGGTCCAGGCGACGACAAGGTTCACTACAAAAATGTAGTTGAGTGAATGCCTTCATGTCCGGATCCAGGCTCATGTGAAGGCCATTGCGGAATGTTATCCGTAGTCCCAGCGACCGCGGTGGCAGGGTAAAGCTAGTCCTACCACGCAGGGCAACGACCTCGGGAGCGCTTGGCTTGGAAAAGATGAAGGGCTGTGCCTGGATGCCGGCTGCAGTTGGCGAGAGTATCAGAGCGTCGGTGTAAGTACTACGCCGGTCTTCCTCTCATAATCGGTGGCAAAGAGATCTGAATTGCCCTATTAATCAAAGCTGCGCGGCCGATCGCCATGCAGTCCCGCAGTCTGGAGTATGGCCTGCAATATATCGAAGTGGAGTTGCCGAATAGGCTCATGTTCGGCCTGTATGGTTGATGCCGTCCGAACACCTCGGGCAGGTGCTTGAAGGGAGTTGGGCCACACTGGAATTAAGGTATGAGGCTGAATCCTCAAGGGATAGAACCTCATAAACCCCGCAACATGCCTGCCCCTGCCTGCAGGCCTGTCCCAAGGTTCTAGTGCCAACATCAAGTCAGGCGACCCTGGGAAAACTGGGGGGCCCTGCAGATAGGGGAGTCGAGGGTTGGTACCACTTGCGCTATCCACCGCTTGCCACGTTTCCTCATCGGGGTATTGCTCCAGCAGCGACTGTGGAGTAAAACCCGACTCGCACGAACGGGATGTGCTCGTTGAAGATATTCAACCCCCTCAAGTGCTGCCACTATCGAAGTCAGGAAGAGCGCATGACGAGTTTGGCCAAACGCCACAACAGAGGGCCGCAGAGTAGCTCCTACGTCTTCCACGCCCTGTATACGGTCCTGCTTCCCCATTTCTGACCTCTTTCGAGCAGTACCATTTGCCTCCACTCAGGCACGTTGATCGCGTTAACGTACCGGCCGGGCTCGACACAGAACCCGGACCGCGGTCCACGCGCAGGCAATTCTCCGACAGCGGGCACGTCGATGCCCGTTCCTGTGTAGAACTGGAATGCCGGCTCCGTGCTAAGCACTTCAAGGCGCAGACCCGTGACGGGGTGAGCGAATGAGGCCAGCGGGCGTAGCGGCCGATCGCGGGTGTCCAAGGGAATATTGGATGGGTCCGCCTCTACAATGAAGCAGTTGTCGACGTCTGGGCCATCAGGGCCGAGGTGGAATGATTGACCGGCTGCGGGAACAATGGGATGGGCTTCGAGGGACCCGGTGGGAATGTTAGAAGGATCGACGGCCTGGTAGAGGTTGGTGGAGAGTGTGGCGATGGTGCCGGCGATGGTGGTGAGATCATCGCCGAGATTGAAGTAGCTACGTTTGAGGCATTATCGTTAGCATTGTTCTCTTGACGCGATATTCCAGTAGCCGGGACGGCCGTGACTATAAGACGGTTCTTTTCTTCTTCTTGGCCGGTTTCTGTGCCTTTCTAATCACAAACCTGTGGTTCGTCACATTCACAACCGTCTCCTCGACCTCTTCCTCGACCTCCCCTGCCATCTCGACTTCATACTCCATTTCCAGCACCGCCCGCTGCACACCCTCCTCGACCTCTTCCGTCCAAGCTTTATACCACACCCTACACTCGACCGTTCCAGGATAACCCTCCTCTCCATCAGGGCTCACATAGAGAAAAAGGACAGCCTCCCTTCCGTCCCTGTCTACCGGCGTGGGGCCCTCGAACTCGCGCTTGCCCCAGCCGATACAACCGCCGTGTAGGGCGTGCGGTCCCTCGTTGGCGGCGAGCTGGTAAGTCCGACCGCCGTTCAGATGGTGCAACCGAGCACGCGCGATTCGGTTCGCGACCCGGCCGATCGTTTCGCCAAAGTAAGGGCTGTTGTGATGCCGGTAGAGGTCCGGGGTCGGGAAGTTCTGGACAATGTTGCGACCGCCGACGCGGAACTCCTGGATGATCGCTCCAAGCGGGAGGAAGGAGAAGCTCGGCTCTTGGTCTGGGCGAGACATAATTACAGATGCTGGGAGGTCAATGGTTCGAGGACGACAGTAGAACGGTTTGAATGAAGACTGCGCCAGCACGTGGCCAGGTATCACCACGACAGACGCTCGGACTATCAAGCTATCGATAGCTTACCTATGTAGGTATCGATAACGAACTCTACTCCCGTGGCTCCATAATAATAGGCCGCACCCGGCGCACCTACCGTTGTGAATAACGAAAGCAATCGTGAGAACCTTGGGAGGGCTCTCACAGCCAGCCGGGTGTAATGCCGTCCCCGAGCAGAAGTGCTCAGTCAACGCCAAAATTGATTGCTTACCGCGGCTACGATTGCTCCACTTTACGCAGGACCTACAGCAGCCAGGCAAGACCTTCGAAGGCTAGATTCGACTGTGCATAATAATGTAGACAAGAGAACATGGCATACGAGTAAAGCAGACGGGCGAATTCGACGTCAGTCAATCTATGTGATGTAGCTCTTGTTCTCGAAGTGCGTCGACGGAGTCGAAGTTGAATAGATTGCCAGCAACCAGGGATACCTGAAATTGACCGAGCATGATGCAAGATCTCGGGAGGCATCTCAGATCTAGATAGAACCGGTGGCCGTATGGAACCATGCTTATCCCATGACGGTTGGTAAGCGTGCTGCACCCAAGTCGTATACCATGCCTGCTCTCCACCAGCCACCCCGTCGCGTGGTTCCGAGTCCCATTAGAGGTCGAAGAGAATTGACTTGGGAAATGATGAAGAGGGTAAATGATTTCTTAGAGTGGTACGGCGAGCCCGCCCTACAAGGATATGAACACCTTGAGTTTTGGGAGCAGCTCTCTGCATGGCTATCCCAATCCAGGCCGAGTGGACACGGGAGATGGAGAGGAACCCTATATAGAGCGTATCGAGCTTCACTCGAAAACAGAGAATGCCCATCCCTCATGTCAGCCATGTAGGCACCTATCCAAACACGCTCCTTTGTAAATGAGAAGAACCCCAAAACGCCAATCAGGATGACAATGCGGCAAAGTATGCGACAGACTGACAGCACCTCCATAATGTCAAGCCCGATAGAGTTGAGAGTGGAGAATGATGGATCGGTCTATGCAAACACCACGAGAACGCCATTCGTAAGGCTATGCAGCGTCGTCAATATGCCAGACTTGAGCAGCGACTTCCGCCTCGGTACAGGTTCGTCCGACGTTGGCCTGAAGGACTTTGAATCCAGATGGCAGAGCGGTGGGCTCATGAAGTCCGAATATATTTGCTGAAATCCAGGTCGCCGGTGTCATTCCAATCGGCCATGCCGATGCCCGTGCTTGCAGCTGAGGTTTCTGGCATGTACTGGTTCAACCCGTCCATTGGCTGGTCGTAGCCCGCGGAGTCAAGTTGTGTGAGGAAATCGATGCCCTCTCCGAGAGCGGTCCATGGCCCGAATAACTGTTCCGACTCCATGCCCACATGCATGGGCGTCATCCCCTGGAAGTGGTGAGCAGGTTTTGCCGGCACTCGGGCTTGGGACTGTTGGGGCATAGGGCTGATGAGCGGAGGCGTAGGCGGCGCGCAGTTGCGGGAGAAGGGATCCCTGAACCGGACTGTGTGAGAGACTGGCGTGCCGCACGAGGATTGAGAGGTGTGCTCGCGATCGGATTCGGAACTCGTAGATCCTCGCCGGCGGATGTAGCCCGCCCCGTTCTCCAGCAGTTGCTGCTGCATGCGAGTGCAGTCCTCCTCGAACCCATCGTAGTGAACGCCATCCTCGCCCTTCCCGTGCAAGAGATGAAGTCGGTCAAGGATGTCGTGCGTGAGGGGATGCCCGCCAGTTGCATCCTGTAAAGGGGAGCCGGGCCAGCCTTCTCCGGTCTGGAAACGCCTGTACATCTCCCTCAAGCCTGCCACCAACTGTGACTGCTGCTGCTCCAGCATCTCCACATATCTGGAGGTAGACTTAGCATGATGGATTGCAAGCAGATGCGAGGCCCTTGTGCGACGCGGAGACCTACCCTTTGGGATATACTTTGTCGTGGGACTTTTTCCTCTCTCCAAACACGCAGATTGCGTTGTCCGCCTTGCAACGACTGCAAGGACTAGCTCCATCACACTTGACAATGTGGTCAGCAAGAGCTCCAAATCATACCGTGAGAGGCAATTGCTACCTTTGACTTTTTCAATCTGCACCTGTCGCACGCTTTGCAAACTCTCTTCCGACCATTACTCTCCATGGATGCTGGCTCAATTGACGGAACTCTATGGGAAGCCGACATGGCGGGAGAGGAGAGAAGATAACAGACTCGGCGAGGCGGTGACGGTGACGGTCGTGCGGGTTGCCCGCAACGATTCCAAATCCAATCGAGGGCGATGAGTCAAATGAGGTGAGAAACGAGCTCGTATGAGAAGGAAAGAGGAGTGTGTATGGACGCTAAAGGGGAGGATGAGAAATCAGAAAAGAGAAAGATGACTGGAACGGTGTGCTCAACCGAGGTGATGGGGAGGATATGTATGCACAGATATATGGCATGAGGACGTGGTAAGAATGACAAAGCCAGGATGATGGAGCAATACCTACGTAAACTTCTGCAACCACGTTCTTATATGAGACGGGAGGAAGCTGGGCCGGCCTTGGACCTGCAATAGTAGCTAACGGAAGCCATGCTCGAACTTCGTCCGAAAATACACAGACACTTACATAACATGAGGCCTTACGCCGTACATGCTACTCCCTCGGGTAGCCCACATCTCTCAGCCCGCTGCGGATGGCAGAAAGTGAGATACGGACGCGCCCAGCAATTTTCTGGGGGTGGCCGTTTGAACGTGTCCGTGTCATCGACCGGGATGGTGTTTTTAGTCAAGGGAGGGTGGGCCGCATCCTGCATACGCCCTGCGCCCGATTTCCGCGCCGAGCAATGGAAGCATCAACGACACGCTCATCCAGGGCAACGACGCGAGGCGAGTACGTATGACTGCGTCTCGAAGCGCGACCGATGGTGAGGCCGGTACCTGCGGGCTGGCGTCGTCGGTACCACGCAACGAGCTTCTACGTCCACGCTTTTGCTCAATCGTTGGTATGCACGCTATCAGACCGTGAGAGAAGGAAGAACACCGAAAGGAAGAACAAGACGTACTCCCTAACGGCGCTCTGCCAGAGCAGTATTAACATCTTGTGTGTTTCTCCTGCGACGGAGCCAGTGCCGAATACGTCGAGGTCGCCAATAGATGGTCAAGTAGCCTTATCACCCGCAACTCTTACTGTTCATGCGTACTTGTACTCCGTGTATAGTATCGATCATCTTGAAGGTACCTCCATGATACGCATTCGAGCTGGTGTTCCCCGTATACTGTAGTGCCTGAAAGTCGGCAGCTATCAATCGCCGACATCAAGGACAAACGTCGCCGGAACCCGGGGATTCAGGTTCCCGTAACCGGCCGGACGGTTTATCGCTCCGTGGCGTCGCAAGCTCTTGCCCAGCTGGATTCATTCATCATATACGGTTCTTTTTTCAACCCATCTCTCGTCTCTTGACCTTGACTTGGGACGACCAAGGTTTCTCATCCTGCTATACCTATATCATGATTGATTTCGGTGAGCTGAGGGTTTGATCACGTTGAAGCACGATCAAGTATTTGGGGACCGGCGAGGATTTCTTGTGTCCGATATGTCGCCGAATGGCTCATCTCTCGCAGTCTGCTGCAGGTATCACTGGGCCGCAGGGTACGGAGTACACGTGAAATCTCAGTCCATCCAATCTTCAGCTTCGTCCGTCTCCTCACCTGTCGCATTGTTGATCCTGATCCTGCTCCTCATCCAAAAGGGGCTTGCAGGGCTCCATCTGCACATGTACAGGCAGCGATGGGGCTTGGTGCAATACCTAATCAACGGCGATCCGTCGACGCAAGCACGATTTGACTGTTTTGACACCTTGCGACTTGTTTCGACCACAAAGGTGCAAGAGACATGCGGACTTTGCCCGGAGACGAGACATGTCACACGCTGACTGTCTTGATCCAAGGCGCCCAATCTCCGTTATCGCCGGACAGCACAAGACTTTCCAAGACCCTTGAGCTTCTCGAGGAAACCTTGGAAGGAAACACGACTTAGTCAGATTGGTAAGAGCTTGATCCCACTTGCATGCACTCGGTATATAAAGGAACACGCCAATCCTCAGGGCTGGGCCAATGAGGCTGCCGAATTGGAGCGTGGCAGAAATCGCACCAAGGCCCTGCTGCGCTTTTGGCACTGAGGCCGAGCAGATCCTCACTTCCACATCACATAGCTGTTCGGCCGTAAGAATCCTTCGTCCGACAACCTTGCGATGGGGCTTCGTGCGGGTTTCGTCCGTCCGCGTTATAGCTACATAGTACTCCGTACCTAGAGAGAGACGAAGCTCCCTGCATCGGGACTAAACGAGCCATTGATCAGCATCGAGCATAATAATCCGCTCACCGCACGGCTTCCTCCACTGCTCACGACGGGAAGCTTTCAGGGTTTGCTTGGTGCAGCCCTACCGAGCCCAACATGTTGATACCTGAAAGGCGCAATTGATGTCGAATTTCAGCCACCGCTCTAGAGGATGCCCAGGTGCCGAATCCATTCATGGCTGCCAGCTCGTTACCATTGCTCAAATGAGTAAGTGAGCCGAGAGTCGAGGGGCAGAAGGGCAGAAAGACCTCAAGCGCTCAGTCCACCGATCTTCTCTGCAACGAGACGCCGTTGGCGCGACACCACGTTGTGAGGCTCATCCGATGCGGTAGTAGCACTGTAGCAGGTACCTATCTGTGTGTATCGCGCAAGCTGTTCGTTCACGGACTCGGGGCTGGCCTAATTGAAGAATATCCCTTCGAATGGCCTCGAAGGTTTCCTCCAACGGCGCAGGTCTGCCCGGAGAAGGCTGCTGCGAGCATTGGGAACCGTCCAGTCACGCAATCTCTGCTGGACAAGACCTCGGGATGCGCGTCTACGGATTTGTAATCACGCCCAAGCCCTGTAGGTCTGTCAGGTGCCGGATGACGGTTGATGTCTGATTGTAGTAAATACCTACAAATACGTAGTCAAGGATTACGACCTCGTCCAGTCACGACAGAGTCACGACGCGCATGTCGAGAAACGGCAATAACGGTAAGCACATCATCACTCACAGGAGCTGACTCAAAGCGGTCGGCGTTGTATCGAGCATGTAACGCTGGCGGTTCACGCCACCGGTCACCGCTCATCGGTCGTGAGAGTAAGCAGCATCGGCAAGTCCGAGTGCGAGCCTTGCGGAATCCTGGCAGCGCTTGTCGAAAGTGAGAACTCGGGATGGTGAAGGGGTTTCTTTCCTCTTGCGGCATTCTCTCGAAGCTTCAATCCCAGGCCCAGATACAAAGGTCCATGAGCTCACGACTCGAGAGCGGCATGTTGGCATGTGGGAGTAGACACGACCCTGCAGCCGGAAGCTATGCAGATGCTCTCACATTGATTGGTTTGGCTCGATCATTCAACCAGGCATCGAAGCTCGGATACGGAAGGCGTCCATCCGGGTTGAGGCACGCACATAATGATAAAATATGCTTCTCCATTATTACAACACGATCAGATGTCTCGTGAATCGATTCCAACCGGCTCTAACTGCCATACCTAGCTAGGTAATCATGAAACCGTCACCAGGCTTGTCGGATTGATAGTGATAGGCCGCAATTATCTTTTGACGTTTCTTCAGGCCGGTCCGGTCGGTCCTGACACGGGAGAGTTGGAGATTGTATGGAATGGAATATCTCCGCTCCCGCTGCTTCTAGCGTCGGAAGTAATGTTCTAGGAAAGCCGAGTTCCGTCACACTAGTTGACACTGGATGGCCTCCGTCTTTGTGAGTCGGCAAAGTACGGCATGAGAACTGCGATGGAGATGGGTCTCGTCCACTCGACTACCGCGCAAGGTGTTAGCGCAGCAACCGTAGAAGTGGTGCTGGCGCGCAGCTCACGTCATCCTTGAAGTGCAGTACGAAAATACTTCGGCGCCAAATCGGTACCCGTTTCGGCATCTGACATGCTGTGGCATAGAACATCCGTCTAGGCCACATATCGTAGGTTGAAACCGACTTTGGGCCATCCCGGTGCACCACGAGTCGTGCGTCTTTCTCTGACGCGGCAGCAGGTTCGGAGTGAGTGCTCAACGCCGCTGGGATGGAGTACGGTCAGGGACACGATGTCGGCAACCGTTAGGGTTTAGGTGGCCCGCCTCTGAGCTGCTGCCTGAGCTCGTCGAAAAAGTGCTTCATGAAGGAGGGACCCGTCTCTGTTGATACCTGCATCAGCGATGATCGTCATGCCATCAACACGTAGCTGTCGCCCCAGCGTCGTACTGTCTTGGTTGGTGCCGCCCATCTCTTCCAACGGCTTGCCCTCTCTTATCCGGCGGATGCCCCGGTAGAACGAATGAACGGCTCTGTGGAAACTCGGACTGGCAAGGAGCTGTTGGATTGCCGCCGTCAGATCGCGGCCATGCTGCCATGTTTCAGATATAAGCATAATGCTCTCCACATACACGCGCGGTTGCCCAAGCCTATGTGTGTGGTTCTCGGTCAGTAAGCAGTTACCATTCAAACCAGAGACAGCGGAGGAGCCAGATCGACGAACCTCAAAGACACGCAGCCAGACCATGATCTAGTTTGAGCATCAACTACTGCCGTCCCTGTTGAAGATTGTCCAGACGACACTGCTGGTGGTGGTTATTGTCAGGTGTGGCGAAGGAGTCGTTCCGCGGTACGCGAAGATCCATGGACAGCAGTCGCCGCCGGCCGGTTTCCGACGCCGGCAACGATTGATACACGAGTCACGACCGGCCTGGTGGGGGTTTTTCATCCTGTCCCGCCTTCCCTTCCGAATTCCACTCCCCATCGTCCGCGCTCGCCAGCAGCATTGCTCTCCGAGTTTCTATTCCGTACGCTGGATCTTCCGTTCATACAAAGCGTCTTCCAGATAGCACAGCATCAGTCCCCGGCTAGGGCGCCACTGGACCAGGCCCCTCGACGTAGTACGGCTCATTTACAGCCTTTGGATCCCGAGTCACTCGAGTGCCCCGTCTGTCTAACATTTCCTGCTTGAACCACAGCTCTACCTGACGCTGACAGCATACAGATACACTCGTCTTGCGCATTCCTGCCTTCTCCCGGAAAAATATATCCATCGCCAGCAAATGTCTACCTAGACAGGTGCGGTAGCGAATCCTCGTCCGACGTTCACGGTGCATCAACTGCGCGCGCTTCGGCGCGAAGCCGTGCGCATAGCCTCGCGATCGCGCTCGCGCTCACGCGACCCTTCCCCCGCGGCCGCCATGGCAGCGACGTCGATGACAGCGGCCGGTCCGCTGGCCGTGCCTGCATCGAGTCCGTCGTCCACGCGGTCCCGGTCGCGGGAGAGCACGCACTCGTCGGTGGCGATGTCGTCGGACCCCTCGGCCGGAACGCCGCCGCCGCAGGATGGTCAAGCTTTTCGGGAAGACCTGCCTGTCTTCCTGCGGCAGACGAGATCAGGTTGGTGGGCGGTCTTCGTCGAGCCGGTAACTGGCTGACTGACGGGCCTAGAGATCCATGGCAAGTTTGTCGACCTGGAGTGGCAGCAGCGGAACCGGTTGGCGCAGGGTCGGCAGGGCGTCGAGGCTGCGTCAGAGTGGGCGCGCTTGACGGGCGATGAGGTTGGGAAACGGAACAGATACCTGAATGTCGAGCCGTTTCTGAACAACAGGATACGCCTGAGGGTGCCCGAGGGTCAGAGCGACTACATCAATGCCTCACCCATCATGCTGAGGACTACTATATCTGGGACGACCTTGAACTATATAGCAACTCAGGTGCGTGTGATGGGGGAATCACGGGATCAACCAAGAAAGGTCACACAAAGCTGACAGGATGTGGTCAAACGTGCAGGGCCCGAAAGAGGGCATCCACAGTCACATCTGGCGCATGATTTGGCACGAAACGTCCGACCCAGCGGTCATCGTCATGCTCACCCAGACGCATGAAGCTGGGAGGGAAAAGTGCTTTCAGTACTTCCCCCATGCTTTGGACGATCCCGTACTCGAGATTGTGGAGGACGATGAGTTTCTCCATCGCTTTACGGCGACCGTGACGCTGCTCTCTCTACGGGAGGATTTCGATGCGCGCTGTACGGTACGCGAGCTCGAGCTGACGCTCAAGGAGTCCGCCATCAGCCCTTCTACAGATGAGAGTGATGATGGTGATCCCATGGCCGAAACCACGACCGCCGACGCCACGGACGCCAGCAGTATTAACCCACCTGAGGCTCAGGCAGCTGCAGCCGCGACGGCACAGAGTCCAGCTCCCTCCGAGACGCCACCAGCAGCTCGCAAGGTCTGGCATATGCTCTTCGCGGCCTGGCCGGACTTCCTGATCCCCGAGGGCGACGACCGCCTCGCGCTGCTGCGCCTGATCCGGCTAGTCTCCGCCAAATCCAAATTGTCGTCCATCTCTGCTCCGTCTCCCCCAATCGTGCACTGCAGTGCCGGCGTCGGCAGGTCAGGCACCTTCATAGCTCTCGATTTCCTCCTGACCGAGCTGGCCGAGGGCGCGCTAGACGCCGTCCCCGACGACGAAGACCCCGTCGTGGAAACGGTGGACCGGCTCCGGCGCCAGCGCATGATGATGGTCCAGAGCGAGGCGCAGTTTGCCTTCCTCTACGACGTCCTGAGGGAGCAGTGGCTGGAGCGCGTGGACGGCAAGGCTGGTGTGTTGCCGGTGGGCATTGACACCGGCACGGATGAGTCATCGTCGGACCGCCCGTCATACATCAGACATGCTGTTCACCATGAAACGCCGTCCGAGGCGACCGAAGGCGCGACCGACGCGTATGAGGATGTCGGTGCAGACGTCCCGGGCCTCAAGCGCCATGCTGAGCCGCCAACGTCGGCGGCCAAGATGGCCAGGCTCGCGGCCGAGCTGGAAGCGGAGATGCGGCACAATGCTGAACTGGTCTAGATGTTTTTCTCGCTGCTAAATGATTCTTTTTCCTGTCCTGTCAAATATGCAGCCATTGTGGGGTTCGTGATGAGGCGCAACCCACGGTTCGAGCCGGTTGTGGGAGCCAGCCCTGGAGGGAGGCACGCGGGCGCGGAGCATGTATACCCACGGCACACTCTGTTTTTGAATCTTGAGAGGCAATCAAAGTCGCACGGCCTAACGGCCTTGATCAACAGGGCTCATGGAATGTCGGTGAGACTTTGCCGTGACCTGCTAACCAACTATCCTTGCCAGATTGAACCATGTCAGGCTTGATGAAAATCAGAGAAAGGAGTATAATTACGATACTCTATCTGACCGTCTTCGTCAGCATCTCTACTCTCGGTTTACCGGATGCCCTTCAACAGCCTTGCCGAAGCTCCAACCAAGCGCCGACCTGTATCCAGATACGCAAAAACGCACAAGAACGACCGGCCTAGCGAACAGCTTCCTCTAGCGGGTTTATAGCCCAACTAAAGCAACGATTGTAACCCACCGCACTCCTGCGGTTCTGACTCCGTTGGGGTGTGACTATAACAACAGGAGCAAACGATCAGCGGAGAAAGTGTACCCAGTGAACCGACAAGTATCCAGCCAACCAACTCTGTGGTCCTGCATAAGCTGAGTCGTGCCTCGTGTAAGCTCGGTCATCGTCGCCGAAGCTGATCCACAGAGAGGGGGTGATAGGGGACAGCCAAGTGGGTTCAGTGTCCATAGATGAAATAGGAAGATGGCTTCAAATGCACTCGACGAAGGTCGACCACGACCTTGACGGTCAACATCGCCCACTCTTGTCTAGACGCCAAGCTCCGTCCTCCGGGAATTCGTAGCAAACTTCCTGATCGAAGAAGAAGACCAATGCAAACTCTTCACCTCGGTGGGTGTTTTCCTAACCGTGCGCTTCTGTCGTGACAGGAACAGCACCTTCTCGTCGATCTGAAC
>QQTW01002088.1_pt1 | contig 14375 bp, 15 predicted proteins | sample 1904831 | NCBI WGS metagenome assembly QQTW01 (sample SAMN09435610, study PRJNA476489) | Subsurface metagenome, whole genome shotgun sequencing project. | reverse complement strand
GGCTCGTCGGCGCATCTTGGTGTCGATCTTCTCGCATGTTTTGCATTTGTTGCCGACCCGATAGGTGGACATGATGAGCTTCATCCCGCACGTTTCGCCCGTCCGATACTCCTGGTTGCAGTGCTGTCGGAAATGGCCCCACTTCCAGTCGCCGCAGGCAAAGAGGTGTTGATCGAAGAAACACATGGCGGCAGGGTTTTCGAAGAGGTGTTGAGATCGGCCTGCTCACGTCAGCAAATCGATTCGAGCACGAAGACGTTCGACGGGCAACCTACGCGCTGGGGCTTGACACGAGAACGGGACGACCCACGGAGCTTGGACACCACAAAACTTTCAACGCAGAGCTTCAAAGAGGTTCGAGGAATGGAAGTGGGACGATGATGACTGGTATCTTGGATGATGCTGGGCGTCTGTCGAGACGTGAATGAAGCTGCCCTGCCCGATCAATGGGACGACAAGGCGGCTTTTATGTCCCAGGAGGCAAAGGCCGAAGAGCCCCCGGCCAGCCAGCCATCGATGGGATCAGCCATCGACGGGCCTTGTTGACAACTTGATCCGGATGGTCAACACACCTGGTCTCCACCCAGGTCCCCAACACGGAGAGCTCTCGACGAGCGGATTCTGGCCGACTGGATCCCGTCCCGCACCCTGGCCTGGTCCTGGCCTGGCCACGCCCATGCTGCCGGCTTATCACCGCTGGACCGGAGATGCTTCCTGGATGAAGGCGATGGGGACGACGGGGCCCCGCATCAGCTGAAGCAACCCTCGTCGTCCTCCATCATCCCGATGTCATCCCATTCGTGGTGGCTGGGGATTTCAGACCGTGCGTGGACGGCCCTGCTGGGACGGGATGGAGGTCGAACATGCAGCAGCAGTTCCTGTCCTTTGGTTCCTCACCTGGATCCCTGCTGGAGGTGTGCCACGAGCCTGCAGACCCTTACACGAGCGGGACGGTTGAATCCGGACGGATGTTGAGGAGGCCATCTTTCGCCACTCGTCTCATGTCGATCTGGACGGTTTGTTGCAATCTTCTAGGATGCTGGGGGCAGGTTCTTGACGCCAAGGTTGGTATGGAGAACGGATCGGCGGGCCGCGGACCACGAAGCTCGACCCTCAACCCTTGACAGCTGGAGTGGTGACTGGCTGTCAACTTACCACATCCCATGGTCCGCTCATCCTCTGACGAGGCAACCGGCCGGGGGAGCTCGGAGGGCCATGACCGGCATGTTGGTCACAACACCATTCCGAACGACGCGGCTGTGGATGGCTCCCGTCCCCCCATCCCTGCCTCGCGAGGACGAGACATCCTGAGGAGGCCATGCTAAGCCTGCCGTGCTGCCCGGTCAGCACACATTTGGGGCCAGCCTCGACCAGGTGACTGACGATAAGCCGACCGTTGCCAGCGGCATCCAGAGGCCCGGCCGGTCCAGCATCACTGCAAGGTTCACCATCCCACCTGGACGTCTGGTCAGCTCATCACCACCTCCTGCATGTGCTCAGCCAACATGCCCCCGCTTGGTCCATTCCGTTCCCAGCCTCGCCGTCATTGTCGTCATGGATGGATGGAAGAGCATGGAAGATGTTGGTCTTGACTCTCGGTTACCTCCCGTGTCTGTTTTGGTCAGTGGCATGCTGCATCACCAGAGGTGATCCAGGGTCACAGAACAGGTCTCCCTCGACGGGTCCGGTTGGACGACGTGGCAAGCCATGACCACCATCCCCGCTGCAACAACAGCCCCACGGAGCACGCCTATTCAGGTTCCGGTTTTATTTCCATCCATCAGCTGTTTACAAGGCCAGGATATCTGAATCGGCCCGAGGATAGCTGGCCGTTGCTGGTCTCGGCCGGTCAGTCCGTGGTTGGCACCTTGCAGCATGCCCTGTTGGTGCCATCACCGATGCCTTGTTGATGGGGGCGGCTATACGGCTGAACGGCTGATGTTGTCCGAGCTGGAGACTTATCGATCCAGGCCAATTGGTCATCCGGACTTCCATCGACCGATCGAGTGCCACCAGCTGGCGTACAGACTCCGCCTCCGCCTCGTTCTGCCTCAATGCGTGGTACGAATCAATGCCATGGGAGGGGCATGTGAGATGCTCAATCGAGTGGTTTTACAGCGATCCCATGCATGCAGGAAATGGGGTTCGCCTCACTAGGATCAAGAGAGGAATGTGTCTCAGCTCGGATGCTTGGTATGTGGACCGAGGCGGCGAGAGATCAGCGACCTGATCCACGCCCGAGTGGGTATGACAACTGATATCAACAATCGAGAGTGCAAAGGCTGCCGAATTTCGCCACCGAGGCCAACCGCGGGTTTGTTGTGTTTTGTTTGCTTACTATCTACCCCTCTGATGACTACGCAGCAAGTGTCCCTCGAGAAGTGTACAATCGGTATACTTGGCGTGTTCTTTTCAGTCGCTATTCTTAATCTTTCATTGAGAGCTCTTCATATTTTCGTTACCGTGCTCGTCATGGCATCAAGCACAGCAATAACCGATGACAGCTGCATCATGCATATTATGCTAAACGACCTGCCCCGCCATGCATATCCCGCTTCGGCTACATGTCAGGTACCAACGAAGGGGTGGTGCGGCTCGTTGGGAAACGGGCCTGTTGCTCGGGACCGGCCGTGCTCAGGTGATGCTGGTCTGGATGCATGCACCGGTCCGTGTATGTATGCAACACGCGCCGGGGGACGCGTCACAGACGCGTTTAGTACCGCGAAGGGAGATATTCCTAGACTTCTTCAAGCAGCTGTGGAGAATTACAATCGTGCCTAGGAACTCTACAGTAACGAATCAAGTCTACAAAGTCTCAAACATCATTGAACCACTCTCCTTAATGGTTTGACATGCGGTTGACAAGACAAATGGAGCAGCTTAGCAGTAACCGCTTCATACTTGCTCAATACCTCCAGCCACCCTTACAACAAAGTCATCTTTATCATCTTCATCAGAAGAAGCATCTTCACTGCTTTACGAAGAAAACACGTTCGACAGCATCATAACAAAGTTGACCTAACCTTCATCGCTCTGATGATGGTAACAAAGCCTTCCTTCATGACTCATATGTTTAACCTCCATCAAAGTCAGTGATGTGGATGTAGTCTTCTTTCTGCCGGAATAGCGACGATATTGAATGAGCTTGTTCTGGTCCACTCGTCAAATTACTTCGTTGGCCAACGGGCCAGGCCCGTTCACCAAATGACCAATTTAAGGAGCGGACCGATTCAATTGTCATGAGAAATTGTCCGCCGTGAGATAGACTTGTCTAATAAGTGGCTTCTCCTGCTCAATACAGTTCTTAGTTGACTCGCTTTGAAGTATTGCTTAAGTTACTCTACCGATTGTAAATATCCCATTGCGCCACATCAAATTCTCAATTCATCAAAAAGAAATATCGCATGATAGTGTAACAATGAATGTATATTGTGAGCCTAACGAACCTAATTTTTTGAATGTCTGTTGATGCTGTGAAAAATTGAAATCGTAGCGAGAACCTTACTCTTAGCAGTCCGGTCAGTTTGGCCCTTTGGTGAAGTGGGCCAGAATAGGTTCAAGATTGGCGATTCGGCGGTTTGGCGGGTGAGGTCGAGAATAGCCGTTTCCGGACGTCAGGTGATGTCACCTGGCATCACGTGACTCGCAACCACCCCTAGTTAGCCGATGGCCCGTTATATAGTCTAGATGGGAACGAGCGAGAGACGACGAGCGAGAGAATAGAGAGGATTTGGCTGTGTCAGACAGCTAGACTACGAGAGTGACGAGCCTGGACATCTACTAGGCTTCCTACAGACGGTGAACGACGCCGCAAATTGCGTCGAGAGGGCTGTCACGCCCAAGCCAGACGGAGGCTAGCTGAGAGCTAGCCAGTGGCCACGCACGAGCGAAGCCGTCAGCGACCATAAACCTCTCCTCATCAGCGGTTACTGCTAAGCTGCACATTATTGTTAGCACCCGCTTGGTAGAGGATTAGCTCCATCGGGGATTGGAACCGGAGTTAAGAGACGACCCTTGTGGGACGATGAGGTAATGCGGACCTCAGGCCCTCCAGCATCCGGACCTTTCGCGGGAGTAAATGTAAATAATCACCTTTTCGAGCTTCACCAGCTCCTGGAAAAAGTTCTGTCGATAGACGTCTACAAAGCCGATCATCCATTCAAACCCCAATTGCTGCTACAAACACCGAGTCCGTAGCTCTGAGGCCCCAAACGCCGTTCTACCTCTTACTAAAGACTACGCAACCAGCACGTCACTCACTTGATGAAAGCCTTCGCCCGGATTCGCATCAACCAAGTGTACTGCGTTCAGCCTTGGTCTATAGTAATACTATCCACTCACTACTCTGGACGACGAGGCCCTCCTTTGAACTTGTCACGACCTGTTCGGACTCTATTCACTATGGCATCGGTTCCTACCTTGAAAATGAATGACGGTCATTCGATCCCGCTGGTGCGACCACTCTTCATTAAGGAGCTTCACTAGAACTTCGCACATCCTGATATGTGATATCTAGCTCGCCTATGGCACCGGCACAGCATGGTTCAAAGGCTCCGGATCGGGAGCCGAGTCGATTGATCGCACGCTTGTCGATTCCGTGAAGCAAGCCATCGAGCTGGGATACCACCATCTGGACGGCGCTGAGGGTAAATATATTATCATTTCAGCCCATCTTACTGGTCACTCATCTTGGTTCCTGACGTGCTGGGATTGGACGCAGTATACGGCACCGAGCCCGAGCTCGGCCTCGCCATCCGCGAAAGCAACGTCCCCCGAGAGAAGCTATTCGTAACGACCAAGGTCAACAACGGCATCACGGACATCCCTCGAGCATTCGAAACCAGTCTCAAGAAGCTCGGAATAGATTACGTCGATCTGTACGTTCCCATCCTCACCAAAGCGTAGTATTCTCCACCAGGCAACGCTCATATTTGTTGCCTACTTGCTAGCTACCTCATCCACCAACCCTTCTTCGCCACCTCCGATGCCGATCTCCAACGAGCCTGGTCAGCCATGGAATCCATCCAAGCCTCAGGCCGAGCCAAATCCATCGGCGTATCGAACTATCTCCCCTCCCATCTCGAAGCGACGTTGATACAAGCCAAGGTCGTTCCAGCGATGAATCAAATCGAATATCATCCCTACCTGCAACATCCCGAGCTATTGAAGTATCATCGAGACCACGGGATCGCTACAAGCGCATATGGTCCCCTGACGGCCATCACGAAAGCGTCTCCAGGGCCAGTGGACGAGGTGTATGCCCGCCTTGCGAAGAAATATAACGTCACGGAAACGGAGATTGCATTGAGATGGTGTATCGATCAGGACATCGTGGCGATCACGACGACGAGCAAAAAAGAGAGGATGGAGGGGTTTTTGAAAGCATTGGAGTTTAAATTGGACGAGAGCGAGATTGAAGAGATTCGGGACCAAGGAAGAGGGAAGAATTTTAGAGGGTTTTGGGGGAATAAATTCAAGGAGGGGGATTGGTCTTGAGTAGAGTATTGAGATAGACTACTCTATTTCCGACATGATCCTTCGCAACCAATCCATTCATTTGTATCACGGAGTCCATTCGATGGGAAGGGTGATTTATTATATTAGGGAGACGGAGAAAAGGGTAGAACTAGGTTAGAGACGACGACTAAGATGAAATATATGAAGTAGACATACCTACCTACCAGTGTAAGCTTAACTTGAGCAGAAAAAATACGACAGAGAGACAAGTTAGAACTTACGTCCACCATGATTTTCGCCCATATTTATGTTTTCCCGGGGGAAAATAAAAAAGACTAGGATATGATGAATTGCCCTCATCACCGTGCTGTTCTATATCGGCCATCAGCCAAGTCCTGAAGGAGCAGACTCAATTGTAGATCGATTTTAGATTTTTTGGGGGTAGAGCCTCCACTGAAGGAAGATGAGATATACTGCTTGATTCTTCTCTTCTCTCTTACTGTAGTGAGTTAGTAAATCGGATATTTATTTTTATCTATTTTTCAGAGGAGAAAATTATCAGCTCTTATTCGACGAGACTCCGCCCTTTCCTCAAAGAACGTCTGGGAGAATTCATTCTCGCTTATGTTTTCCGCGGTTGATAGCGCCAATTCGATATATCCCTCCTATCGTTGATATTCCCCCGTCAACAGAAGTAGTCCCAGTCCTATCTGGAATGGCACCCACGATGACCGAACCTCACCATCCAATCTACCCGAGTGACTATCGTAGAAACTAGGAAGTTCGAAGTGAACTAACTCATGGAGAAGGCTACGTAAGCGTCCACGGAAACGTTGTAACGCAAGAAGATGTAAGCGTCTTCTGACTAAACCGCGTTTCGTTGCTTTCTTGCTACTATAGTCATGTTTTGTTGTCCGACGGTACATACAGCGGATATGTTTCTCCCATCTTTGTTTTCCATGGGGGAATTTTTAGATCCAGTTTATTCTCTCCCCTCCCCTTCTCTCTTTTAGACCCTTGCGGATGGAGCAAGAGAAGCGGTACATAGAAAGGGAAGAGGAAAAGTAGTTGTTGAGGTAGTGTTTGTGGGAGATACTCATCGAGACGGAGGATAGGGGTGGAGGTGGGGGTAGAGAGGAGGCAGAGTGTTACATGGGACTGGGGACCCAAGAGCAAACGAACGAACGATCGGATCGGTGAAGAGAAAAATAGTAGGTAGGATATCTGAACGAGGGTGACATACTGAATCTAAAAGAATGGACGATGCTGAAGAAAACCAAGGAAGGATGATGCTGTATGGAATGGAACGAATGAACCGGCCGATGCACGCTTTAAGAATAGAGGATGGTAACGGCCTGCAATTCTTTGCTTTGCAAGCAGAGGGAAGGAAGTGAAATATAAGAAAGCGAATGAAGACGAAGACGAAAAGCGTTGTGAAGAGCTAGCTCTAGAACTAAAACTGTTGCTGGGTCAAAGAAAAACAATGGGAGGAAGGAAGAAAGTCCGTTCAACCAAGTCCCGTCGCCTGCTCGAATATACATACATAACACCCTCCCTATCCTATCATAGCCGCCCAAACTCCCTCATGTGCATCGTCGAAACCATGACGCCGATGCTGCAATAACGCTCTAGAATGCGGGATGGTAAGAAAGTCCAAAAGGGGGTGGTAAAAAAAAGGTAACCAGTGACTCCGAATGATGCAAATGTAATTCGAAAGACAGGATGACGAGAGACAAGACGCGGTTGTTGAAACATTGTTACCATTATTCCGTTGCGGCTCCTGCCATGGCGCTCGTCAAGGCTGTCATTGACATATCCGGCGATGTTGGAGAGACTGGTTCGCTTGGAGGGGGATGACGATGATGACGGTGATGATCTCTTCGTGAAGGTCCGCGAGCCTTGAACCATCCGCCACGTTCCCATTTACCAGGCACGTACGCGGCACGAGCTCGGGCTTCAGGATCAACAATTCCCGTAAATAACTGCTGTAGACTCTCAAAGTTGATGGGTTTCAAGACCCATCCATCGAAACCAGCTTCGATGTATTCCTCTCGGCCCTTTTCGACTAATGACGCAGAGACGGCGAAGATGGGTACGTCGGTGGTTCGTTGCGTTTGGCTGCTCCCGTCTGATACGGTGGGATGGGCACGCTCAAAACATCGGATCATCTTCGTGGACGTGAGGCCATCGACGATGGGCATCTACATTGCTGTTAGAGTATGATACTGATGGTTCAATTTAGTGTAAGTAAAGATTACCCACCTGCATGTCCATCAGGACGACGTCAAACTTGGCTGGATCCCGATGATACACGCTCGCACACTCCTCTCCATTCACCGTCAAGGTCACCACGTGTCCATTCTTCTCGAGCCGTTTCTTGACAATCTTGCTGTTGATCGGATCGTCCTCGGCCACCAACACATTCAACGATTTCGGACCTGTAGCGGCGGGAGGTTGAAGCACTGGCGGTGGCGCCGCCTTCAGCTTGATTGGTGACTGAGGGCGTTCTAATGATCGTCGACGGGCGCTCGTCGGACTTTCAAATCCGTCTCCACCCACCCGGACCGCCCTCAACGGGGTCAGACTGTCTTGGATCGGTGCACTCCCCGGGAAAGACCGCGCCGGGGATCGTCCCGGTGTTCTATGCGTGGTCACGGCGTTTGGTTGATGCGATGATGACGGTCGACGTCCCTCCACGGCCTGCTCGGACGCACCCCTTGCAGGCTCCGGCTGGCTGCCTTTACGCGCGGCCGACTCTTCCCTCGTGCTGACGCTGTGGGGCTCCTGAATCATGCCAATCAACTGATCCACATCGCTTGTGGCGCTGCGACCACTGTCGCGGCTCCGGGTGCTCTTTAAGCTGTTTCGGCTCTCCGCACTCCCCTGCCGCCTGATTGACCCAGGCCGACTGAGTTTGGTGGTTGTGATCGGACTAGTATGGTCGATGAGCATCATCTCGCCCTCTGCTGCCGGTGGTGTCGTGGGGCCTGCTGGTACTGGCGGTGTCGGCGACTGTATCTGCGTCTGCGGCGGAGGTGGTAACGCGCCTGGCTCTCTCTGGTTCGCAGGCAGGTCGAACGGTAACTGGATGACGAACCGTGAACCCTTTCCTAGTTCGGATTTCAGCCGGAGTTGCCCATTCATATTCTTGACAATCCGGGCGACGGTGGCCAGTCCCAGGCCCAACGCTCGTTTCTTTCGGTCCGCCTCGCCCGCTGGAAGTTGTAGCACGGCCGCCGGCTCGGCACCCGGGACGAGATCGTCTTCATACGTCTGGACTTGCTCCATCTCGCGAAAAAGGGCGTCTAGCTCGTCCGTTGACATGCCCTCTCCGCTATCCTCGACGATGATGTCGATCTCCACCCGCTCATCATATCTGTGAACTACGCCCAGCTCGATGCGCACCCGGCCGTTTGAAGTGTGTTGAATGGCGTTGGTGATCACGTTCGACACCGCCTGACGGACTCGTCGCTGGTCGCCCACCACCCAGCGTGGCAGACCGGCTCCCTCCACGACCTCCAGGCCAATCTGCTTGCGGGCCGCGTCACCGGAAAACATGTCGGCCGCCTCTTTGACCGTCGCCAGCAGATCAAAAACCTCGTCCTTGATCAACGCCTGGCCCTCCTCGGCCTTGGTCAAATCTAGGAGGTCGTTGATGACGCAGATCAAGGATTTGGAGGCCGAGTGTGATTTCGACAGGTATTCGCGCGTCTCTGTATCCAGGTTGCCTTCGAGCGCGATTTCGAGGTAATTGATGACGGCGTTCAAAGGCGTCCTGACCTCGTGGGCCGAATTGGCGAGCAGCAGGCGCGTCAGTTGGCTGCGTTGCAGTGCGGCCTCCTTCTGCCGCCAGACCGCAATGAACTTCCCATACACCAGGCACAGCACGGCGGCCGTCTCGATCTGCTCCTCGGTCCATTCCCGACACTTGCCCACCACCGTCTCCGTCCAGACCTTGAAGCTCTTCCGGGGCTCGAGATAGCCGGCGGTGCCCTCCTTGACGGTTTTCTCGTACGGATTGCCGGCCCAGCGGACGTACTTGAGCTGGCTCCGTCGGAAGAAGACGATGAAGTCCTCCCCGCTCACGGAGAGCGGGACCAGCAACAACCCGGCAATCACCTGAAAGCCCGGTGCATATCGCAGATCCGGAAAGTCCTCACGAATATCTTGTGACGAGAGCACCGAGGTGATGCGACGCAGCCGGATGTATTCCAGCATGGCGAGCGCTTCCTGCGTCTGCTCCAGTCGCCCCATGATCTTGGTCTCGTCCCGAATGGCGAGCAGGCCAAAATCGGCGTCGAAGAGCTGCAGGAGATCGTCCGAGGAGGCCACGATGTAGCCCGACGGGTTGTGCTCCGTCGGCATCGTGTTGATGAGCTTACGCGCCTGCAATCGTGACGCGTACGAGAGCCGCTCGATGTTGCGCGAGGCGGAGTCGCCCACCAGACGACACATCTTGCGAATGGGAAAGGAGACGCGCATGCCTTTGGGGCCGTAGGCGTGACAGGCGATCAGCCCCCAGAGCTCGTCAAAGGCGTTGATGGAGATGGACATGGAGGCCCGCACGGCCATGTTGGCCAGATATTTCAGATGGATAGGGGACATGGCGCGCAGGTAGGAATAGGTCAGGTCGAGCGGGGTCTCCAGGTCGTCGGCGGTGCGACAGACGAGGCGCGCCGTGGGCTGATCGCGATCGTACAGCAACCGGACCCGGTTGATCTTGTACAGATCTCGCGCCTGTTTCGGAATGTCGGAGGCGGGAAAGTTGAGACCCTTGTAGAGGTCGCGAGTGGCGCGCGGATCGACCAGCTCGGCCACGACCCGACCATTCCAAGCCTGGTCGAACTGGTAGATCATGACCCGATGGAAGCCCGTCAGCTCACGAACAACGCCAACCAGCACCTTGAGGAACCGTTCCAGATTGCTGGCGGCGCCCAGCTGCTCCTGCACCTGCGACATGATGTTGAAGACCTCCATGGCCGCCGCCTCGCCGTGGCGCTTGCGGGCGCGGCGCAACACGCGCAGCGGCTTGCTGGCCGTGGCGGTGCTCTCCTCGAACTCCTCGGCGGTGGGGTCGCTCAACAGCGTGTCCTCGGGCTCGTCCATGACCTCCTGCGCGGGCACGGGCGGGTTGACGCGGTCGTCGTCCGGCTCGAATTCACAAAGGACCAAGTCCGGATTGGTATCGTTGATGTGCATGGCGCACCACAGCTTTCGGGTCCGTCGACCGGGTGGTCGGAGAGATAGCATGAAGACTTCCGGCCCGTTGACGGCCGGATCCGACTCGCCATCACGGACGAAGTCGATATGATCCAGTAGGTTCTCGCGCTGCTCCTCGGACAAGATATCGGCAAAATTTTCCAGTCGAAACAGATCGCGGGGCGTGTAACCGATGATCGATTCGGCATTCTCACTGACGACGCGCACGAGGAAGCGGCCTTCGCCTTCCTCGCGCAGCGCGATCAGCAACCCGAAGCCTTGAATCGCGCTGGGAAGGTGAATGGGCTCATCCTCGCAGCGCTGAGGCATGTCGCCGTCGCGGCCGGTGATGATGGCGTGTCCGTCGGGGGTGAGGACATGCTTGAAGCGTGCCGTCATCAGATCCTCGCCCGTGGCGGGATCGCGGCCCACATTGCGCAGGGGGTCGCTCGCCCGGGAGCTGGCCTCGGGGACGGCATCGGCGTTGGTGCTGGGCATGCTATCCGAAGTCGCGGTGTCGCCATGGCCGCGCGATTGCCGGAGCAGGTGGTTCAAATAGCCCGAGCGAGCCATCGACTCCTCGTTCTGGCCTCCAAGGTCGACGATGCGCTTCTGCGAGCCGATCCCGTCGAGGGAAACACGTTCACGGCCCCGCAAGGCCGATCCGTTGGGTCGGCCAGCATGAACGCTGGTTTCCGTCACGCTCAGCCGCCTCCGGGGCTCTGACTGGCAGCTCGATGACCGTGACGTGTCGTAGGGCGTCTGGGCGAGCAAGTCGACGTTGTTGATGCGGTTGGGCGTGGGCGTGGGGCCGACCGACACGACGGACTTGACGGGAAAGACTCGGGCGGACGTACCCGGACTAATGGGCGATTCGGGTTCCCTCGACGCTGGAGAGACGCCTTCTACCGACTCATGCCGCGGGGCCGACGCCGACGAGGATGGTGGTCGCATGGGAACCGGGTCGGATCCTGGGCCATCGACCTGGGGAGGCGAGTCCATCGTCCTCGAGCGCGATCGCGTGAGTTCTTTGGTTGGTGTTGGTGCTGGCGACGCCGACCGGGGCCGGCTTGATGGTTCGGACGGTGCCATTGCGGCGACGCAAAGCTAGTGGACAGCCCCCCGACCGTCATTCCCTGACCATCACTACCCTGATCGGACTCGTTGACCCCGCTGATCGGTACTTCTGGGTGGTCGACTTTGCCAGGCACTTCCCACCGCTAGCACATCTGACGTGCCGCAATGAATTGGAGCTTTTTCTAATCGATAGCCTCTTGAACAGACGCGAGATATCCGTGGTCAAATCATGCCACCCTGGTGCGATCAAGCGACAGCCCAATACCAGATGGCCAATGTTGCTACGGTGGCGATCCGATGTTCGTCCTGACAACCATGGATCAGCGGTTACACGTCTCGTCCAAGTGCAAAGGGAAATAAACAAACATGAGCGTGCTGATAATCTTTACATGTTTAAGTCGCATTGGGACTATTACCAGTGCAGCTGAAGCCTAACAACGATGATCAGCGTATTGATAGCTTGACCCCCGTTCCCGCGGACCTGGAGATGGTGGTTGAATGGCAGCGAGCACTGCCACAGCACGATGTTGTGGCTAGGGAAGGGGTCCACTCACGATGATGCTGCAGAGCCTCATCGTGGCTTGCGGGATATGGTCATGTGATCGAGTCTAGAGCAGGGACTTGATTATGTCAGCGAATTCATCCTCGCATTTGCCACTTCAGCCTCTGCCCCTCGATGATCTAATCGACTCGGCCCGTTGCCCCGCTGACGTCATAAGTCCCAAGCTCGCCGACATCAGTCCACCGTACGTGTGTCCGTATTGATGAGCTCCTCATCAGCCTCTCCTCCGCCAGATCGATTCATATCAAGACCCATTCATCTTGCAAAACTTTTTATTGCTGGTCGCGATATTTGACGCTCTTAGTAGGAGGAGTCTTAGTGGCAGATCTGCTGATTGATCATCACCAGCTGCCAAAGAGGCAACAACTGCTTGGAAGATCACCCATCTCACCTATAAACCAGTCATAGATGCGCTTCCCATCGCTGATCACCTTCGTCCGCACTTTCTACACGCTCGCAAGCATCCCCCGCACTGTACACCCAGGCCCACGAGCAACGCTGTTCTGGTCAACGCCGGTATTACGCCGATCTATGCCCACCGTGCCATTTCTCGGCGCGCTATTTGGATCCTCGTCATCGAACAGCATGTCATATCCGGTACAGAAAAGTGACGATGAATGGAAGGCAGTACTGAATAAAGGTAAGCTCGAAGTATTATATATAAATATATATATATATATATGCGCAAAAACCCATATATTTCTGTCGTTACAAAGCGCTAACTTTTCCATGTCTAGAGCAATTCCGGGTCATTCGCGAGAAGGGCACCGAGGCGCCCTTCACGGGGCAATATGATAAGCATATGCCGGCCGCAGGAGTCTACACCTGCGCCGCATGCAATGCTCCCCTCTACAAGGCCAACCACAAGTTCCGTTCCGGTTGTGGCTGGCCGGCATTCTTCGACGCCGTTCCCGGTGCGGTGACGCGACATACGGATCGTACGCTGGGCATGTCCCGGACCGAGATCGTCTGCTCCAACTGTGGCGGGCATCTGGGACACGTCTTCAAGGGCGAAGGATACGCCACGCCGACGGATGAGCGCCACTGCGTCAACAGCGTCAGTCTCAACTTCAGTTCTGACGATCCAGTGCAAGAGACATCATCCCAACCGAAAGCCTAAAGGTCGGTTTATGTGGATCCGGGTACGAACAGGATAGGGTCAAATAGGTGGCATGTCCATGCTTCCGAAAGAAGATGGAAGTTTGTATCGTCAGCAGGACGAAAGAGAGGTGACCGTTTGGACGTGCTGGAGAACGGTGTCCGGTGAAGAACTCTGGAGGTTTGGCAGTCTACTAGGTTGTTCAGGTTTGCTGCTGGTAGGTGCTGCAAGTATATATTACTGTGTATATAACCTTCATGTTGCAATAAGACAGCCTAATCAGCTGAAGATGGGATGTCGTAGTAGCCAGTTCCAACGCACACGTTCAGCCGTCACACGGGTGACGAAGTCAATGAAGCAGCTCAGCAATAACCACCAACAGTGGCCATGATAAACTCCGTCATATTTGTGACGGAGGTCAAGGTGGTTATCACGATCATTTGTGATGTATCCCAAGGCAATTTACTTAGGGAGTCGCTGTTGCCACATAGCGATTTGCCCCAGTCATATAGATTTTTACTACAGCCACATACTCTTGGGTATAATACGCTAAAACCTGGGCGGCATCAGAGGTGAAATCAACAAACCACCTTGAGAAACATGCCTACCAATGCATGTAAATTATCGGCAATGTAAAGTTTAGTACCAGGCTATCTCCGGGCCGTTTTAATTGCACTATGGGATATGTTGACTATGCCTAACTGGGAGCATAGCTTGAAGAGATGCTTGGATAGAACCTTACCACTGAGAGGCAAATCCACTAGGGTTTGTGGCTTATGAATCAAATCTAAGGCATTTCAGGGACTTTACTTAGCTAGGTGCCGGGGCAATATGTGGTCGTAGTGAAAATGTATGTGGCTGGAGCAAATCACTATGTGGAAATAGCGGCTCTCAATAATTATAAGGGCGATGATGGCCATTGATGATTTCTGCTAAGCTGGTCCATTGATTCTATCACCCGCGTGCCAGTGTTGCAGGGAC
>QQTW01002087.1_pt1 | contig 14380 bp, 27 predicted proteins | sample 1904831 | NCBI WGS metagenome assembly QQTW01 (sample SAMN09435610, study PRJNA476489) | Subsurface metagenome, whole genome shotgun sequencing project. | reverse complement strand
CGTCCAAACGTTTATACTAACTCGAAATGACATGCAGGCCAAAAAGGTTATTTCCACAGCTCGTGAATACACGCTGGCCATGTCCATCGAACTCGCTCGACGAGCTCTGCCGACCGACGACGACGATAATCTCAAGCGCAGTCTCGAGCTATCTGCCTACTTCACGATCCCGAAGCTCGAAGTCGCTCACCGACAGCTTGCGCTCGTCGCGGCCATGATGTTCGCGGCCGGCAAGAACAACCTGGCATCGGCGCTTAGCTTCGCCAACCGCATTCTCGCCAACGGAGGCTCTCCGAAGATGCTTGAACGGGTACGTCTCTCTCCATCCATCCATCTCTCCCTGCCCCCTTCATCATCTATCAACGCACCCCGCCCCATCCTCATTTTCCCCAAACAGCTGCCTTCCCAAACTAAAGAAATGAAAAAAGGCACGAACGATCAAGTCCAAATGCGAACGCAACCCAAGCGACAAGCACGAGATCGAATACGACCAGTTCGTGGAGTTTGACATCTGCGCCGCCTCGTACACGCCCATCTACGAAGGCACCGCCGCCAACGCGACGGCGTCCTGCCCGTTCGATGGCGCCAGGTATCATGCCCAATACAAGGGCCAGCTCTGTCGCGTCTGCGAGGTGGCTGAGATCGGCATGATGGCCAGTGGATTACGCTTGTGTTGATGTGGACGGGAAGGCTTTTGGGAGTGAGGGCTGATGATGATGTATACTTCCTCTTGTTGTCGTGTGGCGGAGGGAAAAGGGGCGGGAGGAGAGGAGAGGAGAGGAGAGGAGAAAAGGGGGCAGTTTGGGTGTGGATTTTAGTGAGTTATGTGGGTATGTAGAAGTAGTGCAAATGGAAACTAGTCAAGGAGAACATCAGTGTTTGATGTTATAGGTCTAACTTAGTAGAGTATTGCAACCCTCATCTCTTCCACGAGTCTCAATCCCGACGCATAAAAGCCCGTATCCCCTCCCCCACGCCCTGCGGCGTCGGTGAGCGCGCGCAGACATGTGGCTCGAACCCCAACGAATGACGCAGGTTGTCCCGTGTCGTGGGACCGATGGTGGCGATGTATATCGCTCTTTCTCGCATCTTTGTTCTTTCAGGACCGTTCTTGATAGTGGTTGGCCAGGTGATGGGGGGATTGTTGTAGGAGTTGTAGCCGTCTGCTTTTAACGAGGAGGAGGAAGGTGGCGGTGGTGGTGATGATGAAGAGGATTGGGGAAGTGGCGGGGATTCCGGGATTGAAGGTGGTGCATGACCGAGTACACTCAAGAGCTCTTCACATCCTGTCGGGGAGAAGATGACGATCCAGCACACGTCCCTCCTCGATCCCTCATGATCCTTGACCGCCATCAAAGACTCTCCATCCCCGTCTCTTGCGTTACCCTCCTCAACTGCACCAACACCAGCACCAGCAGGACCAGGACCTGGAGCAAAGACCTCCTCCAAAGCCGTCCCAAGATCGTGTCCCAGCGAGCTCGATATCAAGGCCTCATAAACGACCCATTCCTCCACCACGATCCTCTCTTGCTCGGAGAGTGCTTCGTCACGCATGAGCATGCGCGGAATGACGTCTCGCCTCTGTTCGCCGACCAGAAAAAGGATGGGCAGCTTCTTGCTCTGTCGGGACCTCTGTCGAGACGGTGGGTATAGAGCGTTGTAGTGCGCTTGGATGAAGCGCGCAAGACTCTCGCCGTTGCCCGTCTCGGCGCCGTACACGCTCGCGGCGTCAATGTACAGAGAGCTGAGCAGGGCGCGGTGCGTGGCGGGGCCGACGACGTAGAGTGGGGTCGATGGTGGGAATTTATAGGAGGGGGATTTGGTGGTTGTCTAGGTGGGTGATGTACATTGGAAGATATCAGCTTTGGTTTTTTTGCATTCATCTAGGTCTATTGTTGAGCGGCAAGTGGGAAATTGGGGGAAATACAAGATGGATCTCATATATAAGATGAATGGCTTGAAATGACAGAGAGAGATGTGAACAGGCTGCATGCAATATCGGGCCATGGTCTCTATGAAGAAAAAGGAATCGAACAGAGGAAAGAATGGTGACCGACTACGACTCTCGCCAACGCGTCCACGAAGCCTTCGACGGCACGCTGACTCGTGAAGATGATTCCACCGTAACGCTTCCTTGTTGCCGCCATTGGTTCTTGCGAGACACCTCCTCCATTCGCATCATCGTCATCGCCATCCACTGCTTCATCATGGCCCTCAAAGGCGTCCTCCCGCAGCAATTCCTCCACTTTCCGGATATTCTCTGCATGGTAGGAATGTTCCAGCACAGGCACATTCAGTGGCTTGAACGTAACCTGATGACCTTGTTCTTCTATCTTCTGTAATCTTGAGTCTGCATCATCTTCCAAGGATATATCTTTTTCTGCTGCTACTGGTGCAGGAGCACCCTCCTGCTGCTGATGTGATCCTTCTGGCACCGTAAAGTGGAAGTTGGCAAAATAATCCGCGTACGCGTCCGTCGGCGTTGATTTGGTCTTGAGCAGAATGATCGGCACGCGGATGATGGTATCAAGTCCATCTGGCCTTCCAGGGGAGTCATCGTCATTGTCGTCCATCGCCATTATGGCCTTCATTGACCTCTTTAGAATCGCTCACAATCCATCAAGGCCTCTGCTATCGATAAGCTTCTCAACCAATCAGGGCTCACCTCGGAAAATCATTCCGCCGCCACGGCCGGGATCGGAACCTCGGCAGAATCAAAACAAAAGTCATAGCTCCAGAGGGTCCGATTTCAAAGCTTTCCCATCTTCGCGACAGTTTTGAAAACGACACGATGCGACGCGCAACAATCACAATAACGCCACCACAGTTGTCGACACGCTCGAGGTTGACAGTGGAGGGCAAATATGGCTGATATTCTCCGTGCCCGGCTCAGACAGTCAACAGACGATGGACCGAAAGAAGTCCGAGCGGCTGGAGACGGCGATGCTCGACAGAGTGATTCGCTGCCCTCGACGCTACCAGCTGTTGTAGCGAAGAGCGCTGCCGATGATAGTAGGATTCAGGATAGGGCTGGTTCTGGACAGCAAGAAACAAGTTCTGGCTCTCCGACGCCAAAAGCGCTCCCCAAGGGTGTCGTACTGGGAAAGGATGGCAAACCGTAGGTTCTTACTTTGTCGACTTTCCACAGCTTCCACCGTCGTTTCCCCTTCATCACTGCCATATATCAGTTAATATATTCCGGGCGCTGATTTGAGACTTCAAAGATGTCGATCATGCACATCGGTCGCCGCCTGGGCCGCCATGGCGAAACAACACACGTCCACCTCGCCATCCTCCCCCTCCATCTCCTCATCGTCACCGCTCACCTCTCTCCCCTCCCCATCCCTTACAACCACCACCCACACGCCCCTTCCTCGACCTCCACGCGCCGACTGTCCCCCCGACGTCGACACGCTCGGCCGACACAGCTGGACACTTCTCCACAGCATCTCCGCCAGCTACCCGGAACAAGCCTCCCCCATACAACAGCGTGACATGAAGCAATTCATGCATTTGTTCTCGCAATTCTACCCGTGCTGGGTGTGCGCCGACGATTTCAGGGACTGGATGCGGCGGCCCGGCAACGAGCCGCGCGTGGCTGGGCGCGAACAGTTGGGGACCTGGATGTGCGAGGCCCACAACGATGTCAATAAAAAGCTGGGAAAACCCCTCTTCGATTGCGCACGTTGGCGCGAACGCTGGAGGGATGGGTGGCGGGATGGGAGCTGTGATTGATTGATCGGTTTCATGGTCTCACTTCTGCATTGGCGGGTTGATGGAAGGAGGTTGTTGCGATGGAATCTACTCAGGATTCTTTCTTGCTTGGGGGAGAGAGCGGAGTTACATTGGAGACACCGAGTAGGGATTCCGCGTGTATGTTGCGTGAGGGATGCTCAGTGGTCTGTATACTACGCTTGTAGACTAGCTGGCCAAGTAGCCTGTATCAAACTCTCAACTCACGTCCTCATATTGTCTCCCTTCGCTTCGTTCACTTCTACCGCAATGCTTTTCGCAATGCTCAGCTCGTTTTCACTTTCCGCAAACCTGACAAAAAATAAAGCCATAGCAAGTTCTTAATGGACGCAACTCATGATAATGACAGCATATCTTTCTCGTGGACATCCACATCGTCTGCTTTCGAAACAGACACACAAAAGGGAACAAGTCTCAGCCTCGGATGAGTCAAACGAAAACGCCGAAATTGGTAATGTTTCTCTGATCTTCTCTTTCTTCGTATTCTTTAGTGTGTTTTATGGAGTTTGCGGGGAAAGGGGAAACGGGATTGGGGGATGGGGGATGGGGATGGGGTGGCGATGAAGCTGCGTCGTTGGAAGATGTTGAGTTCCTCCTTCCAATTTCATGGTCCTCCAGACAGACACGCTATTGTAGAAGGGTAAGAAACCAATGACATATCGATTGAATCTTTCTTCCCTTCACGATGGTGCATGATATCCTTTACCGCATGATTTCCTTGTAGATGAGCACTATAGCACGTCAGACCATCAGAACACAAGAAAATATCGAATAAGACAAAAGACATACTCTTCAACTCCTCCTTGCTCAAGCTATCCTCGATGTGCTCGGCACGCCGACGATGGAGGACTACTACGGCATCAAGTCCCGCCGGGCGCGCGAGTACATCCGGTCGCTGCCCTTCAAAAAGAAGATCCCGTTCAAGGTCATGTTCCCCAAGACGAACGAGCTCGCGCTGGATCTGCTCGAGAAGCTGCTCGCCTTCAACCCGGCCAAGCGCATCACGGTCGAGGACGCGCTCCGTCACCCGTACCTCGAACCCTACCACGATCCGGACGACGAACCCACCGCCGCTCCGATCCCACCGGAGTTCTTTGATTTCGACAAGGATAAGGATAGCTTGAGCAAGGAGGAGTTGAAGAGTAAGTCATCTGATCCCCATTCATTCTTCCTTGTGTTGAGTTTTCCTCCTGCGTGATGCGAGAGGGTGGGAAATTTGATGGAATTTGTTCTGACGTGACGTATCATAGTGCTCATCTACAAGGAAATCATGCGGTAATGGAACAAGTAGTCATGCAATGTATCGTGAGGGAAGACCGAAGATGAACTGAGAACTTCATGGATTTCCTTCTTTTTACAATAGCGTGTCTGTCTGGAGACCCATCAACCCATTCAATTGGAAGGATGAATGTCAACTCTTCCAAAGTACGCATGTCATGGCCCCCTTTTATCCCCCAACACCATAAAACACCCAAAGAGCACGGAGAGAAAGAAAAGAGATGAGGAAGAACAATTACAATGTCGGCGTTCTGTTTGAGAGCCTACCGAGGCCTTTTCTCTTGTGTCTGTGTGTCTATTTCGAAAGCATACAATCTGGATGTCCTAGGAAAGGAAAGATATGCTGTCCTTATCGTGAGTCTCCGTTGCGTCAAAGAAGACTGCTCATGTCTGTGATTCGGACCGAGCTGAGCCGAGCATGCGAAAGCATCGCGATAGAAATGAAGACACGGGACATAAATACATGAGTTGAGATTTTTGATGTCGCTACCTCGGTAGTAGTCTACAGGCGTAGTAATGATATACAGGCCACTAAGCAAGGATCTCGTAACCACTCACTTACGCCACATGCCACCTCAAACTCCCCTACTTAGCATCTCCCATCTTCCATCTACCAAAGTACACTCCCACCGAGGAACAGTCCCCAATCTTCACACAGCAACGACCTCCTTCAACCCAACACCACCACCAAATCCGGAGAACATAGGAAATTAATCAATCACAGCTCCCATCCCGCCACCCATCCCTCCAGCGTTCTCGCCAACGTGCGCAATCGAAGAGGGGTTTCCCCAACTTCTTATTCACGTCGTTGTGGGCCTCACACATCCAGGTCCCCAACTGTTCGCGGCCCGCCACGCGCGGCTCGTTGCCCGGCCGGCGCATCCAGTCCTTGAAATCGTCGGCACACACCCAGCACGGGTAGAACTGCGCGAACAGATGCATGAATTGCTTCATGTCACGCTGTTGGGTCGGGGAGGCTTGTTCCGGGTAGCTGGCGGAGATGCTGTGTAGAAGTGTCCAGCTGTGTCGGCCGAGCGTGTCGACGTCGGGGGGACAGTCTGCGCGGGGACTTTGTAGAGTGGAGAGAGGGCTGGATGTGGTGATGGTGCTTGGGGAGGTGGAGGAGGAGGGAAGGGAGGTTGGAGGTGATGGAGAAGAGAGGGATGGGGAGGTGGAGGTGTGTTGTTTCGCCATGGCGGCCCAGGCGGCGACTGATGTGCATGATCGACACCTAAGCCACATATGATTAATTACATGGACTATATTGACTGATATATGGAAGTGATGATGGGAACGACGGAGAAAGCTGTGCAAGGTCGACGAAGTAGAACCTACGGTTTCCCATCCTTTCCCAACACCACTCCCCTTGGAAGTGTTTTTGGCGCAGGAGAGCCAGAACTCGTTTCTCGCTGACCGGAACCAGTTCCATCACGCCTTCTGTCATAAACAGCGCCCTTTGCTACAACAGCTGGTAGCGTCAAAGGCGAATCCCTCTGTCGAGCATCACCATCTCTAGCAACTCGGACTTCTTTCGGTCCATCATCCGTTCCCTGTCTCATCCGGGCACGAAGGATATCAGCCATATTCGTCCTCCACTGTCAACCTCGAGCGTGTCGAGAACGGTGGTGAGGTTATTGTAATTGTTGCACGTCGCATCGTATCGTTTTCAAGCTGTCGCGAAGATGGAAAGCTTTGAAATCGGACCTCTGGAGCTATGACTTTTGTTTTGATTTGGCCGAGGCTCCGGTGGCGGCGGAATGATTTTCCGATATGAGCGCTGATTGGATGGATGCTTATCGATAGCAGAGGCCTTGGTTGATTGTGAGCGACTCGAAAGGGTTCATGATACTACTAGTAATGGACGACAATGATGATGACACCCTTAGGAGGCCAAATGTTCATGAACCCATCATCCGCGTGCCGATCATTCTGCTCAAGACCAAGTCAACACCGACTGACGCATATGCGGATTATTTTGCCAACTTCCACTTTACGGTGCCTGAGGGAGCACAGCAACAGCACCACTACCAGCAGAAGCAGCAGGGTAGTCCTGCAGTGGACAATACCCTCCACTCTCCAGAAGCAGCCAGAACTGCGGGAAAAGATATATCCTTGGAAGATGATTCAGACTCAAGATTACAGAAAGGAGAACAAGATCATCAAGTTACGTTCAAGCCGCTGAACGTCCCGGTGCTCGAACATTCCTACCATGCAGAGAATATCCGGAAAGTGGAGGAATTGCTGCAGGAGGACGCCTTTGATAGCTATGACGAAGTAGTGGATGGCGATGCCGATGATGCAAATGGGAGGGTTGATTCGCAAGGACGAACGGGACGAGCAGGGGAACGCTACGGTGGAATCATCTTCACGAGTCAGCGCGCCGTCGAAGGCTTCGTGGACGCGTTGGCGAGAGTCGTAGTCGGTCACCATCTTCTTCTCCTCTGTTCGATCTCTTTTCTTGATAGAGACATTGCCTGCTGTTCATTCAATCCTCTCTTCTGTTTCAGGCAGCCCCCCTTATATTTAACCCCCCATCATGGATTTGCCATTTCCAGCTAGCTCTCCAATTAGCCAGCAATAGTACACAAGATCCCAAAAGCTGATATCTTCCAATGTCCATATCCCACCTAGACAACCAGCAAATCTCCCTCCTATAAATTCCCACCAATGACCCCTCTCTACGTCGTCGGTCCCGCCACGCACCGCGCCCTGCTCAGCTCTCCGTTCATTGACGCCGCGAGCGTGTACGGCGCCGAGACGGGCAACGGCGAGAGTCTTGCGCGCTTCATCCAAGCGCACTATAACGCTCTCTATGCACCAGCCCAAGATAGATCCCGACAGAGACAAAAGCTGCCTATCCTGTTCCTGGTCGGCGAACAGAGGCGAGACGTTATTCCGCGCATGCTGATGCGTGACGAGACTCTCTCGGAGCAGGACAGGATCGTAGTGGAGGAATGGGTTGTGTACGAGGCGAAGGTGTCGAGCTCGCTGAGACGGGATCTAGAATGGGCTTTGGAGGAGGTCTTTGCTCCTGGTCCTGCTGGTGCTGGCGTTGGCGCAGTTGAGGAGGGCAAGGCAAGAGATGGGCATGGGGATTCTGAGGAGCTGGTCAAGGGTCATGAGACATCGAGGGTAGATATGTGCTGGATCGTCGTCTTCTCTCCAACAGGCTGCGAAGAGCTCTTGGGTGATCTCGGTCATGTCCCACCTTCACTTTCTCAATCCCCACCGTCGCCTTCATCAACAACCTCCTACCGAACCTCCAACAATCCTGCCATCACCTGGTCAACCACTATCAAGAACGGTCCTGAAAGGTCAAAGACGCAAGAAAAAAGGATTTACATCGCCACAATCGGTCCCACGACAAGGGACCATCTGCGTCGTTCGTTGGGGTTCGAGCCACATGTCTGCGCGCAATCGCCGACGCCGCAGGGCGTGGGTGAAGGGATACGGGCTTTTATGTGTCGGGATTGAGGCTCGTGGAAGACATGAGTGCTTGCAATACCTTACCAATTCAGACCAACAAGATCAAATCCTGCAGTTCTCCTTGACCGTTTTTCCATTGCACTAAGTACCTCTACCTGCTTCTTCTTACTCATGAAATCCACATCCCCAACCGGCCCCCTTTTTCATTTCTCCTCTCCTCCCGTCACCTCTCCCTCCGCGGAACCATCACACAATACAAGCAAACTTCATCCCCATTATCCCTCCACTCCCCAAAATCCCCTCTCCATCAAGGCTTCAACACAAGCGCAAGCCACTCCCCATCATGCCGATCTCAGCCACCTCGCAGACGCGACAGAGCTGGCCCTTGTATTTGGCGTGGTACCTGGCGCCATCGAACGGGCAGGACGCCGTCGCGTTGGCGGCGGTGCCTTCGTAGATGGGCGTGTGCGAGGCGGCGCACATGTCAAACTCGGCGAACTGGTCGTATTCGATCTCGTACTTGTCGCTTGGGTTGCGTTCGCATTTGGATTTGATCGTTCGTGCCTTTTAGTTCGTTAGTCCGCAAGATTTCTTGAGAGACTTAAGAGACTGAGACTTGGATGGAGAAATTAGGCGAAGGCAGAAGTTAAAGGAGACATACCCGTTCAAGCATCTTCGGAGACCCTCCATTGGCGAGAATGCGGTTGGCGAAGCTGAGCGCCGACGCGAAATTGTTCTTGCCGGCCGCGAACATCATGGCCGCGACGAGAGCGAGCTGTCGGTGAGCGACTTCGAGCTTCGGGATCGTAAAGTAGGCTGATAGCTCGAGGCTGCGCTTGAGATTGTCGTCGTCCTCCGTCGGCAGAGCTCGTCGAGCCAGTTCGATGGACATGGCCAGCGTGTATTCACGAGCTGTGAGAATGACCTTCTTGGCCTGCTCATTGTTTCGAATCAGCCTTGATGACCGAGCGGTCTTTAAAGACCTCTTCTTACCTCGTCTGCCTCTTGCTGATTCCCCACGGCAGTCACCATCAGCGTGTGCAGGATCTTCTTGAATATCCTGACGCCTTCCTCGAGGTTGTTCTGCCGCATCGCCGTGTACCCGGCTTGTAGATCGCCGCTGGCTATTGAATCCAGGTCCCTCGGGATGATCGGGAGCACTTTCCGCGGATCCGTCTCGTCCACCGTTCGTCGCACGTAGTTGACCAGGGGCGGAAGTCCGGCGTTGGCCGGCAAGAAGGTTCTGGTGGCCCTGTAGATCTCTAGGAACCGCGGCTTGAGTGGCTCAAAGTTGACCGCCCCGACTTGTCGGTTCAGCAGTTGCATGGCCGACTCGAACGAGCCTGCGGCGACATGATCCGCTGGTACAGGAGAGTTCCGCGCCCAGAGATCGGCCTCACTGCTGGCAGCGCCATCCTCGGCACTCTCGACGTTGACAAAGTCGCTTTCGACCTCGACGTTGATGTCATCACCCATGTCCCAGCCTCCCGCTTCTTCATCTTCATCTGCCACGTTCCCGTCTCGCGGAGCGCCATCATCAAAGGCATCCTCGAGACTGGCGCCGTTTGCCAAGGCGTTCGTTTCGTCTTCTAGGGACAGACCTTCTACTTGTCCGAGCAACGCCTTTTCAAAGATCGATTGGGACACGGCGGCCTTGACGGGCCAATTGGCTTTGTGCGTTGGCACGATTGCTTTGGGGGCTTGAACAGGTTCGCCCATGTTCGGGAGCGTGATCTGGTCTTCACTGAGCCCGCTTGCATCAAGGATTGCTTGGCACTCATCGTCCATGCCGTGGGACTTGGCGGTCAGGTACGCGAGGGGATCTAGAATAATCAGCGGTAGGAAAACATGTAGAAGTGAGCACTACTGACATAGATCAATCTCCTTGAACATCTGTATCCTCTCGTGGACGTCGCCTAGGTACAGAGCGTTCTGGAACCGGGCAGCGAAGTCTCCTCGATGCTCTGCAATCTTGCCCATCCTCTTGAGCTTCTCCTGGTTACCTGTGACAAGATATAGGAACGAGAGCTTGTCGAACTGCCTGGACTTTTGATAGACCATTTCCACGATCTGATGGTTGCCGTGAGCCAACGCCTCCGCACCGAGACGAGCCCACAATCTCGGTCGATCGAGTTTCTTTGCCATCTCGATAGCGACTTCAAGATTGCCGCATTCGATTGCGAGCTCGAACCGGGTCTGAGGATCTTGGACAAACTGAAGTGCAATCTCCGGGTACCCCTTCTTCTGCAAATACGCAATGATGCTTTGGCCGACGAGACTCGACGTCTTGATGATCTGAAGCATCTCGTCGTAGTTGCGGTTTATGAGAGCCAGCTTGAATCGATATTCGGTGGGATCGATGGTCAGAATTTTTGGCTGCGCCGCTCGATCCAAGCAGTAAAGACTCCTGCCTTTGATCTTGACCAGATACACTGTTTGATCAAGTGTCCGAACAATACCATTGTCGCTTTGAAAGTCAGTCTCAAGTGGTTCCAATGGAAAGCTAGACATACCCGTTGAGGAGCGTATATTTGACGTGGTTGAGAGTGGAGTAAAGCAACACTCCAGCGTCGTCCCAGGTTGCACTCTTCAGCCTGATCGTTTCATGCAGCGAGCTCACCTGCTCGAGAGACTTGGTCACAATCGTGACATTGTGCTTGCTCAGCAAGGCGGCATGCTGGCCGTCACCAGACCAGATGACATATTTGGCACCATTCACGGAAAGCTCGGCGATGTTCCTCTTCTGCTGAATGTCGTACAGGACCACAGTGGTCGGAGTGAGCAGGAGCAAATTGCCAGTCCCACCAAAGTAGATGTCCGTCGTTCCGTGAGGTGCTTTAAACGTTTTGGTCACGGAGTTGGCTAGATCTCGAATCTCCACTTGCTGACTTGACGGGTGAAATACGGCAAAGCGGTTTCGCGCCACAAAGACGGCCGATTTTCCTGGTCCACGTTTGCTGTCGGTAGGCTCAACAGCACCAGATGCGTCGCGAGGGAGGCTGATGAGTTCGAAGATGCCCCCATCGACGGGAGAGGTGACAAGAATCGCTCGTTCGGCTGGGTTGAATGAGATGGTGCGAAGAGGTACCCATGGACTAGCTAGTTTCTTCAACGACAGCATTGGAGGAGACTCGGCGTTCTTCTGGAAATCATAAGACTGCACCTCCTTGTCTTTGGTGATGTAGAACAGCTGGTTCTGGTAGATGGTAGACGCCGGTCGTTCTCGCTCCAGCTTGAAGACCATGACACCGTTGTCATGGCCAGCCGCGAACAGATTAATCTCCGGGTGAGCCGCGATCACCCAAAAGCGGTCAGTCTCCCGCTTGAACGTTTGCACCGAGATTCTCTTGTTCGTATCCCAGACTCGAATGGTCTTGTCTTCGCCTACGGAGAGAATGAGCTCTTGGTGGGGATGAAACAGGCACGCAGAGACGTTTTGATAGTGGCCGCGACACGTGTCGACCTCCCAAGCCTTGGTCTCTGCCGTCCAGTAAGCGACTGACCACGGCATTGGTTCAAGCGAACTGACCACTCATTCTCCACAACTTGATGAGCCTGTCATCACCAGCAGAAACGATCAGGGGCGCCCTAGGATGAAAGGCCACCCAGTTGACGCCTCGGTCATGTCCCTCCAGGACGAATTTGACCACCGCATCAGTATTTCCAAACATGTCCGCTTGGTTGGTATTGGCTCGGGCCATCTGATCCTCGAAGCTCACTGACGTGGGCGCCGAATGCTTCTTGCGCAGACCAGAGATATCCCAAACACGAACAGACTGGTCCAACGATGCCGAGACTATGAGATCATCCCTAGGATGGAATTGGGCGCACATGGCGTAGTGATTGTGGCCCGTCATAGTACATACTGCATGAATTCAATTAGAGGAATCTACAACTGGGTGGGAGCTGGATCGCGGAGAACCTACTCAGAGATCGATTTTGCCAATTCCATATCCGAATGGTCTGATCGTCTGAACTCGACAGGATCCAAGGTAGTTCATGGTGGAAGAAGACGGTACGGACATAGTCCAGATGCCCGTTCAAGGTGAACAGACATCGTCGGGTCTGATACGACCACACTTTGATCTTGTAATCGTCTCCGCCAGACACGAAGAGGGGCTGGGTCCGGTGAAAGTCGATGCCACGGACTGGCCCATCATGCTCCTCAAATCGGTCAATGAGCGTTCCCATGCGGTAGTCCCATAGCTGAATCGTGGACGAGTGCAGGGAGACAAGAATCCATGGCCTGCGCTTCAAGTCAATGGGGATGTACCAGACGCATGTCGGATCGGAGGGACTGACCGCTTTGGATGGAATGCAATGCCCTTTGCCCGGGACGACTTGGACTCGAACTATGCACGGAATCAGTCATGTCTACTCTCCTGTATATGAGGTGATCATCTACCTTCGTCAGCATATATGGAGGATTGCTCTGCATCGTCAATATCAACTCTCGTATCACATTGTCTGATCATGAGCTTTGTAGCATCACGTCGCGAACTGATCGGGCTCACGGTACGGAACAGCTGGCACCAAATTCAAGTGTGGGCCTCTGCCTAGATCACGTGCCCGCCGGAATTTAGTTGATCCGGCGAAGCTGCTCAGCAACCGGAAGTTCCCCGCGGCGAGAAGCTTCAACGACCACCATACTTACTGGTAAGACGCACCGTGCGATGAGCTGTTCCAGGACATACTACTCAGGTGTCATCTCCATCATGTGAAGGTGTACAAACGTCACAACCAGCAACCACGACTCGCCAAATGACCTACGTGGATCAGCTCGCCTTGCATCGGTAATAAGGCGGAACCTTTGCGAACCCCCTATGCCTGTCATCACGTTTGCGAGGGGCCATCTCTCAGAGAGGTTGCATATGACGACCCATTGAGTCAACACTCCCACTGCACCATAATCAGCTACGCCAGGCTCCAGTGACTTCTAGTTCTTTGGAGAGACTGATATTGCCGATTCTCGGGAGCGCATGAGCAATACGGCCTGATCTGAAACTTTCCTGGCTAAACTTTAATACCCAGCTTACAACAAGGGATTTCAATTTTATTTTGCTTCCTCGCAAGTATTGTCACGTGCGTTGTGAATGCATCGTAGAACATCGTACAGTATCAACCTGGGCCTGGGAGGCTCAATGAGGAAAGACTGTCGAGTAGATCTCTTGTATCGCAGATTGCTCGTCTTCATATGCCTGAAGATGTCGAAGTCGTTGCTTCCCTGTACTTCGTATCCCTTTCTTTTCTGCAGAGATGATGGGTCTTGAAAGCGATGCCAACAGCTATCTCGGCTCTTGCTCATTATCAATCCAGGGCAGCACCCTAATGAAATGGTCGACAGCTCTAGACAACAGGTCTCCTACCTCCGTAGGCTGCAAGACTTACTGCCTAAATTAGCGACGGCCGTGCCTACACCGTAGGGCTGTGCACCGCCACTTCCCGACGCGTCGCGTACAGACGCGCGACCACGTGAGCCTTCATACGCCGCTGCCGCTTCTTAGCGAGCGATGATGTCAGGGCCTTGGATCTGCGCGACCGATAGGTAGCAGGAGCGCATCGAGAGCGCTAGAACCTCAATGTTTACCACACGCGACTCCCATTGCGCCTTCTCATCTCCCAGAAACAATTGATCAATATATCTCTACGCAAGAAAATCTACTACTTTCAAAGTCGGGCAAGCAAGGAAATAGGTTCTCATAGATCCAGCTTCCACGGAAACTTGTATTCCGAGAGACGCGAACTTGATATCCTATACTGCCTCGGCGTCCCATCATACCGGTGCTCTTCTGAAACCACCTACTATCATTGGTGAAAATGCCGACCACTCGTTCCTCCAGCGCCCGTCAGGACACCAATTCGAAGCAGCAGGATGCCGCTCCAGAGACCAAGGCCTCAGCCAAGGCCAGCGCTGGTAGCAAAC
>QQTW01002086.1_pt1 | contig 14383 bp, 14 predicted proteins | sample 1904831 | NCBI WGS metagenome assembly QQTW01 (sample SAMN09435610, study PRJNA476489) | Subsurface metagenome, whole genome shotgun sequencing project. | reverse complement strand
TGGTATTTGTCATTGTGGCAGAAGATCTATAGTACAGTCCACTGCTGCAGCGGAGTGGAAACCCATGTTTTCATCTCTGCAGCGGGATAAAAGCGGGATAAGAGACAAAGACTTCTTCTCACCATAATTCAAAAATCTTCACAAGAGACAGGTCTCCAGGACTTTCTCTAACATCATCTGTTCCGTGGAGTCCCAGGTGCTGGAAAAATACACTTCTCTTAGCTTCCGCCGAAGGACGGGCTTTCACTCTGATGCGTCCAGAACTTGTATGTGACCTGAATGCGAAAGCACAGCTAACGGATAGACAATCAGCAGCCCAGGTATGTAGAGCAGTAATATACACCGTAACCAAAACGTCCTACGATAGTCACGAACGACGAACGGTCCATACATGACATGGCCTACACTCCTTCTTTCCTCTCCAACCTCAGAGAAGAATGAACAGATTGATTCAGCTAGAGAAATCAATACTCCAATCTTCTCCAATCCCAAAGTGTGGATCCCTCACGACAGCCCACGCCGCTTTACTCGCCTGGGAGTCATGATATGTCAAATCCACTTTCTTACTCTCCAATTCCTTTCCTCCCTTTGAACCCCGTGAGATTTTCACTTCCTTCAGATCCTTCCATGCGTCAGGCGCACCCACCACGACGATCTTCTCCACTCTTACATCCTTCATGGTTTTTTCGAATTCTTTTCTCTTTTTCTCGTTCGTGGTGGGCGTGCTGAGTCCGATGTCTGTGGACTTTAATATACCCCTCTTAACATTCCCAGGAGTTTCATCATGACTGAAAATAAACCGACGATGAATGTACGCTCCGTCTTGATAATCGAAACTTTCTCCATCGTCGAGATACAAACTCCCCTCTGCTTGGCCGGTTTTGCTGCTCAGCACGACGACTAGCGTAAAAGGATCGAATTTCATGAGTCCGCTACTTCGTCTCAATCGGTCGCGGCGGGGGATGATATGGCCTCCTCGCATCAGGAGGGGGATGGTATCGATGGGTGCAGGCACCCTGAGTTTTCTTGTCGAGGACAAGATTCCACCACCAGTGTTGCTGCCGGTATTGTAGGTCGTGAAATCGAAGTAATCGTAATACACTTCCTCGTCGTCTTGGGCGATGTGCATGTCCACGCTCGTCACTCCCTCTGCTGTCACCGGTTTCGCGAGCAGGCCTGTACTCCCCACCCAGAACTGATCGTCGATGTTGAACCCAGCTTCGTCCTCGGGGAACATGTAATACTGTGGTCGCAGGATCGGGGAGCCATCCTGACTTGCTTCATGAAACGCGGTATACCACGCTGGCAGCAATTGGTATCGCAGTCTTAATGCTCTCGTGATGATTCCCCGGTGGGGTTCATCGACAAGATACGGCTCGCGTCGTCGGGTATCGATGTGGGCATGTGCGCGCATGAATGGATAGAATATCCCGACTTGATACCACCTCGTCAACAACTCTTTGCTGGGATTTCCGAAGAAACCGCCTACATCGGCGCCGGCGTTCGGATAACCGCTCACGCCCAGCGACAACACCATCGGGATCGACGCCGCTAAATGGTCCCAGCTTGCTTGGTTGTCGCCCGTCCACATCGCGCTGAGACGTTGACTGCCCGCGAAGAAAGACCTGGTCAACACAAACGGACGTTGTTTCTTTTCGCCTTTTCGACTACCGCGCTCGATTAACGCTTGGTAGGTCGCGTTGTGAAAAGTCATGCCATTGAGATTGTGCAGGTCACGATTCTCCCAGTTTCCGAAGTGCAAATTGTCCCGCGGAAAGGTGATCTCCGGACCATTGAAGACCGAGGGCTCGTTCATGTCGTTCCAGAGAAAAACATTCGACGAAGTTCCCTTGAAATTGTCGTATTTGAAGAGACTTTTCCACCATTCCATCGCGGCCGGGTTGAAACAGTCCACCCAGTGTGAGGATCCAGGCCAACACCATCCTTCGTAGATGTTGCCCTCTTTGTTCCGCACCGCGAGATTCTTAGATTTCAATTCTTCGACGATAGGATAGTTGGCGACGTTCTTGATGTGAGGGTCGATGATGATGACCAGCTTTCGATCACGCTCGGCCAGCTGCTGCTGCATCCCTAATGGATCTTTGAAATTCAGCGGGTCCCAGGTGAAGTATTTCTTCTCGTCCGTGTACTCGAGATCAAGCCAGATGACGTCGTAGGGGATGTTGTAGCGATCGAATCGTCGGTCGACGTCCCGCACGTCTTGGTCCGTGAAGTAATTCCAGCGGCATTGATGGTAGCCAATGGAGAAGGATGGAGGGAGTGTCGAGTAACCCGTCAACTCGCCATACGTCTTGATGATGTCCTTGGGAGTCGTCCCTAGCATGACAAACACGTCCACGAGACCCGTTTCAGATATCCAATGTGTCTGCGTGCTGGTCTTGCTGCCGATCCCCAGACTCAATGGATTGGCGGACGTCTTCGTTTTGACGATATCCACCCACGTCTCGGCCGCGTTCAGCCAGAAGATACCCGCTGACGATCCCTTCCGATGGGCTTGCATGAATGGAATGGCCCCGTATAGCGTCATCGGACTGTCGAGTAGATACTCAAACACGTCCGAGTTGAACATGCGATACGGCTCGCTGTATTGGCCACTAGCGCCTCTGCGATTGGAGTGATTAGAGGGTGACTATGGGAAGCGTCGTATTGCACAGCTCACCGTGTCTCTTTCAACGAAAGAGGACCAGTATGCTCTGGAATTCCAAACACATGTTCATAGTTCGGAAACGTGATATCGAGCGCCACACTCTCCGGACCTCGTGGCTTCGAGTCGGTGTTCCCACCAAAGCTCTCTTCCCACCACGTGCTTTCATCTTCGGCATTCTCTTTCTCAGCCTCTCCCTCCTTCTTCTCGACCTTAGGCCGCCAATGCTCGACATTCAAATATCCCCGATCGTTGAACTTGACCTGCGTTTCTCCATCTCGCTTGAACTCGATGCCGAATGGTTGGTGCGTGATGACAGCTTCGTACGCCTTGGCTGGCCCATACTGGACCGTCGTCACACCACTGGCCTCTCCTTCTTTGATGCTGGCATCCTCGGCGACATCTAGCCCGCCCACTAATGCCCAGAGATCGGCCTCGTTGTAGCGCTCCTTTCGCGCCTGGCTGTTGTGACGAAGCTCGATTTCCCCCTTTTGCCGTCGTTCTTCGTCCAACGTGACTCGTGCCACGCCTGATTTCAGAAAGGCGATCGATAATGGTAAACGGATGGATTGGCCATCCTGGCCACTTGTTTTGAGGACGATCGCATCCAGGTGTCCTTTTCGAAAAGTAATGGATTTCGGATCAATAGCATAGGGAGGTGTCCAGGCGCTACCTAGGGAGGTAGCTCTGTCGGCGTAGGCCCGATTACGCTTGCAGAAGCCTGATTGATCGCAGACCTTGAAGTCCTGATCCTTGACAGCCCCTAGAGAACCTATTACTAAGGTGCTCAGACTTATAATGAGTTGGAAGACTTACAAGCCAAAGAGATTAGAACACTTAAAGCGATTAACAATGTTACCCTCCATTGTCTAGACCAAGGCATGTTGAGCGACATGGCTTGGGATCGTCTGAGTAGACACCCGGGGCAGCGCTGGTCGTGTCTCGTCGTTTGGAGCTGTTGCAGCTTGGCCAGCTACGCTGCGTTCTACGCCGACCGCGGTACATCCTGGCACGTGGACTTTCAGGTACCGGTACGGATTAACTCTTTCCCGAGACTCGGATAAATAACCCTAAGCCTAAGCCCCTTTAGGCCCACGCAAACCAAGGTTCGGGAAATCGGAAGAGCGGGGGAGGGGAAATCAGGAAGCTGTTGAATTGACTTCTCTATAAAGGCATGTCCCAGCAGCCCTCACAGGAGCCACCAGTTTACAAGCTTGTCAGTCCCAAGACGCAAGCATATCTTAAGCAGGCCCAAGAAATCTTTGCCGCAAAGAACCAGGATCAATCAGCTCCAATGGCGTCCGAACAGACGTGAGTAGCTTGAATGCGTTGAGTGCCATTCAGATGGCGATAGAGGACCAGTGAGCTGAGCACCATGTAGATTCATTGCTATCAAGCCTGATGGCGTTCAGGTACAACAGATCTTTATAGAAAGACTCATGTGCCCTGTAATTGATATTAGTAATTTGACTAGCGTCAATTAATTGGCCCCATCATCTCCCGCTTCGAGCAGCGAGGGTATGGTCGCTCTATCTTACCTGCGTTGCTAGGCGGCTGACAAGCTTCTGACAGCTTCAAGCTGGTCGCCATTAAGCTGTGCTCTCCCTCTAAGGAGCACCTGGAGAAGCACTGTTCGTAATGCCATCCCCCTTTCTATTGGTATACGCTTGCTGACGATCTACCTAAAGATGAGGATCTTTCCAGCAAACCCTTCTTCCCGGGTCTGATTGAATGTAAGCTCCATTGTACTATTGTCCTTAGTGAATATCTGTGCTGACATCTGTCGTAAAGACATGCTGAAGGGACCCATTTGCGCCATGGTGTGGGAGGGTCGTGATGCTGTTAAGACTGGGCGGAGTAGGTTGGACCGTAGTATGCATTGCCACAAAAGCTGCTAATGAAATCACTCCCGCAGCTCTTCTGGGTGCCACCAACCCTTTGGCGTCCGCTCCAGGCACCATCCGTGGCGACTTTGCCATTGTGAGCATTCCAACGCTGATTGAGCAGACTCGCAACTAACAGCAGGTAGGATGTCGGCCGCAATGTGTGCCACGGCTCGGACAGCGTCGAGAACGCCAAAAAGGAGATTTCGCTCTGGTTCAAAGATGACGACTTTGTGACCTGGAAGAGTGCCCAGCACGACTGGATCTACGAGAAGCCGTAAGAGATTATCCAGTAGTCTGCCAGAGGCATTGTCTCCGAGATGCAAGGGGATCTTTGCCGAGTTAGAGAATAAATAACGAGGTGCTTAGTGTAGCATATAAAATAGAGATCCGATAGAATATGTTGGGCGTGGTGATATCACGATTGTCGAATCGCGTTGCTCGTTCTCGTTTGGGATCAATCCCAACTCGACTCCAAATGATCATCGTAACTGTTGATGGCGTCGCGTCACTGGCGACTACAGCAGCTCAAAACTTACTCTCTGCTGCGCTCATGGCGTGCGGCACGCCGTCCCCAGCCGAGCTGGATCTTTAACACCAGTCATCGTCAGTTCCACAGCTCGAACCGCTTCTTTGCGAGTAATGGGTCGTCAAATCCTCAATCGCGCGTAGACCGCGTCATCAACCGCCGTATGTTCCCGCTACCATCGTAGAGTCCATGGCGTGTCAATGCCCAATATTTGAATTAGAAAGCAAGCTAATGTAGACACAGTTCCACGCTTCCTCCAGCGTTATGCCTTGCCTCTTCGTGATGCTCCCTTGACGCATATCAGCTCGTTTCTGATTCTGCATGAGATCACGGCGGTTGTGCCACTCCTAGCCCTCACCGGCATCTTCCATTACACCCAATGGCTACCACCCTACATCAGCGAAGGCAAGTGGGTTAGCATCGGTATCGAAAAGTTCGGGCGGTACTTCCGGAAGAAAGGATGGCTGAAAGACGACGGCCGGATGACACAATGGTGGGGTAGGGGCGAGAAGGGCGTCAAGTTGCTAGCAGAGTATGTCTACTCGTTACATGGACTAATTAGAATGACTGATGCTGATGTGTGACGTTGGAAGAGTTGCTACGGCATGGGCTATCACCAAGGCGCTATTGCCTCTTCGGCTCATTCTGAGCGTGTGGGCCACGCCATGGTTCGCTCGTGTGGCGGTGATGCCGTCAATGACGCGTCTTAAGCAATTCTGGGTCAGTGTCACAAGAGGCAAAAGTCCACCGAAGTCTGGTGCAGCGGGAACAGGGGCTACTGGTGGTCAAGTGGTGACCAAGCCTTCAGATCAGGCCACGAAAGGCGGATGATCTGTGAGCTTTGCACCTCTGCTAGACGAAGACAAGAGACTCATCATCTGGATTGTCATTGGCCCATCAGAGAGTGATTGAAGGCCCCTAGTCGGTGCTGACTACCATGGACTGGATTGCCTCACATTCTTCCATGCAAGAGATCTCCCCACTCATCAGGTAATTGAATGATTTTCCCTCATCATACCCTACAGCTCGCTTTACCCTGTAAACTACAAAACACACAACGAGTATCGATCTGGTAGATCCTGCCATCATCGTACATCACAGTTGAGAGGCCGCGCGTTCGACGAGAAAACTTGGACGAGCGATCAGTTACTGGTCCTACCGAAACTTGGCCGAAGTGGACTGATCCCAGTACGCACTTGGGTTAAATATCAGCCCAAATCTCAGCATCATGGTCAATTCCTCATCAGTTTGCCTATTCACCTTGCTATAAAGTCTTCAATCTGATCTTCACATCTTTTATACATATATTAGCACGAGCAGGACTTCGTTTCCTGCTGCTGTGCTCTGAGACAATCGATTTGCTGTTCGCTTATTTAAGCTTCTTTTGATCAACCTCAATTCGAAGATTATCACGATGTCAGCCTCCCGCACCTCTCTGCGCACGTTTCTTATCAACGCCAAGTCGGCGTTGCACCAGGCTTGTCAAGGCTCTAAAAGGGTGACCATTGTTGTTGGTAACGAGTCTGCAGGTACATCCTGCTTTGCCAGACTTCGTCCGGCTATACCATGCTGAAATCATCAAGATCTCGATTCCTTTGCTAGCTCCATTCTCTTCGCATATATTCGCACCTTCGCCCCTCCGGTTCAATCTCAAGCCCCGGCTTTCTCGGACATCTATGTCCCGCTCACCAACATCCCCTCAGCTGACATACGACTACGCCCGGAGTTTCTTGCTCTACTACCTCATGCCGACTTGGAGCCCGGTCATCTGATTACCCTAGATGACCTCCCGGCTGAAGATGGGCGTGGGAAGCACTTGCGGCCTGAGGACACTGAATGGATCCTCGTCGATCATAACATCTTCAAGGGAGCACTCGGGGATCTCTACCGGGATCGTGTCCGAGGCGTGATCGATCATCATGAAGACGAAGGCGTTATTCCAACGGATCCGAGCATTGAACCGAGAATCGTGGAAACCGCCGGCAGTTGTGCTAGTTTGGTAACGAACTATCTACAAGAGTCCTGGGACCAGCTTTCTGCATCGACGACATCGGCCAAGACAAAAGATGACTCAACACGAGACGCCTCCGGCGCCAATGCTTCCCATGGACGCTGGGATGCGCAGGTGGCACAACTCGCGCTGGCGGCAGTGCTGGTAGATACCACCAGACTCAGGTCGCAAGACAAGACGACCGATCATGACCGCAAGGCGGTGAAGTACTTGGAGCGCAAGATTGCTGGTCACCCAGACTATGAGAGAAATAAGTTCTACCAGAAGATCAACAATGCCAAGAAAGACATTGGCCATTTCTGCGCCGCTGATCTTCTACGGAGAGATTACAAGGAATGGGTCGAAAGGGATAATCGGAAATTGGGTATCAGCACAATTCCACGACCCCTCTCATGGCAAGTGGAGCACGCCGAGGGGGAAGCAAAGAAAACTACGGCATTCGTTGATTCCCTTCGAAGACATGCAATGGACCATCGGCTGAGTGTTTGCGCGATCATGGCCCCGTCCAAATCGGCCCAGGGAGAGTTACAACGGGAATTGCTCGTTTGGGCATTGGATCCGAAATGCAAAGCAGCGATGGAAAGATTCGCCGAAGTCAGCAAAGAAGAACTGGGCCTGGACTACTGGAGCGAAAGGGATCTGGCGGTCTCAGATGACATGGGCTACTTTCGAGTGTGGTGGCAGCGAAATGTTAGCAAGAGTAGGAAGCAGGTGGCTCCTTTACTCCGACGTTTCCTGAACGAAACCGGATGAAAGACAGCTGAAGTCTTATTTTCAACCACTCGGGATTTCCTATACCTATCTCAGTACATGTGCTGATCATGTACCTTTCTTACAATACAATTCTTTTTTTTACAAATGCTTGGGCAAACACGCTTATGTTTGGTTGGAAGAATTTTATTGATCTGCGTACTCTTTGCTAAAAGAAAAACAATGAAGACACAACAACTCTATTACGCCTCACAAACCACTTACCTGAAGATGGAGTCTCAGTGCCAACCTCCGGCCGACTCGAGACGACTAAGACCTACAGCTTGGTTTACTTACACAGACGGGAGGAAAGGGACTTATGGTTCGTCCCCACTGTGGTGGAGACCTCGGATCCGAAGACCTGGATGGCGTTGTTGCCATCGACCCGGAAGTGCTTGCAGTGGTCTCGGTGGACCCTGGCTCCGACGACCTCAAACGAAGCGGCGAGACAGCAGGCGGGGACTCCGATTGGTACGATGGCGGCGGCAATCGCACCACTGGACTTTCAGTGGCGCGATATGGAGGTGGCGGCGCATCGTTCTCTCCAGAACGCTCCCTAACCAGGTTAGCCGCCTCTTCCTGAAGAGTCGACACGTTGCGTAACATGTGTCGCAGGATGATATCATTGTTGAGTGTCGCATCCATTTCAGCGAGGGTGAGATTTCCCCAACGTTGCTTAAACGTGTTGGCCTTGGCGTCGAAGAGAACACACACCTGGTGCAAATGTTGCGTTGCCAATCGAAACATCTCTTGCCGATTCAGGATAGTAGTAATGTCGAGCCCGAGTCTTTCCGCGTCAGTATCCTCAGCGAAGGTGCTGCTCAACGCGAACTGGAGGGCCCGTTGCATTTCTTTCAAGACCTCTTGTTCGTGTTGATACCGGTTGTCATATTGTCTGCGGATCTCCAGCAGCTCAACCACGTCGCATCCTCGGCATGGGCTCCCCGGCTGGCTATGGAACTCCTGGCAGTGAATGGCCTGCATTGTGATCGGCGAAAGATGATCAAGGCAAAAGGGTTTGATAAGTTGAAGGACGCTTACCTGATGATACGATGACCGGAAGTAAGCTGTCGAAAAGTTGACGGTTGGTTTTTGTTGCTGTTGTTGATGACGTTGTTGCTGTTGCTGATATCGTTGTCATTGTTGATGCTGATAATGTCGTTGGATCGAGAAGAGCGATCCTCATGGGTCTTGGACGAGATACTTATACCATGTTCTCGAACGGGAACAATGGTCTTTCCTACATTGTTCACGTCCGAACCATGGACAATGGTTTCTTTCTAGTTAAAATGCGTCATTGTTCTTGAACCCCAAGAACAATGGAGACAAGAAACATAATGCAGCATTTAGATATATGGAGTCCGGAGTCCATTGTTGTACTGTGCCCTTTGTCACGAACGGCTACTACAAGGAGTTTTCATTTCATTTGGCCAACCGATGGACAAGAAGCGAACAGAGCAGCTCAACTGAAACCGTCACTGCGGAGTCGCAATCACCACCAACTTTTCGGTGAAGGTTGCTTTCATTTTATCACGATGAAGATGATAATGAGCAGCTTGACTTTCGTTACCCTTACGACCAAGGTTCGTTCCGTCTCCATTGTAATGACGAAGATGAACACTGATTATCACTGCTGGGCTGCTTCATTGATTTTATCACCCACTGGATGGCTCAAAGAAGTGCTCCGCGATAGAACAAGGCCCAGGGCATTGTTGCCTTGTCTATGTTTTAACAAGGTGGATTGTCTGTCCGCATTGTTTAAGACGATCAGCACCTGAACAATGCCATTCACTCTGCCAATGCAAGAATATAAATACACTCTCGATGCCCCGAGGAAAAGAGCAAATCATTTGCATACAACACTTGAAGCAACATCAGCACCACCAATTATCGACAAATATTTCCGGCAAAGCGATTCATCAGGTTAGTTCCATCTATTACACTTCATCTTTCACCTTCTCCATCAGCAAACATGGGGCTCACGCATTAGACGGAAGCTCATAATGGACAGCACGAATGCCGGACCTGTGACATCTTGGAGTTCATCAATGCTCGAAAACGCTATGACGGAGTGTTCGATCGTGAACGCCGTCGACTCGCCGCCTTGCGCGTCGCCGCCGTCCAAGTCGTGGACCGCATCTCGAATGACAATTTCCGCTCGCAGGAACTGAACGGTCCCACAGATCGATTCCTCCAGGCGCGAGGAGAGCATATTCTCGTCGAGAACGAACTCCGACGCGCGTTCGCCGAGCTCCGAAGGCACTACGCCCGGTTCGTGGAAAAATGGGGTCCCTGGACCGAGGTGGAGGCGGCCGTGGGTCTCGAATCCCTGCGATTCGAAGGGGAACCGTCTCCACAGAATGAGTCTCCACCCCAGTTCGAACCCCTCCCACGCCTGACCATCGAGAACCCTTCCGCCGTACGACCTCCTCGTGATGTCCCTAGCCTCTACAGTCCTTTCTGGTACCGCAGCACTCCTCCATTGCCGTCGAGACTCCCAACACCGTCCGCCACCAGCACACCGGCCCTGTCTCGAGCGGGGACACCCGCGTCGAACCAGGGACACCCGGTGGCCAACCCACAGACCGTCCCAGTCGACAAAGGAACCGGCCGCCACACAATATGATCGACACCGGCATCGGTGCAGTTCGAGCGTGGTCTAGGTGAGTTCCCGCCCCATCGGCCCTGGTACTGATCCTCGGATTAGGTCAGGGAAATGTGGTTCAATGGTAAGCTGTTCTTTAGGGATCGTAAGTGATGTTATCTAGAGGTCGGAGTTTTGGCGTTCTCAGTGGCTGGTAGTATGCTCAATTGGTTCTTGGTAAGTAGCAAACCCTAATACAATCCTGTTCCTTGACTTTATAGTTATGTTTTGCTCTCCTGGCGCTTTGTGACCATGTGACGATACTGCGTAGACGTGTAGGAATTATTGTCGAATTCAGTGGCCTTAGAGCTCCGTGACCTGAGCTACGCGTAGGCGCAAATTGAAGACCTGTTCAATCTGGACGTGAGACGATCTTGAGGGCTTTTCTATATTCATACATTATCTTCCACCGCTATAAAACAAAGTCGGAAGGCTACAAATTTAGGCATGGATCGGTGGGTGACCGAAGCAGTTGGTCTGCCCACCAGTGACTGCCAATGAAAGACGCTCGAAGACGTGAATACATGAGTTCCCTTCCGTGTCGTCGCGATGAATCTGATGAGCGAGAGCCGCTGCCATTCATGAAAATGTAGGTCACCGTCGTTGTAGAGGTTACAGTGGGTTGACAATGATCTGCGTAACGTCTCATACAAAAGTGACTTCGTAACCCTATTTATTCTCTACTCGACACATGTACGAGGTACGCAAATTATTGTCACCCCGCTGTAGTTATCGTAGGCTGACCGGATTGAAGGTTCTCTCGGATTGATCTAAAGTGCTTAGTCATGGTTCCTGCGGCTCAAGCTAGCCCGGAAATTGGTAGACACGTGACTGACCCACTTATTCGTCGAACATCGGAAGGTTCTGCGATGCTACACCTCACTGCCACCGAAACTCAACTCCACCAGTTCAGGGCCAATTTTATATCTGAGGCCAGGAAAATGAAGCATAGATCTCATTGCATCTATGCACCCTATCTTGATCTATTTTACGCGTTAATTGTGCTCCCAGTGGAGGTTGTGCGGTCCATCACCCTTCAGTCACGGCTCATCAATATCGATATACCTCTCCCCGTGGCCGCTGGACGGAATGATCTCCACCACCAAGGATCTCATATTGTATGTGGCCAAAGAATATAAGGTCCAAATAAGAAACAACGGCCTTGTTGTTTCGGTTCTCAATGGCCCTCCATCCTCTCCAATTTAATCTACTTCCCCCACGCGGATATGAGCTGGTTTGAGCGAGTAACTTATCCATGGGACCTTACTCTTTCCCGGTGCCGGATTCTGCATGCAGAAACGTGCTCACACCTCCAGGATGGTCATTCACCTGAGATGCAGTTATCAGCTGGGCAATCTATAGATATATAGATTGCCAGATCCTCTCTTCTACTTCCGTCATCTATAGTCTTTGGTATATCCTCCAAAGAGCAAAACATTCGTCTGCAATCTCAAGGCCCCCAAGACCATTGAGATCTACCTTTCTAGTGTCAATTCAGACTGAGTAGCTATACTCTACTCTTTGAAAGCAACTCCTATATCCCCAGAAGAACGGAATCAGCAACGGATATGAGCAACACTGCATCCTCAACCATGTCGATGGTCATGTCGTCTTTGTCGAGCATGCCCAGCATGACCGGCATGTCCGGCATGACTGCCACCTCGACGGCTGCTGCAGCGAGTGCGACTGGCTCAGGCCACGGTTCCGGCCATGGCTCTCACAGTTCAGGGCACAGTATGGGAGGAGGAGGAGGAGGTATGAGCAGCATGAGCGGCATGGGCGGTGGTGGCTGCAGAATCTCGGTACTGCCATTGCCCTTCTAGGACGGTGAAAGCTCTTATATCTAATACAAACCAGATGCTGTGGAATTGGTACACCATCGACTCATGCTTCATTGCGCGATCATGGCGCATTCGATCCAGTGGCGCCTTTGCCGGCTCATGCATTGGTGTCATCCTCCTTGTGATCGTGTTGGAGTTCCTCCGACGGACTCAGCGTGAGTTCGATCGCTACGTCCGGACGGCGAACCAGCGAGGTCAGCTTGAGCGCAGCAATAGCGATGGCGAGGGTAGTGGCAGCAACTCCAGCCAGGGAAAGTCAGGTCTCCGCATCGGAGTTAGAGCGTTGGGAGCACTACAGCGAGGATCGCCCGTCGGTGGCTCGCAGCTCAAGCTGTGGCAACAGATAGTTCGCAGTCTGTTGTATATGACTCAATTCGCTGTGGGATATTTTGTTATGTTGCTGGCTATGTATTACAACGGTATGTTCTCCCCCTTCTCATATCCATTAATATCGCGCACTCCATTACGATTGCGATGGAAGTTACAGTAATCATCGTCGTCATTGTCATGGAGATTTGAAGCAATCTTCATTGTAAGGACGTCGATGATTACTGCTCAGCAGTGGCAATTGCTGCTGAGCACATGCATGTACTTATCACCCGCGTGCTCCTCTTGCCGTTGACGGATATCGTTATGGAAAGCTGTAATGATCTGGCGCTGATATTGACACAGGATATATCATCATCTGCATCTTCATCGGAGCTTTCTTAGGTGCCATGATCTTCCAATGGGACACGCTCTCCAAACCTACGTGAGTTGTATTCTTGACATAGCACTAATCTACTTGATCATCTGCTAATCCGAGATTCAGAAATGCGGAGCAACGTGAGGCCTGCTGCGCCTAAACTCAACCAAAGCTAACCCAAGCAATTCTCTCCCAGCAATCATCCTTCGCTAGCTTACAATGTTATTCAGAAAATGTAGAACGATAAATCTTCCAACTCTAGACGCCCGAAATGCAAACGTGAGGCCCTTGCTCTGCAACTCCAATGCCCAATCCATGCATGAATCATGATCCGATTCCCCGTGAACAACTCCCTCCTCATTCAGTACCCTCTATCTCCCTCGTAAGCTTCCTCGTTATCTCCTTGAACAAAGGACACAACGAGCACCGTTGATACTTCTGTACCAAGCTACTTCCCTCAGTCACCTCCTCTTCCTCAATCCCCTCCATTCCATCCTCACCACCATCCACCATTCCCATCCGCATCCCAGTCCCCTCCGGATAAACAGGCACCTGTCCCCCTTCCACCAGTCTCACAAACTGCGGATCCAACGGCACACTTCCCAAAAACGGGACCTGAAAATCCCTCGCCATGACCTCCCCTCCACCCGATGAGAAAACATTGGTACACTCGCTACAATTCGGACATACAAACCCCGACATATTCTCGAGAACACCAAGGACATTGACATTCGTTTTGGCGCAGAAGTTTAATTCCTTCCTTACGTCCGCTGTGGCGACTGCTTGCGGGGTGGTCACGACCACTGCGCCCGCTAGTTGCCCTTTTTCTCTTCTTCTTCCTCCTCCTCTTTCTTCTCCTTCTCCTTCTCCTAGTCCTCCCTGTCCACCGCCTTCCCCCTCCGCCTCTTGTCTTCCGCCTCCTCCGTCAGCGACAGCCGGCTTCGCAACTTTCAACAGCGTCTCCACCAGGGAGATATGCTCATCCGACGTCCCAGGGGGGGTATCGATAAGTAAATAATCCAAATCACCCCACAAAACATCCGTTAGAAACTGTCGAACCATCGCTGTCTTTTTCGGACCACGCCAAACAACGGCGTCGCCGCGATCACGTAAAAGGAAACCGAGGGACATGCATCGTAATGAACCGATTCCCCTGTTTGGATCCGATGGGTGGACCAGCACCGGTATCCACCCTCCGGGGGCTTGCGTCACTTTCTGATCTTCGACGGAGAGAAACCGGGGGATGTTGGGCCCCGTGAGATCGATGTCGAGAATTCCTACGGAGTGGTTGAGTAATGAAAGCGAGAGGGCTAATTGGGTCGTCACGGAGGATTTGCCGACGCCGCCTTTGCCGGATAGGACCTGTTTTTTTTTT
>QQTW01002085.1_pt1 | contig 14386 bp, 11 predicted proteins | sample 1904831 | NCBI WGS metagenome assembly QQTW01 (sample SAMN09435610, study PRJNA476489) | Subsurface metagenome, whole genome shotgun sequencing project. | reverse complement strand
ATAATTAATACTTATTAAGGGTTGGATATTAATATTTTTTGATATTGATATGTTTTTTAAGTTTTCCAAAAGATTAAATTAAATGGAGGAAGGAAATTTGACAAAATCCTATCGTGTTGCAATTTTGGGAGCGACTGGTGCTGTCGGTACAGAGTTACTGGAATTGTTAGAGAGCCGTAATTTCCCACTGGCTGATTTGAAGCTTTTGGCGTCGTCTCGTAGCTTGGGACGTACTATCAGCTTTCAAGGCGAAAATATACCTGTGGAGGCAGTAAGCGAGCAATCTTTTGACAATGTGGATTTAGTTCTAGCTTCAGCTGGAGGTTCTACCTCTAAAGTTTGGGCTCCTATTGCTGTAGCTGCAGGTGCGGTGGTGATTGATAACTCAAGTGCTTTTCGCCTCGACTCGCAAGTTCCATTGGTGGTTCCAGAGGTAAATCCACAAGCTCTTCGCACCCATAGAGGTATAATCGCCAATCCTAACTGCACCACAATTTTGATGACGGTGGTAGTATGGCCTCTCCATCAAGTTAGAGCAGTTCAGCGCATTGTTGCGGCAACCTACCAATCTGCCAGTGGGGCGGGTGCTAGGGCAATGGAGGAAGTCAAAAACCAGGCACAAGCTGTTTTACAAGGACAGCCACCAGAAACGGGAATTTTTCCTTATCCGTTGGCTTTCAATTTGTTTCTCCACAACTCGCCGTTGAACCATCTGGGGTACTGTGAGGAAGAAATGAAAATGGTCAACGAGACACGCAAAATCTTTGATGCCCAGCAGCTGAGAATTACAGCAACATGTGTTCGGGTTCCCGTACTAAGGGCGCACTCGGAAGCGATTAATCTAGAGTTTGAGACGCCTTTGAGCGTAGAGGAAGCTAGAGAAATTCTGAGTCAAGCTCCTGGTGTCCAATTACTAGAAGATTGGGAAGCAAATCGTTTTCCCATGCCAATAGAAGCTACAGGTCGGGATGAAGTTTTAGTCGGTCGCATCCGCCAGGATATTTCTCATCCCTGTGGGCTGGAACTATGGTTGTGTGGAGACCAGATTCGTAAAGGCGCAGCGTTAAATGCGGTGCAAATTGCCGAGTCTTTGGTAGCCCAAAATCTACTCCAACCTGCTGTAGCTGTTTCTAGTTAAAAAACTACCAAGATACATAGGCAAGAGCGTAGACACAAACAGGCGGCAGAGGAGTTAGAAGAGGGTGGTAGATTTTGGACGGGTTTTAACCGCCATGATTACGCCGTTCAAGAAAGACGGCGGTGTAGATTTCGCGATCGCAGAGCAACTAGCAGCGCATCTGGCAGATCAGGGTACGGATACGTTGGTGGTGTGTGGGACGACAGGTGAATCGCCTACACTTAGCTGGGACGAGGAGTACCAGTTATTTCAGGTAGTGCTGCGTGCAGTGGCAGGAAAAGCACTTGTGATGGCAGGTACAGGCTCTAATTCGACAGATGAAGCGATATCAGCCACCCAAAAAGCCGCTAAAATAGGACTAGATGGATCTTTACAAGTTGTTCCCTATTACAACAAACCGCCGCAAGCTGGGCTTTATCAACACTTCAAGGCGATAGCCCTTGCCTGCCCCGATCTACCCCTCATGTTATATAACGTGCCGGGTCGCACTGGCCAAAATCTTCAGCCAGAAACTGTTGCTCGTCTAGCTGAAGTCGATAATATAGTCGGAATCAAGGAGGCAACGGGGAATTTAGACCAGGCAAGTGAAATTCGCCGCTTGACGCCTCCAGAATTCAAACTTTACTCGGGTGACGATTCACTCACACTTCCCTTATTAGCCGTTGGCGGTAGTGGAGTAGTCAGTGTAGCAAGTCATCTTGTCGGAAGGCAACTGCAACAAATGATCCAAGCCTTTGAAACAGGTCAGGTCAAAGTTGCTATCCAAATTCACCTCAAACTTTTCCCGTTGTTTAAAGCTTTGTTTGCGACTACTAATCCGATTCCAGTGAAAAATGCACTCAGGCTCAAAGGCTGGGATGTGGGCTCCACACGTCTACCACTGTGGGAAGACCAAGACGAAGTGAGTCAGACATTAAAGGCAGTTCTTAAGGAGCTGAATGTAATATAAGCTACAAAGTTTTTTAGAACCAAATACTCAGGTGCAAAGTACATAAAACTGCTACGACTGACAGCTTTTAGAGGACTGGTGCAGTTTATAGGTCTTGCCTTCGTAAACACCCTATTAAAACTCAGTTCACTCTGTTTCAACTTTTTAACGACGACAAACAACTTATCTAAGGACGCAAATGACCCAAAACGAATCATCACCAGCTATCAAAATTATTCCACTTGGAGGTTTACACGAAATTGGGAAGAATACGTGTGTTTTCGAGTACAACGATGAAATTGTACTCTTGGATGCAGGTTTAGCTTTTCCTACCGATGGGATGCATGGAGTTAATATTGTCCTGCCAGATATGACTTATCTGCGCGAAAATCGCCACAAGATCAAAGGCATGATCGTCACCCATGGTCATGAAGACCACATCGGTGGAATCGCGTTTCATCTGAAGCAGTTTGATATTCCGGTCATTTATGGTCCCCGTCTGGCAATGGCGATGCTGGAGGGCAAATTGGAAGAGGCAGGGGTGCGCGATCGCACGGAATTAAGAACAGTTCGTCCGCGCGATGTGGTGCGGATGGGCTCGTCGTTTTTCGTAGAATTCATTCGCAATACCCACTCAATTGCCGATAGCTTCACCATTGCACTTCACACCCCAGCTGGAGTAATAATCCATACGGGAGACTTCAAAATTGACCATACTCCAGTGGATGGAGAGGCTTTTGACTTTCAGCGACTGGCGGAACATGGCGAAAAGGGTGTGCTTTGTCTGATCAGCGACTCGACAAACTCAGAAATACCAGGCAGCACACCATCAGAACGTTCGGTCTATCCCAATCTTGACCGAATTTTCGCTCAAGCTAAAGGCCGACTGCTAGTAACGACCTTTGCTTCTTCAGTGCATCGGATCAACATGATTTTGGAAATAGCGAAGAAGCAGAATCGTGTTGTGTCAATTGTAGGGCGCTCGATGCTGAATGTGATTGCCCATGCCCGCAATTTGGGCTATATCAAGTGTGAGGATAGTTTGCTTCAGCCTCTGCATGTCGTCCGCTCTCTTCCCGATGAGAGCGTCTTGATTCTGACAACGGGTTCTCAAGGAGAGCCAATGTCGGCGATGACTCGTATTTCCAGAGGTGAGCATTCCCATCTAAAAATCCGCCCCGGCGATACAGTGGTGTTCTCGGCTAACCCAATTCCGGGTAATACGATTGCTGTAGTAAACACCATTGATCGGTTGATGATGCAGGGTGCCAAGGTGATCTATGGTCGTGAACATGGCATTCACGTATCTGGTCACGCCTGTCAAGAAGACCAAAAGCTGATGATTGCTTTGACTCGACCTAAGTTCTTCTTGCCTGCACATGGAGAGCATCGGATGTTGATCAAGCACGCAGAGACAGCACGGAGTATGGGTATTCCAGCCGACAACATGCTCATTATGCACAATGGCGATGTGGTCGAAGTGTCTGAAGAAGCAATCCGTGTCGCCGGTAAAGTGCCGGCTGGTAATGAACTGGTAGATACATCCGGTACTGGGATGGTAAACTCGCAAGTGCTACAGGAGCGGCAGCGGCTAGCAGAGGAAGGAATTGTCACTGTGGCGACGGCGGTAGATTGGAATGGTAAGCTAATGGCGAAGCCGGAGATTCACCTGCGGGGTGTAGTAACATCACTTGAGCGCTCACTGCTGCAAAAGTGGGTGCAAGAGCGTATTGAGGAAGTTCTGAGCGATCGCTGGTCAGATTTTGCCCAATATGTAGGGGGGGAACAAGTGGAGGTAGACTGGGTTGGACTGCAAGTGCAGGTAGAGCGGGAGCTACAACGAGTCATACGTCGCGAACTGCATTGCCAACCATCTGTTACCCTACTGATGCAAACGCCTGAAGAACCGGTTAAAGCCACAGACGGGAGAAGACGCCGCCGTACAGCTGCCCAAGTAGCATTTTAAAGAAGAAGGAGTCAGAAGACAGAAGTCAGAAGTCAGAATAAGTATGGGGATTTAAACCCCACCCAATTAAGAGCCACCGGGCCAATAGGAGCGAGGTGGGGGAACTAAACCCAAGACCCTATCTGTAGCCATCAGACTTTCCTTCCAGGAGAGACGCTCGTGTTTGGCTTCTGCCTCCTGTCTCCTGTCTTCTGTTTTCTTGTTAAAAGTACAAACCCCGTCCCAAGTGCTGTGAAAGGCTTTCTTTTACACTGCTCAGATTGATACCTCGCCCCAAGTGGTGAGGTTTTTTTCTTTTAGTTGAAATAAGCACAACTTGTAGATTGAAACCTTGTGTATAATAAAGATTCAATCTTCTAGTAAAACCTTGTATTTATACTGAAAAACGAGCGAAGGATGATTTTAACACATTGTATAAATGCTGCTTTTACATCCGCTGATTGTCGGGAACTTATTACTTTCATACAATTCTAAGAGTATGTGAAGTTATAAATAAGATCGCTTTACAGGTCTTTCGGGTAGATTGGATTTGCAGTTAAGGTGGTGTAGTGGTTAAAGGTTCCTGATTTAATCGCTTAGCTGATACATGTTAGATGCCGTAGATGTTTTGTAGACAGTTCAATTTATCTAGTAGAGACGGAGGAGTTTCGGATGGATGTATCACCTTATACAACGGAAAATCTTTCCCTTGCTAGTTGGGTGTGGATTGACCAAGCGCATAATGTTAGCAATGTAAGACCGCTACGCCATCCCTCCCCAAAGCCTAGGTTTGATATTTTGCGCCCAATGCGCCAGTGGCTGAATCGGATAGAAGTCCGCGATCCGAAACTGGCGCACCGCTTATGCAAAATCATTCCCGCTCAGTGTCCCTTTGAGCGCAATGTGGAATTTTTGGGACACACGCTGTTTCACATTCCACCACTGTGCAAGCTCAACCCACTTTACGAGGAAGTTGTTGGGTTACGCTTCCGGGCGCTGTGCTATTTAGCCGATGAATGTGGCGAGGATGTTACACTTTACTGCTAAAACTTTAGTGACAAGGTTACCGCCTTCACCAATAACTGAACATTAACACTCACGTCCTGTTGCCCATTTATCTCGCCATTTGACTGTCCCTTCATGGGCAATAACCCAACGCCGACAGACGAGATTTTCTCGTAACGGCGATTTCCCTTCACGGATCAGGGCGTATTTGTATGAAATTAACTTGCCAGCACTTTCATTGAAGGGAATTTCCCCAAACCAGGTGTTGGTATTGATGTATTCCAGTCGGTAAGCCTTAGCAATATCCCAGTTGCCTAACTCCGGGCAATCTCCTATTAACACAACGATTTCACCAAGTTGTGTTTCGACACCATTCAACTGCGCTCGCACAAGGGTTTGCCCCTTGATGCGCTCTCCAACGTGACTGATGACAATAACATCGCGTGATCCTAGTTCTAAGTTATAAAGTTTCCCATCTTTGACTTCAAGTTTTTGCCGCGCTACAACATTGGTATGCTCTCCGTCTGGTAACTCCGTATCAACAGATTCCAGCGTTACAGCTTCCCCACGATTCATCGCCACAAACAGCACCGAATCACGGTATCGCCGCACATAACAGTAGACATCGGGTGTTAAATACTTTTGCCAATGACTACCCATCGATATTGCCGGATTCAGTCGCCGTAAGCCTGAGAGTAACCGAACATCCCGATAGATGGGTGAGTCCGCGTCCCACTTCTCCATCATGGGGCGATTGTAAGGGTCATTACCACCGTTAGTATCTTCGTGAAGATACTGTTCTGTGCCGTAGTAGATGCAAGGAATACCACGGCAGGTCATGATAAAAATGATTGCAACCCGCAGCATTTCTGGGTCTGGATTCAAGCTCTGAAATCGGGGCATGTCATGATTATCAATAAATGTAATCAACTCCGTCGCACTGTTGTAGCGATAATCCAGATCAAGAACATCCTGCATCAGATGAAATCCCCCTTCAGCACCTTGAGCTAAAGCCTCTCGAATTGCCACGCAAAGACCAAAGTCTAGCATCGTCATGCCGGACTCATTGGCAAACTCGACTGAGAGTTCATTTCTAGGGCTGCTATAAATCCACTCCCCAAAGATAAAAACTTCTGGTTTATGGGTTTGAATATCAGCATTAAATTCCTGCCAAAACCAGATAGGCATATGCTTAACGGTATCAATCCGTAAAGCATCAACACCCCGGTCTAGCCATTGCTTAATTGCTGATTTGATGTAGTTACGGTAGTCTGGATTGTTTTCATTGAAGGTTGCTAACCCAGACAGTTCACAGTTCTGTACCTGCCACTCGTCTTCCCAGTTGTTAACTTCCCCATAGTGGTGATACCAGTTATCTTTATCATCATTGAAATCAACAATTTTCACTCCATCGTCGTAGAGTTCGCCTTTCTTGCCGCTGAAATCAGGATTACTATGGTTACACACAATATCCAGTATCATTTTCATATTGCGTTTGTGTAACTCATCAATCAATCTATCAAAAACTGTGTCTCTACTATCTTGAGTTTTGTTAAGAGAAGGTTCTTCATCTTTGCCAATAAAACGAGGATTGATTCGCTTAAAATCTTTAGTCCAGTAACCGTGAAGCGCAGCTTGTGCAACGAATAAAGCTTCAACTTGCTCAAACAATGGGGTGAGCCAGAGCGCTGAAACCCCCATGTTTTTTAAGTAGTCCAGCTTATCAATAATTCCCTGTATATCTCCACCCCAGTACTTACCCCAATCTTTTTGCTCTGGATCGTAAAGTTCTGGGTTGGGACCAACGCTATTATCAGGATCACCGTCATGAAAGCGGTCTACAATGATAAAGTAAATTGTCTCTTGGCGAAATTCAATATCTCTCGTGTAGAGGAACTCTAAATTAATATCGCTCTCCAGTTTAGTTTCGGCTACTAGAGACTCTACTTTTGCTTCTACATCCGTCACTTCATATTGAGATGAGGAAGCTTGAGAGGGAGGAGTTGATACCATAAAAATCTGTTTTACTACTGTAGATAAACTGTGAATTTTGCTCTAATTATCCAAAACTAGGACTGCTGGCCTTAGTTACAGACCTTCGTCAAATTCTACAAACTCTATACTTTTTTGTGTATCTATCTTTTGATAGTAGTCAGCGCAGATTTAATACCCTCTGCTTCGCGCCCAGGCGGTAAAATGCCAATGACCAGTTGCTTGATCTGTTGCTCGGTTTTCGCTTGTTACAGTTGTCATTTGAGCGGTTAAAACTGCTGACGTTGTTGGAAAATTTTGCTAGCAACTTGAACGTTAGTGCCGTGGTAGATGCACTAAGTGTCAGCAATCCCTAAAGGAAGCATCAACAAATACAACAGCCCAAACATCAGCGAAAAGCAAGAAAGAAACCCCAACAGATTCTTTTCCGATTTGACCACATAACCTTGGTCGCGGTAAATATTGTTGGTCGCACTTTGTGTAACAGATACAGTATGGGATGCGTTAAAAACTGTGGACATCTTAAGATAGCCTTGCACAACGAATGTAGCGCTACCTCTGCTATGTATCCAAGTGTGATTTTACTGAGCAATTACCTAAATTCAAGATTCAACGACCATTATTTCAGTAAATATACATAGAGCAGACCGGTCTTCACACTTCTAGCAAATGTACTGTAGCTAATCGGCGCTAAGAATTTGGTTTGTACACCTTGAATAAAGCAAAAGAAGGGGGATTTTGCTTGAATTTCCCTAAAATGTTATGCTATCTATTCTAAATAGAAGCTATACTAAGTCAGCAGATTATATTGAGTAATAAGCAAGGCATTTTACATCATCACTAAGGAGAAGCGCCATTATGTGGTGTAAGTTTCGTGCTCAAGCCCTAACAAATACTCACTATCAAGCTAGCGATCTGAGCTACACCCTAACTCAAGCTTGGCAATGGGTTGTCCAGAAAAGCCAAACGGCGAGTTTAGGAGTGTTACTGGGACTAGGAGGAGGTTTCTGGCTGATTGGGGAAGCGTTTGCGCCACAGATTGCTCAAGCTGACAAGGTTCATGTCAATCTCCCTGTTAATCGCCAGCCTAATGAATCCTACGAAACCCTAGTGCGCCGAGCAGAAGCGGTTGCCTTAGCAACTACTCAGCAAAAGTTTCACCAGAATGTTCAAGTAACAAACGTTTCCGTCACCATTGTGGGTCAAAATAAGGGAGAGATCGCACCCGTCCTATCTTTGCAAGTAAGCCGACCCCAATGGCATAAGCAGATGAAAGTTTGTAGCAATGACCAATACCTCGGTAGTTGTCTCCCCAATAGCCCTCTCTGGGTCAGATACTTCACAGATGCGCGATCGCTACTCGGATTTGAAGACAATACAAACACCACTCCCAGTGAATCCGAGACTACAAACCAGACAACACCGGAAAAACCCCCGAACAGCATTCCTAGCGATCCAGGGACTGCTAACCCCACCACTACGCCTAGTCAAACCCCTGAAATCAACACTAGCGATGATGCCCTCCAATCGCCAGACGCCGTTGTACCAGTAGATGTTCCGGACAGTTCTCAAGATCCAACGGGCCTACCAAATGTTATCGGGCCAGGTTCCCCTTCCACCCCAACTCCCGTAGATGCGCAGGAGGCTCCTTTAACAGCGCCACCGATTAGCGTTCCTGACAGCAACGGCATTATCCAGAATAACAATCCGGTTACCACGCCAACAACGCCCAACACCACTATTCCTGGCACACTGCCCAGTACGCCTGATAACCTCAATAACACTACCCCAGGCACAATACCGCAGCAGAATTTGGATGGGCTTCCCATAGATACACCTAACACCACTATTCCTGGCACACTACCCAGTACGCCTGATAACCTCAATAACACCACCCCAGTCACAATACCACAGCAGAATTTGGATGGGCTTCCGACAGATGGCTCCGGGGGTTAAACGGTACGTTCGTGGGGAAAATTAGAGCCTCTTGCCATTCCCAAGAAAGAAAAACCTGGTCTCCTTCTCGATAAGGCTTAGCTCCGCGCCTGCGTAGTTCCAGAACGTGAAAGTCTAGCCCAGTCGTATGAAGCAAATAGCTGGTCACGTAGCCGAGATACTGACTTTGGGTAATCATGGCCTGATATCCAGCACCCGACGGCTCGCGAGTCAGAATGATGTTTTCTGGGCGCACCACTACTCGCACAGCACTGCCTAAAGATAGTTCTGTCGCCACTGTGCCCTCGACTACCCGCTCACCGATCTGCACCCGAGCATGGCAGGCGTTGACTTCCAGGAGAACACCGTCCAGAAAGTTTGCTCGACCCACAAACTCCGCCACATAAAGGTTTGCCGGATTTTCGTAAATCTCAAGCGGGGTGGCCACTTGCAAAAGTTGACCCTCCCTGAATACGGCAATCCGGTCTGAAAGAGCCAACGCTTCTTCCTGGTCATGGGTAACGTAGATAAAGCTAATCCCCGTTTGCCGCTGGAGTTGTTTTAATTCCTCTCGCAGTTCAACCCGAATCTTAGCATCCAAGGCTGAGAGGGGCTCGTCCAAAAGAAGGACATCAGGACGGTCAACGATCGCACGCGCCAGAGCCACCCGCTGCCGCTGCCCTCCAGAGAGCTGAGTTGGCAACCTCTTCCCCATGTCTGCCAGTCTGACCAGTTTCAGAGCTTCCTCTACCCGTTTTTCCAATTCCTCTTTAGGCAATCGCTTCACCTGGAGTGAAAAGCCCACATTCTCGAACACCGACAGGTGGGGGAAGAGGGCGTAGTCTTGAAAAACGGTATGAACATTACGACGGTAGGCTGGGAGACGACTGACATCCTGACCACCAATCCACATACAGCCACTATCAGGGATTTCGAATCCGCCAATTAAACGCAAAAGGCTAGTCTTACCAGAGCCAGAAGCCCCCAAAAGGGTGAAGAATTCTCCCCGGTGTACCACTAGACTCACTTTTTTGACAGCTTGCACTGTACCGTAGGCTTTACTGACCTCCTGTAACCTAACTGCCTCTAATTCCATGTACTTAAATTCCTATTTGTCTTATTCCCTCTCTCTATTGTCCGGCAAGTCTCCAAATTGCTCTCGGTAGCGAGTCAGTAGAGCAGCCATGTCCGCTGCCTGTTGTTGAGCCAACTCTTTTGCGGTGGCCAGTTCCTGGTTTTCTGCTGCGAGTTCCTGGTTTTCTGCTGCGAGTTCCACAGAGGTTTTAAGGCGTTGTCCCGTTTGGGCGTCTTCCATAATCAGGCGACCATCCTGCAAACTAATCCATAGCCCAACGGTTTCACAAAGAATGCGACCCTCCTCATCGGGGGTGATAGGTTGGTAGTATCCACTAACCAAGCGGTAGCCCAATACCTCATCCAATACCTGCTTCCGATAGGTGCGTCGATCTATAACTATATATTCTTGTACCTTTGCTTTGGCATATTCAACCACTTTTGTCTCCCGGTCTTCCTTGCGGTAACGGGGGGAAACTACCTCAATAATGAAAGTAGGGCGTACCCCTTCTTGTCCAACAATGAACTTGGTTCGGTTTTGCTCTTTGTTCTGTAGACCAAAAGCGACAAAGGTATCAGGACAATGCTCACCCAGATTGGTAATATCCCATCTAATCAGCAGGTCTCGGAAGGCGGCAACATCTGGGCTATTGGCATAGCGACGAGTCAGCATGTCCTTGGCATCACCTGCGACATCGTCGTGAAAGGTGCTATTTGGCAATCGATACCCCTCTTGTGGGTGCAAGAATTCGGAGGCAGTCAGCGGAACTTTGACCGTGGCTGTTTTTCCATCAGGCTGGGTGACGATCTCGGTTCGCCAGCCACATTCGGCTAGCTCAGTCGTCAAGTCGCTGTAAGTAGAGGTTGGCGTTGAAGAAGAAATCATGGTTAAAACCGCTCCTAAAAACCCGGAAATTTTTATAGTGAAAAAATTAATGTGTAAATAGGAAAAATCGGGCTCACGTTGACGCAGCAAGTAGAGTAAGAACCAAAAACACCGACTTCTAGGGAGCCAATTGCCCAAGCACCTTCACCTGACCTTGATCATTTGACCGTAGCACAACCGATTCACCCGATTGCGGCACGATACCCGTAAGCCCAGTGATATTGACTTGATGAGTGACCATGATGGTAACTCCTTGAGTATTGCGGTTATTCACAATAAAGCGACGAACCTCGGCGGATTGTCTAGCCTCCCGACTGGAGGTATTAAAGAAGGAGTTAAGAGCTGGAAATGGTTCAACTCTACCTAGATTCATTAGCCTCGCCGTATCAAGGCAGCGACACCACTGACTGGATAACACTCTGGCTATCTTAATTTTGCGGCTGCGAAATGCCTTTCCGATCCGTACTGCCTGCTCCCGACCTTCGGTAGACAAGTTGCGCTGTGTAGTACAGTCATCCAGCCTGAAGGCAGCCGGATCTCCTGTTCCTGGTGCCAGGGTATGGCGCATCATCACCACATACCCCGGAGCATCTAGCTGCAGCAATGCCCACGCAGACGGAGACTGTGCCTGACTAACATCAGAACTCGGTCGTGCGACGCAAGTCGTGAGCAGTAAGGCAATGGCGCTTACCGCTACAATGAGCGAAACTAATTTGATACGGATATCATTGCTTTTCATTTCCAAGGAATCTTAGTACCCATCTCCGTTAGCGCCGAGAAGACGAGATAGAGGATGAGTAAGCTAACGCCAGCTAGAAAAAGAACGAAATCGTTGTCCATTCTTACGCAGTTTTACTCAGGTCCGAAGACTGAAAAATGCCAAGGCTTCTTCACCGCACCGCTCAGGTCAAACATCACATGCTTAGCAATCGTATACTCTTCAAAAGCATAGCGGGATAGGTCTTTGCCAAAGCCGGACTCTTTGAAACCACCATGAGGCATTTCTGAAGCCAAGGGTAGATGGTCATTGATCCAGACTGTACCAAATTCTAGAGCGCCAGCTACTCGCCAGGCTCGTGCTGTATCTTTGGTCCACACAGATGCGGCTAAACCGTACTTCACGTCGTTGGCAACAGCGATCGCTTCTGCTTCGGAATCTATCGGATTCACCACTACCACGGGTCCAAAGACTTCTTCTTGCATGATTTCACTCTGAGTTGGAGCTTCACAGAAGATGGTGGGTTTGTAGAAAAAGCCTTTACCTTCTGGAATCTCGCCCCCCATCTGGAGAGAAATGCCTTCGGCCTTCGCCCTTTCAACAAAACCGTGAACCCGGTGGCGCTGGTCCATAGAGATCAATGGCCCCATGTCAGTGGTTTCGGCTTGCGGTGTTCCTAGTCGCACCTGTTGAGACAGCTCTGTGAAAGCTGCCAGAAAATCTCGGTAACGGGAGCGTTCAACAAAAATTCGGGTGGCGGCAGTGCAATCTTGCCCGGTGTTGACGTAAGCGCCAACTACTGCTCCGTAAGCTGCTGCTTCTATGTCTGCATCAGCAAAGACGATGAAGGGGGCCTTCCCACCTAGTTCCAGTTGAACTCTAGTCACCTTCTGAGACGCCAATTCCATAATCCGTTTACCTGTGCGGGTGGAGCCGGTGAAGGACACCATGCGGACTGCTGGATGGGTGACTAGAGGTTCCCCAACACCAGGGCCACCACCGGTTACTACGTTAATCACGCCAGGTGGAAAGCCTACTTCCAGAGCTGTCTGGGCCAGAATCAAGGTCGTCAATGGCGTTTGGGGAGCAGGCTTAATCACAACAGTATTTCCAGCAGCCACTACAGGCGAAATCTTCCAAGCTGCCATCATTAAAGGATAGTTCCAGGGAGCAATAGACACCACTACCCCGACAGGCTCTCGACGAACGGTAGAAGTATAACCCTCAACAAATTCTCTAGCCGCAATCCCGTCCACAACCCTGGACTGACCTGCAAAGTAGCGAATATTGTCAATTGCAAAGGGAACATCACCGTTAGCTACCAGTTTGATCGGTTTGCCAGCGTTCAGAGTCTCAATTTGGGATAGTTCTGCTGCTTTAGCCTCCAGAGCGTCTGCCAGTTTGTACAGAAGCGTACTCCGTTCAACAGGAGTGGTTTTAGACCAGGTAGTAAATGCCGATGCTGCCGCTTGCACTGCCTTGTCCACATCAGCATAGTCCGCCTGCGGAACTTCAGCGATCGCATCTTCGCTGGCTGGGTTAATGACGGCTTCCCAATTGCTACTTTCGGCAGCAACAGCTTCGCCGTTGATAATCATCTTGTACTGTTCCATACTGACTCTCCTACTTACAGGCAAACTTCTGATTTAACAGTATCAAACCAACCAAAATTTTATGAGTAGCCTTTGCCTAAACTCCTCTCAAGGTAGCGCGCCACAAGTGTTAGTGGATAGCACAGAGCAAGATAAAACAAGGCACCGAGAATGAAGATGAGAAACTTTGTGTTTGCGTCTGTCTGCGGATAAGCAAAGGAGGAAACGGCTAGTTGCAGTTCAGCCACTCCGATGATGGAGAGTAACGCACTATCTTGGATCAGTGTGATGAAGTAGTTCGTGAATGGCGGAATGGTGATGCGTATCGCCTGCGGCATCACAATGCGGCGCAGCGTCTGACTAGAGCCCATACCCAGACTCAGTGCTGCTTCACTCTGCCCTTTATGTACCAACTCAATACCCGTACGAAATACCTCCGTTAGATATGCTCCATAGTTGAAGCTCAAGCCAATAACCCCGTAGAAGATAAAGTTAAAAATAGGTGAGACAAGGCTATTGCTTTGCAGCACAGTCATAACTTGAAATGCGATCCTATAAGGATCAAAACCCAATTCTGAAAAGAAAGTACCGATACCAAAGCCCCACAACAACAACTGCACAAGAGTAGGCGTACCGCGTACCACCTCAATGTAAATAATCGCAATCCAGCGCAGCACCGCAGAGCCTGAGAGACGACATAAAACAACGAGCAACCCAAAGATGGTTGCCAACGCCATACTCACAACTGAGATCATGAGCGTTGTACCTGCTGCTTGTAGTAAGAAGGGTAGGTAAAGAGTAACGGTGCTCTTAAAGGTGTAGAGATAGTAGAGGAAGCATACCAAAGCTGCTACAAGCAGCACGTAAAAAAGGTAGTCAATCAGCACGAGCCATTGACGCGGCTTAATTTGGGCTTTCATCCAGTACCTCTAACTTGCTACAAAGCGGCACGGAGTCTACTTTCCAAAAACCGACCAACATAGGAGATTGGCAGACTGAGCAGCAGGTAGAGCACAAGAGCCAAGGCAAACAAAGGTAGAGTATTACTGCTATTACGTATCGTCCAAAACTGCAATACAGAGGTCAGTTCGGTTCCAGAAATTACGCTGACAATTGCTGAGTCTTTGAGCATATAGATGAAATCGTTGACGAAGGGAGGAAGCATCAACGGAA
>QQTW01002084.1_pt1 | contig 14387 bp, 7 predicted proteins | sample 1904831 | NCBI WGS metagenome assembly QQTW01 (sample SAMN09435610, study PRJNA476489) | Subsurface metagenome, whole genome shotgun sequencing project. | reverse complement strand
GTCAGATGCTGGAGTTGTTTAAGCAACCACCAACGCCTGCTTCTCGCCAGCAATTGCAAGATTATTGCCAAGAACTTGTGGTATTAGGTAGAGAGTTTGACTTAGCTAACTGGTGTCAGTTGTGCGAAAGCGCTCATGCAGCGATCGCTAAACCTAAAAATACTTATCGCACTTTAGCACCAATTATTATTAAGGAACTCAAGCAAGCTCAAGAATTAGTTGTTCAAGATAGTGCCGCAGATATTATTCCCAGCAGGCAACTGCAAACTTTAGCTCAAAGAGATTCGGTAATTATCAATGATTGGGGCAATCATGATGCTGACGACTTGGGCGATTTATTTGCCCTCAATGACTCCTCTGGGCAAAGCGATGATGAAATCGGCGATTTATTTAATTTAGTTGCCGATGATGAAGCTTTAGCTGGCAGCTATATGGGAGCAGATGCCGACTCTATAGCAGAGATGTTGGCGTTAGATAGCTTATTTAATGAAGCTCCAGCCGTTACTCAAGCAGATTTTTCAGCAGATGAATTTAACTTTACCGATCTATTTGAGGATGCGGCAGAAACAACAGAAACAACAGATGAGGAATCTTTAGGCGAACTGTGGCAAGTAGAAGCATCTGTACCATTAGAAGAAAGTACAGCATTAGATGAAAATGCAGACTTATTTGCTGATAGCAATGACGAGTTAAGAGAACTTTTGCCAGTAAATGACTCGCTCGTATTTAGTGAAGAATCGAGCCAAGAACAACTGCTAGATTTTAGCTTCACAACCGAACCTTTGCTAGATATACCTCAGAGCGCATCTGTTGATAGTCAATGGGAAGTAGATGAGGAAGGTGCCTTTGACGACCTAGATAAGCTACTAGAAACGCCAGAAATTGAAGCAGATATTACTGTAGTTGCTGTAGGACAAGAGGACAATGCTCCAGCAGAGCCTAACGCTCCTGTAAGTCCCCGCCGCGCAGTATTTGAACAAATGATGCGAGTGCCAGTTAAGCACTTAGACAACATTAGCAACTTAGTTGGAGAACTAGTTGTATATCGTAATAGCTTAGAACAAGATCAACAAAGGCTTAGACAGTTCTTAGATAACCTGCTCAACCAAGTGCAGCAACTAAGTGAAGTAGGCTTCAAAATGCAAGAATTGTACGAGCGCAGTTTGCTGCAAAACTCGCTCCTCAATCGCAATAAAGGAGCAAAAACCGCAGTTCCAAGCGATCGCTCATCCCAATCAACTCACTCTACAGGTGTTGATTTTGATGCCTTAGAAATGGATCGCTTTACTGGCTTCCATACTTTGACACAGCAAATGATTGAATTGATCGTGCGAGTACGCGAGTCTTCATCAGATATTGAATTTGTTACCGAAGAAACCGACCAAGTAGCGCGTCAGTTCCGCCAAGTCACAACTCACTTGCAAGAAGGCGTAACGCAATCGCGGATGATGCCGTTTGCAGAAATTGCTAGTAGATTGCCTCGTGCTGTACGCGATATTTCGCTCAAATCTGGCAAGCAAGCAGAGTTAATTATTGATGGCGAACAGACCTTGATTGATAAGGTACTGCTAGAGCAACTTTACGATCCGATGAGCCACCTCGTAAATAATGCGATCGCTCATGGTATTGAATCGCCCCAACAACGCGCGGATTTAGGTAAACCATCTACAGGCAAAATTACGATTCGAGCTTATCACCAGGGCAACCAAACAATCATCTCAATTAGTGATGATGGAGCCGGAATTGATACCGAAAAAGTCAAAGCCAAGGCAATTGAAAAAGGGCTAATTACCGCAGAAAAAGCGCAGACTATGTCTCGTTTGGAAGCTTACGATCTACTTTTCCATCCTGGATTTAGTATCAAAGATACAGTAGATGAATTTGCTGGGCGAGGCATCGGTATGGATGTGGTGCGCACTAGCTTAACTCAAATTCGCGGCACAATTAGCACCGATTCGACTTTAGGTACAGGTACTACATTCACTATCCGTTTGCCGCTAACTCTTAGCATCTGCAAAGCTCTATGCTGCTTGAGCGATAAGGCACGTATAGCTTTCCCAATGGACGGTGTAGAACAAATGATCGATATTCCTGCCAAGGATATCATCACTAATGGGGAAGGAAAATCTTGTATAACATGGCGAGATGGCGCTTTGCTGCCATTCCAGCACCTCAAAGAAATTCTTACCTACAACCGCCACCTCAGTCGCGGTAGCATCTATGGTAGCGGTCGTTCAGAAGATACTATCTCGATTATCGTGCTACGCAGTGGTGGAACTTTTCTTGCTGTTCAAGTAGATCAAGTACTCGGCGAACAAGAAATTGTAATTAAGCAATTTGAACGTCCAGCGCCCAAGCCTTTGGGAGTTGCAGGTGCGACGGTTATGGGGGATGGTCGAATTATGCCCATTGCTGACGTATTAGAGTTAATCGACTTATCTACAGGTAAACTCCAACGCAAACTAGACACTTTAACAGCCAGTGGCGAAGCAAGAATCCCTGTCATGCCAGCAGTTAAGTCTGAACCAATGGTACTAATTGTTGATGACTCGATTACTGTCCGAGAACTGCTATCGATTACATTTAACAATGCTGGCTACCGCGTTGAACAAGCTCGTGACGGTCAAGAAGCTTGGGATAAACTTAATGATGGTCTACCTTGCGATATCGTATTTTGTGATATTGAAATGCCGAGAATGGATGGATTGGAGTTGCTATCGCGCATTCACGAACATCCCAATTTACAACATCTGCCGATCGCTATGTTAACTTCTCGCGGTTCTGACCGTCACAGACAAATGGCAGTGCAATTAGGGGCAAGCGGTTACTTTATTAAGCCTTACTTGGAAGAAGCTCTGCTAGATGCGGCGCAAAGAATGCTTAAAGGTGAAGTGCTAGTTACTGCTCCTAGCAATGTTTAAAGAAGGTTAAAGGGAAAGGGGGAAGGGGAAAAGGTTTTTTGATCCTTTACCCCTTCCAAGCGACGTTTGCGGAGGGAATCCTCCCGCCGCAAAGCTCGCGCCCCTTAACCTTTTCCCGCCCGCAGGGCTACTTTTCCCTTGTCCGCAGGGCTATGCTCCGATGCCTAAGCGCCCTGCCAAAGCTGGAGTTAGAGGTAAAAGTACAGAAATCATCAAAAACAAGGCTAACAGCCCTAGAGCGGCTCTAGCATCGTCTGGTTCAGTAATTTCATTGAGGCTGGGGCGCTCTAAATCTCGTTGGAGAAAGACAATAACGATCGCCCAATACATTGCTACTGGATTTGCTAAAGAAGCGATCGCTAGCACAATTAATGTAGCAAAAGTTGTCCGTCCTGCTGTCTTGCGTCCGTAGATGGCTTGGACGATTCGCCCCCCGTCCAATTGTCCAGCTGGCATCACGTTTAAAGCTGTAATTACTAGTCCCAACCAACCCACAACAGTCAGCGGATTGACATCAATTAGCTGTTTGTGTGCGTCTGCGCCCAAAATCACCCGTGCTAGGGTTCCCACCAAAATTGAACCTTGAAAAAACTCTGCTGGGACTTGAAATAAACTGCCTGGATGAGACAGTATTAAACCGATTACTAACAGCAATAAAGAGAGCATACCGCCAGCAGCAGGTCCCGCAAAGGCAATATCAAATAGGGCTTTGCGGTTAGGGACTGATGACAAAAAGCGTGTAATCGCGCCAAAGGAACCAATCTGCAAAGTTGGTAAGAAAAACGGCGGACTCAAAGTAACTTGATAACGTCGGGCGATAACGCGATGAGCAATTTCGTGCGCTACTAAAACTGCAATAATGCCGATACTAATTGGTAAAACTTCTGGTAGTCGCGCCGAGTTAGTAAAGAAATCAAAGCCTAGCAACAATCCTGCTGTTTCTAAAGTTGTCGCGATCGCGGCTAGAAATAATAGCGCTGCAAAAATTTTTTGACTTAGAGTAATTTGGCGCAAGTCAGTGCGACTAGGAAGGACAATTACTACAGGTTTAGCATCCAAATTTTCTACTAAAAAGAGACGGTAGCGATCGCCTAATTTTTCCTGCAAGCGCTCTGTCAATCGTTGATGTACTTGTTCTGCTTCTCCTCTAAGGTTGCCTTTGCAGATTGCACCTTCTTGGTAAGGGATTGTTTCTACAGCAAAATATGTATCGATGCTAAAAATTTCTTTAATTGCTGCCAAATCTTCTGCTGGAATTGGGGCTACAGTTCGCTCTAAAGGCTTTTGTTCGGTAGACTTGGGAGCTAGGGCAACTGGCTGCTCGTTGGGCATTAATGCTTCTGGTTCTTCTTGGCGCAACACTTTTTGACCGTTTTGCGCCCGCAAACGATTGCCGATAAATACATAGGCGATCGTGGAAGCTACGATTAAAAATAAAATACCTGCGATATTCAAATAAATACCTGCGGCAAATAAACCAAAAAACAGCAACCAGGGAGCAATTAATACTACCGACTGCAACCAAGCGAGGATACCTAGTTTGCCGAAAGGTTTAGCGCGATAAAATCCCCAACCTAATATACCGAAAGCCGTCAACACAACTAGTGCGATGACAGTAGATTCTGATTCTGTGTACATTTTTAATTAAAACTACTTTCTGCTATAGCCTACAAGTTTACTCTAATTGCGCCGACTACCCAAAATTTGACGTAGCAAGAGAAGCTTGCCCACCCACTGAAGTCGGGGCTACACTAAGGCGCGTGTGCCTGCGCACACTTCCAAGACTATTTTCAAAGTAAGTCCACGCAGGTAAACGCGCGAATGCACAAGCCGCAACTTTAGTTGCTATGCACTTATGCAGGAAGTCTACTCTTCAATTTTTACAATTGGCTGGTTGCGACACGAACTTACAGGGCGTAAACTTGGCAGATGCGACTTTAGTTTGACTGTCTATAGACTGAAAACTATCAAAACTAGCAACCAATCATAAATCACCCAATGGATAACCTACCGAGTGGAGAACGCTATCTTTATCAACTTTTTAGTCTGATTGAAGTAGGGTATTTGACGGTAATTAACCCTCAAGGCAAAGAATTCAACTTTGGAGACAAAAAATCATCTCCTCATTTACGGCTATTGATACGCAACCCCAACACCTACGATCGCATCTTGACATTTGGCGCATTAGGATTTTGCGAGGCTTATGTAGACGGTTGGTGGGATGAAGAGCGCGATCGCGTATTTGAATTAATCGGCTTGTTTCATCACAATGGATTTTATAGCAAAGCGATCGGACGATTGACGCTGCCATTGGTACTAAAAATCGTTGCTCAACGTCTGCGGACAATACCTGTCTCGATCCAAAACAGCCGCAAAAACGTTCAACACCACTACGATTTGGGCAACGATCTTTATCAGCATTTTCTCGATCCAACGTTAACTTACTCCTGCGGCTACCGCCTCCACCAAACAGATACTCTAGAGCAGATGCAGTTGCAAAAGTATGAATTGATTTGTCAAAAACTATCTTTGCAGCCAGAAGAATCGCTTGTAGATATTGGCTGTGGCTGGGGAGGAATGCTAATTTATGCTGCCGAACGCTACGGTGTCAGGGGTACAGGCATTACGCTGAGTTTGGAACAGGCAAAACTAGCTAGAGAACGCATTGAGCAAAAAGGACTTAGCGATCGCATCGAAATTGTTGTTGCCGATTATCGCCAAGTACAGGGGCAATACGATAAATTTGTCAGCATTGGGATGTTTGAACACGTCGGAAAAAATAACTTTGCTACATTCACAAATAAAGCAGCAGAACTATTAAAACCTAACGGGATTGGTTTATTGCATACAGTAGGAACAGAAAGTAATTTAAGAAACAGTGCTTGGGTTGATAAATACATTTTTCCTGGAGCCTATGTACCCCAACTACATGAGTTAGCCAAAGCCCTACTAGCAGCCAAATTATCAGTTGCTCACTGTGAAAATCTAAAGCCTCATTACGCAGAAACCCTCAAGCATTGGGCAATTAACTTTAGTAAAAATAGAAATCAAATTGCCTCGCTCTCAAAATCTTATGACGAGCGATTTCTCCGCATGTGGCATCTCTACTTACAATCGTTTGAAGCGTCGTTTAGATATGGCGGAATGCACCTCTATCAACTTTTGTTTTATAAAGGCAAGCAATGGGAGTTAAATATTCCTTTAGTGTTTTCTGCAAATACTACTTCACCTGCGATCGCCTCCAAATGAAAAGAATTTTATCAGTAGACATCTTGCAAAAGTATGGGGCGAATAGAATTCGCATCTACACAAACAAAGTCCGCCTGCGCGGACTAAGAAAATTTTTAAATAAATCAGCCTGGGTATTTAGGGCTTTTGCAAGAGGTTTAATATTTTTGCTATGTAGTTATATGGGCGCTATTTCCCTACCAGCAAGTATTGCTACTCCGGTTACTATTGCTCAATTTCGCTTGACTTATGACAAATATATGCAGATTGGCTACGCTGCTAATGCCAGAAGAGACTATAAAAATGCCTTAATTAATTTTAGAAAAGCGCTCAAGTTGCAACCTGGAGATAAATATGCTTCTAGGGCAATTAGTAATGTGAGTAGATATGCTCAAGCCCTGCGTCCTAGTCAACTTTATACTTTTGTACCTGCAAACAGAGGTACGCCAAATAATCGCTCATCAGGAGGAACGCGCGGCTGCATGAATGCAGGTAGCGAACAACTAATTGCTTTAGTACCGGAAAAAGAAGCATTAACTACAGCAGAGTACCCTTCGCTATTTTTTTATATGCCGCAACATTCAGCCCAAATTATGGAATTTGTGTTGCTCGATCGAAGTGATCGCGAAATCTACAAGACAAATATTACTCCTAATCAAAAAGCAGGAATCGTACGCCTCGATTTAGCTAATTTCCCAAATATTCCTGCTTTAAAAACTAACCAAAAATATCATTGGTATTTCTCATTAGTGTGTCAGCTTGAAGATCGTTCGGGAGATAAGTTTGTCGAAGGTTTTATCGAAAAAGTTGAACTAGATCCATTTTTGGCTGGCGAGTTGAAAACAGCAACAACACGCGATCGCGCCTCGCTGTATGCTGCTAGTGGGATTTGGTACGATGCTTTAACTGCACTATACCAAGCACGTCAATCTAGCCCTCAAGATCCAGCTTTGGTTAAAGGTTGGGCAGATTTGCTGAAGTCGGTAGGGCTAAACGAAGTTGCCCAAAAGCCTTTATTAACTTGTTGTACAGCTAGAAAGTAAACGCAATAAATCTATCAACTTGAGAAGTAGGAAAAATGTATGTTTACTTACAAAAGCATCTCTCCAACTGATGCTAAAAACAGATTTTCTCAGTTATTAGAACAAGTAGCTGAAAACCATCAGGTATTTATTATCAATCGACATGAAGCGGAAAATGTAGCGCTGATAGCCGAGTCAGATTTAACTAGCTTAGTTGAAACAGTATATCTATTGCGTAACCCTGCTAACGGTCGTCGCTTGTTAGATGCGATCGCCGAATCAAAAACTGGCAAAATTCAACCTCAATCAATAGCAGAACTTAAACAGGAGTTGAATTCTGTACTTAATTCTGATAACTATCAACCGCCGCTCTGAGATTACCATGATATTCTGCTAACAAGCGATCGCCTGCCTCTTTACTTAAACCTGTCCAATGCATTAGTAGCGCTAGTTTGACCGATTTTCCACTTTGCTCTAAAAGTAACCCCGCATCTTCCCGATTTAAGCTCGTCAAGTCTTGTAACATTCGTAAAGCGCGATCGCGTAATTTTTTATTAGTTACCGCCACATCTACCATGCGATTGCCGTAAACCTTGCCTAGCTGCACCATTACCCCAGTAGACAAGATATTCAAAGCTAGTTTAGTTGCAGTACCAGCTTTAAGCCGTGTCGAACCTGCTAGCACTTCTGCACCTACCAATAAACGGATGTCGATATCTGCCTCTGCACTTACTTGCTCTTGGGGTACGCAAGCTATAAAGATAGTTGTTGCACCGCGCTGGCGCGTTGCAAGCATCGCGCCATGTACAAACGGAGTAGTTCCCCCAGCAGTAATACCAACTACTACATCTAGTTCGGTAATTTGACGTTGGGCGATCGCTGCTTCCCCATCTTCAGATCGATCTTCCAAATCTTCTGAACTACGCAGCAAAGCTGCTGCACCGCCAGCAATAATTCCTTGCACCAATTCTGGCGGACTACAAAAAGTTGGTGGGCATTCTGCCGCGTCCAATACGCCTAGCCTGCCACTAGTTCCCGCACCAATATAAAATAACCGTCCGCCGCGTTGCAGTGCTTGTGCCGTGCGTTCAATTGCGGCTGCTAGTTGAATTTTTGCCGCTGCTACAGCCGCGATCGCATTTTCATCTTCTTGGTTGAACAATTCCACCAATTGTAGGGAACTTAACTTGTCTAAGTTCTGACTATTAAGATTGATTTGTTCTGTAAGTAAATGACCTCGCTGTTCCAAATTATCGATCCTCTTAAATGTACTTAGTTAAGATAAGCAGTAGCGAAGGGAGAAATGAATTAACTTCTGCCTTCGAGCCACCTTACAACAACCCTTCAAATTGACGACGAATGCGATCTAATTCAGTATCAGACATTTCTTCGTTCCCGTCTTCATTCACGATTGGTTTAGGATTATCCTTTTGCCAGTCCAATTCTTCGACAGTAGTTTCGGGCGGTACTGCTAAAGCACCTTCGGGGACAATTTCCCAGTCATAGTCAGCACTTGCACAAAATTCCTCAAGTTCTTCGCTATCCATAGCTTCTACAGTAGCAGTAGGAAAATCTTGAGCCTCTAGCATTAGGGCAAAACGAGTCGCATCGTCTTCTGACTCAAACATCAGTAGCTTATTGCGATCGCCAACTCGAATTGTATGGATACCCTCATTTTCAGTACGAGCATTAAACAGCAAAACAAACACGCGCATGATGCGATTATCTTCTCTTGTATCTTTGTTATTTATCTTAATGTCCTACCTTTCAAGTGCAAACAGCTATTTATATAAATTCCTTTATATCTGACTAATTGCCCTATCTTGGAGTTGGCATTCATGATATACCAGTTGTACTATTTTTGGCAGTTCGAGCAGGCTGACAAATTGTGAGGCGTGAATGACGAAATTATCCGAAACCGATACACAACGCTCATCTAATTCCCGTAGGCGTTTCTGGTTGCTATGGCTAAGACGCACGGGAATATATCTAGGTATCCCTTTAGTTATTGGGCTGGGCGGGGGCGCTTGGTGGTTGTGGGTTTTCGTTCAAGAGCGACTAGCGCCACTAGTACAGCAAAATCTGACTCAAACTCTAAATAGACCAGTTCAATTAGGCGCAGTCGAAGAATTTTCGCTCTCCGGTTTACGCTTTGGCAAGTCATCTATACCAGCAACTTCTAACGACCCCGATCGCGCTACTGTCGAGTCGGTAGACGTAAAATTTGACTTGTTGCAGCTATTATTTACTCGCACTCTCCAGCTAGATGTAACTTTAATTAACCCAGATGTTTATATTGAGCAGGATGCAGAAGGACGCTGGGTATCTACTACTATTGCCTCAGAAGAGGGAGAAGGTGCTTTTAGAACTCAATTAGATACGATTGGTGTTAGTAACGCTGATGTAGTATTGGTTTCAAATCAGCAGCCTAAGAGCAAAAAACAAGTATCCTTAGCTCAAGTCAATGGTTCTGCTCAATTTTTGGAAGATAACGAACTAGTTAAGTTTAATTTGAGCGGTGGAACCACAACTAAAGGTAACTTACTAGTGCAAGGGGAGGCACGTCCGCAAACATCAACAATCAACTTACAACTGCGGGGGCAAAACCTTTTAGCCTCAGATGTATCTCGATTGATTGATTTGCCTCTAGAAATTCGCTCAGGTCGAGCCGATGCTAATTTGAGAGTGGAAAGTAGACCAGAACAACCAACTTTATTATTTGGTACTGCCAATATTAGAGGAGTTACAGCTAAAGTTCCGCAGCTACCGCAAGCTTTTAACAATGCTACAGGTACTTTACTATTTAGAGAAACGTCGATTGGACTAGACAACGTTAAAGCAAGTTACGGTAAAGTTCCAGCGATCGCTAATGGTACGCTAGATCCTGAAGTTGGTTATAATTTGAGCGCCCAAGTCCCATCAGTAAGTTTGGCAACTGCGCAAAATACTTTGAATCTAAAATTGCCTGTTGCCGTTAGCGGTGTAGTTAGAGCCGATTTGAAGTTTGCAGGTCCGATTAAAAAACCAATTTTATCAGGCAACGTTGCTACTATTAAGCCAGCCCGAATCGACCGCGTTAATTTTAGTAGTGTGCGATCGCAGTTTGCTTTTTCTCCAGTAGACTTGGCGCTGGTTTTAAGCAATATTCAAGCAAGACCAACAGCCGGAGGTCAAATTGCAGGAAATGGCATTATTAAGCTAGGAGAAACGCCGCAACTAGGTTTTACAGCAGTAGCGCAAAATATTCCTGGAGATGCGATCGCTCGGCTTTACAATATCTCTCCCCAAATCAAAATTGGCACAGTTTCAGCCAAAACCCAAGTTGGCGGAGCAATAGATAATTTACAAACTATTGTCAACTGGGAAGCACCACAAGCAACTTATCCTGGTAGCGGTCAAGTTGTAATTAATGACACTAAAACTTTTACCTTCCGCGACACAAGATTAAGAGTAGGAGGCGGGACGCTGCAAGCTGTAGGACAGTTAACAGGCGATCGCTTCCGCGCCTCTGTCTTAGCTTCTAATGTGCGACTCGGACAAGTATTAGATACACCTCCAGCTTTGAATTCGCCTTTAAGCGGAAGATTTGATATTGCTGGTTCAACAAATAACCTCAACCCAGAAGCTATTACGGCAGTGGGTGAGGGTAGATTAAACGTTGGTGGAGGTACAATTACAGCGACAAATATTCAGTTAAATCAAGGACGCTGGCAAACTCAACTTCAAACCCAAAACGTGCCTATAGGACAGTTAGCGCAAGTTCCGCCGCAGTTGCAGGGTAGATTAACAGGCTCATTTAGAGTTGCTGGCGTTACGCAATCTTTTCAACCAGAAACAATTAGCGCTGTAGGTCAAGGACGCTTAAATATTGCCGATGGTACAGTTAATGCAACTAATATTCAGGTAGATCGAGGACGCTGGCGATCGCAAATCCAAGCCCAAGGCGTACAAATTGGACAATTAGCGCCACAAGTCCCGCCCCAGTTTCGCGGTAGATTAACAGGCTCATTTCAGGTTGCTGGTAACACTCAATCTTTTGCACCAAATACAATTAGCGCTATAGGTCAAGGGCGTTTAAATGTTGCCAATGGTACAGTTAATGCAACCAATATTCAGCTAAATCGCGGTCAGTGGCAAGCTCTAGTTAATGCGGATGGGCTTCAACTAGACCGATTTTCTGAGGAACTGCGCGGACAATTGAGCGGTCAATTGCTGGTAGCTGGTAATGTAGATAATCTCAATTTGGGCGCAATTCGCGCTGCTGGTCAAGTGCGATTTTCTCAAGGCGTGGCTTTAGTTACGCAACCGCTTACAGCCGCAATTCAATGGGATGGACAAAAAATAATTGTCCAACAAGCAACGGCTCCAGATATAGTTGCTAGCGGGTTGATATTTGTCGAGACTCAAAATACCCCATCGATTCAATCACTAAATTTGAATGTCAAAGCTCAAAATTACTCTTTGCAAGACTTACCATTCAACCTACCTAATGCTGTAAATTTGGCAGGTCGTGCCGATTTTGCAGGCAGAATTAGCGGGACTTTACCAACACCGAATGTTGTAGGCGGTTTGCGACTGCGCGGCTTGGTAGTAAATAACCTTGCCTTCGATCCGGTATTGACTGGCAACGTGCAGGTAAATGACAGAAAAGGAGTAAATTTAGACGTTACAGGTACGGGCGATCGCATTGCTGTAAATTTAGACTCCAATTATCGCCCCAATTCTTTTATCGTTCAACGCGATCGCGCTATAGCTAGAGGTCAAACTCAAGGCGAAAATCTGCTAGTCAATGTCGAGAATTTCCCCTTGCAGACGCTAAAGCTGAATTTGCCTAATTCTCCTTTGGGTAGGGGATCTGTAGGCGGATTGCTTACCGGAGACTTTACTATTAATCAAAATACATTTGCCGTTGCTGGAGATGTGGCGATCGCAAGTCCCGTTTTGGCTAATCTTAAAGGAGATAGATTTTCCGGTCAGTTTAGCTACAATGCGGGTGCGATAACTTTAACTGATGCCCGATTTGACATCGGCGATAGTATCTACGCTGCTACTGGTAGTTTTACTCCTACTCCCAAAGGTCCCAAAATTCAAGGTCAACTTAATGTCACTCAAGGCAAAGTCCAAGATGTAATTGCTGCTGTACAATCATTGAATTTGCAAAATGGTGGCAGTTCAGTACCGCCAACTGATGCGGGGGCAGTTGCTTTAGCTACAGAGGCTGTAGGACTTCCTGATGCATCGTTGCAGACTCAATTGCGTCGTTTTTCTGAAATTAATATGCTGCTAGCGATGCAACAAAAGCAAGGGCAAGGAAATATGACCCTACCTGGGCTTGAGGACTTGGCAGGAACTTTCAACGCTCAAATTGCTGTAAATGGTTCCTCATTGGATGCTGTAGCCGTTAACTTTGATGTTGCAGGTCAAGATTGGCAAATAGGTAACGATTATAAGGCAAGCCAAGTAGTTGCCCAAGGTAGCTTTGTCAACGGCATTTTAACTTTTGAACCATTGCGCATTCAATCGGATGACTCTTTGTTAGCATTTAATGGGCAAATTGGTGGCAGACAGCAATCTGGGCAATTGCAGGTAAATAACTTTCCGATTGCAGCGATCGAGAATTTTGTCCAGTTGCCTGTAGATATAACTGGAAATCTCGACGCTAAGGCAACCTTATCTGGGACAATTGCTAATCCGCAAGTTGAAGGGGAACTAAGTTTAGCAGATGGCACGCTCAATCAAAAAGCGATCGCTTCTGCACTAACTAGTTTTAGCTACAATAACGCGCGTTTGAACTTCGACAGCAATATTGTCATAGACGGTCCCGAACCAATTGCTATTAGGGGCAATTTGCCTGTAGCGTTGCCTTTTATTGCGGCAAAACCAGATAGTAATGAAATTAGCCTTAATGTCAATGTCAACGATGAAGGTCTAGCGCTCCTCAATTTATTTACTGACCAGGTAGCTTGGCAAAATGGCGAAGGACAAGTAAACCTCCAAGTCAGCGGCACTTTAAACGAACCTGTAGCAACTGGTGTTGCTACAGTCAACAATGCCACGATTACGGCTCAAGCTTTGCCAGAACCGCTAACTGATGTTACAGGCACAGTAAACTTCAATTTAGACCGCATTCAAGTAGACAATCTCCGAGGTAATTTTTCTCAAGGTCAAGTAGTTGCTCAAGGCGTAATTCCGATCTTTAGACGCTTGAGTGCAAACGACCCAGACTTAGCTAATCCCTTAACTGTCAATCTCGACCAATTAGCGCTCAATTTGCGGGGATTGTATCGCGGCGGTGCTAGCGGCAATATTACAGTTACAGGTTCCGCACTCAGTCCAGCTATTGGCGGTGAAGTGCTATTAGCCGATGGTGAAGTATTGCTAGGTGAAAGACAATCTGCTGGCGCAGCCACTTCTAGCCAGGTTGCAGCTTCTTTACGTCAAGGCAACGATACCAATCAATTTGGTACAGGACCAGAGTTTAATAACTTACAACTGACTTTGAATAATAATATTGCAATTACCTTGCCTCCGGTGCTGGAGTTTGAGGCAAACGGTTCTCTTACTCTCAATGGCAGTTTAGATGACATTCGTCCTAATGGCACTATTCGCTTGCGTCGCGGCGGGATAAATTTATTTACTACGCAGTTTGTGCTAGCTCGTGGCTACGAAAATAAAGCAACTTTTACCCCCGAACAGAGTTTAGATCCCACTCTTGATGTGCGACTAGTTGCTAGAGTTCCCGAAGTTACTCGGACTAGGGTTCCTTCCTCACCTGTGTCTGCGGAGATTTCGGAGACTTTATTGGCTTCAGACTTGGGTGCTTTGCGTACTGTGCGTGTTCAAGCTAGAGTCCAAGGTTCTGCTAGTCAAATTTTTGACAACCTAGAACTAACAAGCGATCCCACGCGCAGCCAGACCAAATTGAGTAGCTTCATTAGTTGTTAATATCCGCAACACAGAAACCGAAAGATTGCGCGAAAGATCGATATTAGCTTCAGCAGCTAACCCCAAAGTTGAAGTACGCGATTCTTCAGAAGTACTGACAGTCGGAAATAGCCGTAATTCATCAAGTCCAAGCGCATTTCCAATGCGGCTTACAGTTCCTTGAAAATTGCCTAGTATTGCCGAACCTGCCAAGTTTGCTAGTCCCAACGTACTATCTCCGCGTCCTAAAGTATCTACAAATCCACCACCAATTAAAGCAATAATTTCGTTC
>QQTW01002083.1_pt1 | contig 14387 bp, 11 predicted proteins | sample 1904831 | NCBI WGS metagenome assembly QQTW01 (sample SAMN09435610, study PRJNA476489) | Subsurface metagenome, whole genome shotgun sequencing project. | reverse complement strand
GGAAGATAACTAAGGTAGATGTTGGGTCTCGGTGGAGCAAGAGCGTCGCTACCTTACGTAACGTACCGAGGCGATGGGTATGACTACATACCAATCGATCGACCTCATGTCCCCTCCTCCAACCACCAACCACCACACAGAACGGAGGGCTTTCCGCTTTAGGTTTTGTTCGGGATATACTTATTATTCATATAAATATAATTGTGTACGTGCCTTACGTAAGGTAGCGACGCTCTTGCTCCACCGAGACCCAACATCTACCTTAGTTATCTTCCTGCTTTCGGTAGGATCCATCTGCATCCCGTCATGCTTGAGGGATTCAGGAGATGCTCGACATTACGTACCTGGCAGGTATCTCGTCGGTACCTTCCTTTTTCTGACTTCTGTTGCTTTTCATTGTCTTCCCTTCCAGGTCAGGGAATGTATGGCGAGATTATGGTCATCTCATGTTGGGCCTTGTCATCTTATGTCATGCCTTCCTTGCTCGGATTACCAGTATTCCAGTTTGACAGGAAGGAGCCTTAACTCGTCCTTCCTTCATTCCTTCCTTCCTTCCCGTTCCTTCATTCTTGGAATTCAGTTATCGTGCTCTAACTTACGGTGCTTACCTTTTCCCAAAGTAGTAACGGATACTTCCTCACTACTTCCTTCTACCTACGTACCTTACCTTCCGTAGTACATGGCCCTTCCCTTTTTGCTTTCCTTCTCCTCCCAGAAAATACCTCCCTTTGCTAACACTTTTCCCACCTTGGCGGCTACCTGACCTGACCGCACCTTACCTTCCTGACCTTAGCCCTGCATGAAACCTTATCCCCACATTGCGGACCTTCTACACTTTCCGTTGATATATATATTTTTTCTTGCTCTTTGCCTTTCTTGCGTACCACGGCTTGACATCATCGTCGGCCAAGAAAATTCAACTCAATTCAATCTATTGAGAATTCAAGTCTCTCTCTCCCTTCGCACAGACAGGAACGAACGAACAGACAAACATATAAACAGACAGACAACTAGGTACCGTCACGGTCCCCACCCTGCTCGGAACCCGGATGCCCCCGAAGACCATCGTCATCGTCAACTCCACCGGTCGACAGGCAGCCTCCCTCGCGCGCGTCGCCTCCGCCGTCGGATACCGCGTGCGCGCCCAGCTCCGAGCTAAGGATGGCCTCGTGGCGCAGGAGTTGGAGGCGCTCGAGAACGTCACTCTGGTCGTCGGTCCCCTCGAGGACAAGGGCCTCGTGGCGAACCTCTTCGTCGGCGGCCAGCTGGCCTTCATCAACACCACCTCCTGGGGCGACGAGGTGGCCATCGGCCGCTCGCTGGCCGACGCCGCCAAGAAGGCCGGCGTCCAGCACTACGTCTACAGCAGCATGCCCGACCACAGCGTCTACGGCCACGGCTGGCCCGCCCTGCCCCACTGGAGCCCCAAGTTCACCGTCGAGAATTACATCCGCCAGATCGGCCTGCCCGCCACCTTCGTCTACGCCGGCATCTACAACAACAACTTCACCTCCCTGCCCTACCCGCTCTTCTGCATGGAACTGAAGCCCGACGGCGGCTTCGAGTGGAAGGCCCCCTTCCACCCGGACGTCCCCTTGCCCTGGCTCGACGCCGAGCACGACGTCGGTCCGGCCGTGTTGCAGATTTTCAAAGACGGCCTCCGCAAGTGGTCCGGACAGAGGTACCATCCCTTCCATCTTTTGTCCCTTTGAATTTTCCACGCCCCCACCCGCATCAACCGCTCACCCGTGCCCCCGTTCTTCGACCGTCCACCAGAATCCCCCTCGCCTTCGAACTCCTCACGCCCACCCAGGTCTGCGGCAAATTCGCCCAAGGCCTGTCCCGCCCCGTCCGCTACACCCGCGGGCCCATCGAGATCAAAGTGTCCGTGCCCGCCGGCTACCGCGCCCAGCTCGACGGCATCGCCGTCCTGTTCGGTCAGTATCAGGCCCCCTACTTCGGTCCCGACCTGCAACCCCTCGTCCCGGCCGCGGCGTTGGCGCTGTGGGAGGGCTACCGCGGCATCGAGGAATACGCCCGTGAGGTCTTTCCCGTCGAGGAGGAGGGGAATGGTTTGGATTGGATGATGTAGATGTAGGGTCGGGTTTTGAAGTGACGTCGGGCGGAGTGGACTGGACTGGACTGGGCAGGTAGGGGGTGGGAGACAGGAGAGGTGAGGACGGCAGAGTAGAGAAGAGAAGAGATGCGATGGATGGATGGATGGCAGGTAGCGGGCGAGTGAAGGAGGAAGCGTGGACTCGGTTGGGCTTGTTTTCCCTTTGCATTGTCCTGGCGTTCCATTCCCGATCACATTCCATTTCACATCTCATCGCATCGCATCACTCCAGGTACCGGTACAGGTACCGTCAGCTCGAAGGAGAGCTCGGACTCGGGACGGGCGAAAGAAAAGCAAAAAGCAGAATGCGCAATGAAGAGGTGGAAAAGTAATGTATAGCATAAGGTCCGCATCAGGGTAGGGTAGGGTAGGGTAGCATAGCATAGCAAAGCAAGGCAAAGCGTTGTGAAACCAGAAAGTCAAGTCAAATCAGATCAAAGCAAGGCAACCCGGCAACTACATGTGCCGTATCAAGGTAAGAAAAGGCAAGTGAGGCATGCTAGGTAGTAACATAACGTAGATAAATATCGTCAACGGACTAGAGGATGAAGTATCCCTCTCTCTCGGTACCTAGCCATTTGCTTATTGCTGGACTTGTTCGCCTTGAAGTCATGGAGGTGTATCCGATTGATTTTTTATCTCTTTCTGGAAATCCTGTGCATAAAGGGTAACTGACACACTGCTTGTCTTGCTTGAAATCGGACATCATCACGGAGATGGAAGATCAACATAAGAGGAGTATCTATCTTGATTACTGGTAGTTTATCTTACCTCTCCTGCTTTTCCGTCTAACCCTACACCTACCGTAACATTCTATAAGTCAAGTCAAACCTGCCTCACTCACTCACCCAATCACTCATTCACACAGACCGACATCGACATGCTTCTTTGCCTCACCTTCTCTCACCTCTTCTTTCCTTTCTCTGTTCCGGCTGAATTTCATTTAAGCTCCGTTCAGCTCCGGCTCTATTTCGCTTGGTAACTCGTCTTTGGGATTGTTCTTGACTTCTCTTTTATATTATCTTGACTCAATTGTCTTACGTGGTCTTCCTCCTCTGGGATGCAGATTGAGATTTTCGTCGTTCTTTCTTCCATATCTGCTCGTTTATTTGAATGTTTCCTTCCTTGGTTGATTGATTGTTTGCTTGCTCGACTAGAGCTTCTTGGCGGTTGCTTTTGAAGAATTCCCTTTACTTTTTGAGAAGAATTTGGAGGCTTGATGAGGGGTCGATTGACAGTTCTCTTTCGGAGGACTATCGCCAATATTCTTCTGTCTTCCTTTCTTTATACCTTCAAAGTCTTGATCATATGTCAACAACGCAGAAACATTATCACGATGGCGCTAGTGCTCGTGTGGTAAGGAATCGTATCTACTCTATCCTCTAGACTTGTCTTAAGCCCACACCTCTCCTCACTGCGGCACGCATCCCTCTTCCACGCCCACCCGGATGCTCTCCTCGATATCGCCGAGATCCTTCTTCCTCCAAAAGTCCCTGCAACCATTGACGAAACGCTCGCTCGTCCGCCTAACATCGGCCTCGTCCACGGCGGCGAAACACAAGCGATAAAACATCCAGCCCTTTTCCGCGGCGATGGCTTCGGTCGGACAGAAGATCGTCCCCGGAGCGACGAGTACGCGATATGGCTCCGTCGTCAAGAAGACCCACAGCGCGTGTGACAGCTTGGCGTGGCCGGTCGCGCCGTATAGCGGGTGCGTCGATAGGTGCAGCCGCACCCAGACGAACATGCCGGCTAACGGCCACGTGAACGTGTACATGGGGACTTTGTCCACCACTCCCCACTCCGCGCTCATCGACGGCCGTCGCCCCGTCTTCACCAGCTGCGACCCGTCTTCCAGGATCCGGCACATGGTCTGCATGCGCCGCTCGTACGCGCCCCGGAGCCCTTCCAGCCAGCGCACCCAGCCCGTGACCTGCCAGCCCTCGCCGTCGCCGTGGGAGCCCGCGTCCTGGGGTTGCGGTCCGATGATGAGTTGCGCGACGAGGGACTGCACGAAGCCCGACGGCTGTTGCGTCGACGTCTCGGTGATGCGGAGGATCCGTTCGACCAGCAACGGTTGCGCCGTGATCCAGCCGAGCCGGCAGCCTGGCGCGATCGTCTTGGAGAAGGTGTCGAGCCGGATGACGCGGCCTTGAGTGTCGACGGACAGGTACGAGGGCACCAGCGAGTCGAGGAAGTCGAAGCCGGACGATTTGGGGCTGTTGTAGTTCCGTTCGCCCGGCTGGGCGTCGGTCGAGGTGGGCGTACCACGGGCGGCGAGCGAAGACGGGTTTGCCGAGGGGTATTGCAAGTACCAGTATGGGTCGTCTTCGATGATCAGGATGTCGTATTTGACGCAGAGGGCGTAGATGTCTTTGCGCCGTTGCACGCCGAGGGTGCCGCTGGTGGGGTTCTGGCCGATGCTGCGCATGTCAGCGAGCGTCGAGTCGACAATGGAACCTGCCTCTAGACTCACGTCACGGTATAAATCAGATGCGGTCGTTTGCCCTTGCTGGAATCCCAATTCTTCAACACATCCTCCAATCCTCCCTTGCCGTCCGCTTTCATCCCCTCCTCGTCGATCGCGACGGGTACAATGTTCAAGCCTCGAGGTCGAGCGGTCTGTATGGCGTTCATGTACGCAAACTCTTCGACCAACAACCCCTCCCTCTCCCGAAGCCAGTCCTTCTCCTCGCTCCAGGTGTTGCTGAGCGCCTCGATCGCCTTGGCGAACCCATCCGTCGCGCCCACCGTCAAGATAATCTCGGGACCCCCGGCATACGGGATGTTGGGATGAAGGTTCTCCCGCGTGAACTGACGCAGGAAGGAGTGCAGAGGCGGGTAGCCCTGCGCGGTGCCATACTGAAGAGCAGAGGTGACGTCGATCTTGCGAAGGACGTCTTTCGCGCCGGAAGCTTTGGGGACCACGACTCGAGCGGATGGTGGCGAACTGGACGACGGTGACGATGGGCCGGAGTCCGCTGCGAGCAAATCGCCCGGAGGATCTACCGGTTCGTTGGGGGTCGGGGTGAAGCGCTGAGGGAGAGCGACGGAAGCTTCGAGGGTGTCATATGGGAAGAAGGATGCATTGGGTAAACCTGCAATGATCTTCATCAATGCGAATTCTTAAGTATGTTACGCAGCGACCTCACCTCCGGCGAGATTGCCAATTCCCGGTATCGCAAAATACTACTATTCTGTCAGATTTCCAATCTTTGAGATGATACATATACAGTCAGTCGAACCTTGTAAAAGTCTTTGATGCTGCTGACATTTCGATTCTTGGTGACTCGGGAGAAGTGATGACTTATATCTACAGGGGCGGGGCGCTTGTCGCTGATTGCAGAGGACTCCATGTTTTGCTATTATTTATGGTCTATAAAGAAAAGATGATTCGTGTTTTCAACTCTGTCGGAGGAGGACAGTTCCTGATGTTCTTTTTGGAGTATGGAGAAGGAAGATGGTGGTGGGTTGCATAGGTAGGTAAGTTACTGTTGATATTGTATATTGTTGATAGCGACTGACAAACCAGCATCTCGATGACGATGAGGGCCGGGATGAAGTCAATCGCTTATCTCATCAACTATCGGCAGCCTAACGTTAAACGTTCTGAGCAAGATCAGCTACTTGTACAGAGTTGTTGTGTGACTGCTGCACTGGTGAAGCTGGTCAGTATCCTGTGGCAACTGGCACAGACTTGAATTCATTCTCATCATCGTCTTCATCATTATCATCTACTCATACTCATACTCACTGATTTATCCTCCTCCTATACTGGAACTTCATCCTCGGCTCGATGCTTATCGATAGCCTTGTTCGGAGGCGAGCTTCCCGTCCCTCGCCCAGCTTCTCGTAATCATCCCGCCCTTAGCTAATATTCTTAACCTATCACACTTCTTGGCCGTCTGCTTCACTCAAGTCAACGTCTTTATGCTATATGATTCTCGACCATTGTTGTCAATGCTCATGGGCGATTGTTGATGGTGCTTTGGCAAGGCACGCCAGTGAGCTCCGTGCTGAGGCTGTGGACCTCGACAAGGTAAAGGATCTTGGCGCAGACTTTGCGCCCGTTCAAACTGTTGAGGCTTGCTGACATGGACCACAGGGTTAGCCTTCCCAGTCACATCATGCCCATGAGTCCTCGTGCTGAAGAGGCCTACGAGGCCAATGCGCCCCAACTCGAGTCGTATCCACAACATGATGGTGGAGATCCGCCTGAGACGCTACATATCCGGTCTAATTCCCACGGATCAGACACTACCATACCCCTCCCGGTCTGGATGAGGGAGTCATCGAAGTCGTTCCATTGGAAATGGGTCCCTTTGCCGATCAGAAGACTGGCACGATCAGTTGCTGCGTGGTCGAGAGGGCCGGATCCCCCGCAGATACAGAAAATCAGACCGTTCCTCCCTTCCGTTCAAGAAGCCCCAATCAAGCTGTTGGATCGATATTTTCCGAAACGAAAGCATAAAGCGGGCTTGTTGGTCTTCTTTTACTTTTGTTGGCTCTTGACCTTCTCGCTCGTGCTACACCACTCGGCTTCGGCTGGCGTGATACCGGGTTATGGGAAACCTCGTCCGATATGGTGCGGCGCGAACTATTGGTGAGTCGCTCCGGAATGGTGTCTTGTGTCGACGAGGAGCGCTTGGTAACTGATATCTGTCAGGTCTGGCGGTAATGGCTGCGGACTCAATGGCAACAATTGTCGTCCGTTCTCCAACGCAACGTTTGCTTTCCGATGCCCTGCAAATTGCGCCGCGGTCGAGGTGCTCCAACCCCATGCGGTCGGTGACCAGGAATTACAATATCGACCCCTGGTCATCGGTGGTCCCAACCATGATCGATCGGGCCTGCCGACGGGTGATCCGATCTATCGTGGAGACTCTTCCCTCTGTCAAGCAGCCATTCACGCTGGCGTTGTCAGCCCTGCGAAAGGCGGCTGTGGTGTCGTATCGCTAGTAGGCAGCCACGATGATTTCCCTGGCACCCACCGAAATGGTATCAGGAGTACCTCGTTCGACTCTACATTCCCAAAGTCGTTTACATTCATCTTCGGATTATCGTCCTCATGTGTCGCAGATCTTCGATGGCCATTGCTGGCCGTCACTGTCGTTTTCACGACGATCCTCTCTCTTTTCACAACTTCACCTGCCGTATTCTTCACTTCGATATTTACCATGCTGTTTGTACACGTCGGTCTGGTTTCGGATCCCCCTAACATCTCGGATTATGCCTCCCTCACATCCCTCTGTATCGGGCGTTTCTTGCCAGCAACCTTCGTAGGGTTTGTCATTTATCGATATTGTGTCCGCTACCAACTCTCTGGTCTGACCGCGCAGTTCGAGAAGACGGTTTTGTGGCTTGGTGGCGCCTGGATTGGCGCCCTGAACAATTATACTTTCAACTTTATCCCTATCCAGCGTCTTACGCCCAGCGATCTGCATCAGCCTGGAGCTCGACTGGCACTTTCCGTCATTATCATTTTGCTCCTGCTCATCGCTTTTGGGCAGATTTGGTTTTTGCGTCTCGAGGGCCGGTTCCTCCGCTATCTTGGCATTTACGCGACCATGGTGGCCTTTCTTTTGATCTGTGTGGCCATTCCAAACCTCAACCTACGCATCCATCATTACATCCTTGCTCTGCTTCTCCTGCCAGGAACTTCGATTCAAACACGACCGAGTCTGCTGTGGCAGGGCATCTTGGTCGGCCTTTTCATCAATGGCGTCGCCCGGTGGGATTTTGACAGTATCCTGCAAACGCCCGCGGCACTGCTCGGGAACGGGCAGATCAACAGCCTGCTGCCCAACATCACGACACCCGTTCTGGGTGCTAGCAATATCACTTTCGGCTGGGCCACTCCCCCCCAGCCTTACGACGGCATCAGCGTGCTCGTCAACGACGTGGAGAGATATCGATGGTACGTGGGTGAGGGTTTTGAATCGTTCACTTGGGAAAGGGGAAGGCAGTTGGAGAGGGAGTATTTCCGTTTTGGTTACATGAGGGGAAGTGGAGCGGCGGATTATACCAAGGCTGGCATGTGGGAAAAGGACGGCCGCTGGACGTCGATGAAGCCTGGACCCAGTTAGTTCGTCTGTTCTTTTCATTGTTTAGACCAGCACCAGAGTAGAGTTGTTGAACGAAGTCATGCCATAGATCTTTGGAGTTCTCTTTGATCATTGAGTGTCCTTTTTGAATCCTGTGATTACGTTAACCATTCTGATGTTATGATACCTAAATTAGCTGTCAGTTGTGGTAAAATCACTGAGACCTTTCAATTCTCCCTTTTCAATTGTCCCCGGGTACATTCTCAGCCCTAACGTATAATCATTATTCCGCCTGGTTCCGACTTGCACCAACGAAGACTAGCTCCGAAGCTAGAACTTCATCAGGCCTTCACGTGCTCGGTTCAACCTTCCAACTTTGACATACCTCACTCCCTTTTCGTGTAAACACAACCGAAACCCACATTCACAGCTCGACTTTGCAGTGACATAAAATGGAGCTCTCTCCTTCAGCGGAGGACTCTCTTCGCCAACAAAAAAACAAGCCCGCAATGTTCGAGGAACTTGCGGAGCTCGAGAAGCAGTTTGACGATGTTGACGTCGAGATACGTGAGTCTCACTTCCTTTTTCCTTCTTTCCCTTGCCTTCTCTTACCTCCTCACCTTCCTTGACTCACCACGTGATATGCTTGCTCACTAATCAACAATCGCAAACAGTGCGCAAGCAGTATGGGCTACAGGGCCCAATCTACGCCAAGCGTAACGCCCTCATCGCCCGCATCCCCTACTTCTGGCGCCTGGTCTTCGAACAAGCCCCACCGGAAATTGACACTTACGTCCAGCCCTCGGACTCCGAGGTGCTCAACGCTTGCCTGACGAACATCACGGTGGAAAGATTCGAGATCGCACCCGCCCCTGCCGCTGGCGCCGCCCTTCAGGCCAACGGTGCCGGAAACGGAAGCGGAGATGGGATTGCGGAGAAGGCCCGAGGTGATCCGCGCAGTCTCCTCATCCGCTTCGAATTCGCGGCCAACGAATACTTCTTCGACGACGTCCTCGAGAAGCGTTTCTGGTATCGACGCGGGAAAGATGGGTGGACCGGTTTGGTAAGCGAGCCGGTGCGCGTTGCGTGGAAGGAGGGCAAAGATTTGATGGAGGGGCTGGGCGACTTGGCGTGTGACGCGTGGGAGGAAGAGAGGAATTTACGCGCTGAGGGCAAGGGTGACGAGGCGGTTCGGAGTGCGCCGGTCTGGAAGGAGTTGTTGGAGCGCGTTGAGGCTTCGACGCCGGGGTCGCTGTCGTTTTTCGCGTGGTGGGGCTACAGAGGCCGGCTTGTGAGTGCCGAGGAATCTGAGCAGGCGGTCAAGGCCGAGAGGGAGAAGAGAAAGGGGATTACCGTCGGGGAGGAGTGTACGCGTGCGGGTAATGCTGGTGGGGATAAGGAGTACGGGGAGGAAGACGACGAGGATATTGAGGAGGAGGAGAACGAAGATGTTTACGCGCATGAGATCTTTCCGCTCGGTGACGAATTGGCGATTTCAATTGCGGAAGATCTTTACCCGGGTGCTATCAAATATTTTGGTTCGTCTCACCCGTTTTCTTCTTGTTTGCCTACGTTATTCGTCCCCCTTTTCCATTCGGTTGGTTGTCTTACTGAGACGTCGCGATACCAAAAGTCCAAGCGCAAGAGCAAGAAGTGTCCGAAGTCGATTCTGAAGATGACTCCGATGACGACGACGACAACGACGCGGACGAGTCAGGCTCCGTTCCCAACCTGAGACATCTGGTCGACCCGCGTGGTAATCACAACGACGACATCAATGCAAAAGGCCGTCGCGGGGTTGAGGATGACGACGATGGAGGCGACGAGGAGGAGCGGCGGCCGAGAAAGAGGACTCGCAACTGATTTGTGGGTGGAGAATCACAGGATCCGATTCTTTCGCGTGGCGAGGTTTTTGTTCATTTTATTACCTTACTCAGATCGATGCGTAGATACCCATCAGCTGCCCCAAGCGTCGGTAGCGAAGCGTGCGCAGTATGTACCAAAAATGTTTCGGGTTTCTTGCGCTTTTTAACCAAACTTTCTACCTTGATGGTAATGATCAGGCAGCAGAGGGTAATCCGAGGCTGGTAGTCAATGGCGTACATGGGTGTCTACACTAAATTTGGTTCCAGCACGTTTACTGTATGTCTGGTATAGGTACTTCTGTGTGGCTGGAATCAAAGAGATCGCGGTAATTCCATATCGTCCATAGGGATTCCATAAGGACCAGCGGATTATTTTTGAAGCTTCTGAGTGCACCAGGCTGGTGTGAAAGAAGTTTTGGAATCGTCTTTAGGTCAGAGTTCCCGCTATTCGCGGAGGAGAGGGCCGTCCGAATGATCAACGAGTGACGTAATTGTTGATGGCTCGAGGCCAGTGAACCGTATATATAGCTTTTGCTACAGCATGCTTCTCCACCTATTCACACTACCACCCGAGATTCTGGGTATCTATTCCTGCAAGACATCGTACCTGCGATACTTCACTGTAAATTCCTAGCTACAATCTACAAATACGGCAAAGGACTTCAGCATGGACAACCGCAAAGGAACGTATCCACGCTCGCCGCAAGTGAGCTTCGGCCAAGCCCTAGCTATTGGCATCGGAGCCGGAGTTGTCGGTGTAGTAGGGCAAGCCACCGCCATGCTTCCATCATGCCATCCTCGTTGCATGCTGACACCAAGTACCACAGCATGACCATGTCCAACAAAATCGAGCAATTCTTCACCCACCGACCAAACTCGTACGTGCCAGGCCACACCATAGGCATCCTCCTCGGCCTCGATCGCGACCGCCATCCAGATTTCCTCAACCACGTCCATCACTGGGGCTTGGGCTTGCTGACGACTCCGATCCGGGCGGTGATGGCGTATAATGGCATCATCGGCCCCTTCAGCTCGTTCATCTTCATGTTTCTGCGCTTAATGGTCGATCAAGTGTTGGAGAACACGGCGGGAACGTCGACCCCGCCGTGGAAATGGCCGATCAACGAGCAGGTCATTGATCTGGTGCACAAGGGGATTTTCGCCTTTCTCAGTGGGTATGTTTGTGATAGGTTCGTCCGCGGCGCTACCTATTTCAATTGAGGGTCGTCGAATTGGCGTTGGGATTTGCTATCGCAGTGCGTCCAGTCTATGAGAGTGCAGCTGCAGTTAGTTGTTGTGACTTAAGGGCGTTGGCGCTCGATGTCTACTTGTTATTGCGTAGCATAACTCAGCACAACTCCAGTCAGAGCACGATCCATGATTCTCTGGTCTTGTCACAGTATTAGAATTCAAGGACGTCTGCTTTGCCTGCGTAGTGAGCAGAGGCTCGAGCGGCAGTCCTGATTCTGCTCGGGGAACTTGCTCCGAAATCATGATCCTTTGGGCTTTTCCGAAGAGCTCCAGAACCATCCCTGATTTCTCTACCTCTCGATGCTGATGGTGACAGCTTCTCTCAAGTAGACGACACTGCTCTAAGAAAGTGAGAACGACAATGATCGGTTCAAATGAGACCACGGCAGCGGGGAGAATGTGGGAACGATGTAACAATAGCCTGCCCAAGAACACGGATCGATTCGCGTCATTATCACATTCGATCATCAATACTTTCGAGGCCAGAAGTCCTCATGTTCTCTCCATGGGTTGAGCCTGAGTCGATCAAAGGAGGCTGACCCCAGGCTAGGTCGGAAATGCTAGTGTCTGCATCCTGCATCAGACGCTACAAGCAATGTGCTGCGGATAACAAACCGTGCCACATAAGCCTCAAACGAAAGATGACGATGATAGGGTAAAAACAAACGCACCTCAAGCCTACCCACCGACGCTTTGCCTATATTGTGCAAGCAGACATGCTAGCTGATGATGCTGTTGGGGTCTGTTGGGTTCTTGAAATCAGCTTTGCGCGCCGTCTTTCAATGATCTTTGTTCCATATTGCCCTTGAAAGTGCTGATAACTGTCGTTACGGAGGTCTAGAAACAGTCTTTGAATCATTTTATCATCATGTCTTCTGCCTCTGTTCGCCTTGTCGCAAACCCTATCTCTGCTTTCGTTATCTCCTTCTGCACCTTTACCTTCGTCCTTGGTCTTACGTCGCCGTCTTCCATCATCCGTCCTGCAGCTTTCCCTATCATGCTCGTCTGCATTTGGCTAATTCTTTCAACTCCCGGCGCGGTGCGATTCAGCCATCCGATGTACGCGCATTTACTAGGAGGCAGCGTCTTTGCTTTTGCAGTGCAGTATGTCGACTCCATCTTTCTGGGTCGGTGGACCTTCGAAGCCAAGGGTCCGACTTCCTCAATGGGTGGGCAAAGAGTGCTCCGCAGCGACGTGAGCGGGAGGGAGACCAGGAATGGCTCGGATTCGATCTTTGGCCGGCTGCTGTGGGCTTTCACTCATCCATTTGATCGTCGATTCGCGGAGTCAGCAGCCATGGGAGGTTCAAAATGTACCGCCGTTTGACCGTCGTGACCCAAAGCACGTGCCTGGGCGAGCGCAGTTCCTTTGGCGCAACACCATCAAATCCGCAATATGCGTAGTTTTGCTTGACTTCAGTCAGTCGCTCGGACGCGATCCTACAGAAACTTCTTATTTGTTCTCCTCGAGCCGGATCCCCTTCTTCGCTCGTCTGGGCGGTGTCACGCGAGAGGAAGTTGTGCTGAGATATATTATCTCTGTCATGTTCTGGGCGAACGCGTATATCCTTATCGAACTTTGTCACTGCGCCCCGGCGATCCTCACTGTCGCATTAGGTGCCAGCAAGATCGATTCTTGGCGTCCATTCTTTGGGTCGTTAGCAGATTGCTGGTCGGTTCGTCAATTTTGGGGGTATGCTCGCGGGGACCGCCCAAGACTAATTCATATGTGGAGTTTTGAGGCTGACTCCGATCTCTCAGATCTTTCTGGCATCAGTCGCTGCGTCAAATGTTGACGGGTCCTGCCAGGTTCACCACATACTCCGTACTTGGCTTACGCAAAGGCTCGTTGCTGGGGAGATACCTGTGTATATTTATCGCCTTCTTTCTGTCCGGGGCACTGCACGTATGTAGCGACATGGCTAGTGGCATCTCGTGGCACGATTCGGGGGCGCTTCGATTCTTCTGCGTGCAGACTTTGGGGATCGTACTCGAGGATGGAGCACAAGCACTGTGGCACTCAACTCTGGATCGGCAGGCGGAGGGCGAGAAGCGGCCAAGTCTTTGGAAACGAGTGTTGGGGTATGCCTGGGTCCTGACATGGATGGCATGGTCGATACCGGTCTGGAGCTATCCGGAGATACGCAGAAGCAGAGGGGAGAGAGTTCTTCCTTTCAGCTTTGTGGACATGTTCGTGGAATAGTACAGGCACGGCATTGCGCGACATCGGGGGACTTCAAGGAATGAAAGCATGCATCGCGGCTTCACACAGAGTATTATGCGAATACATCGATGTTTCTGGGTCATAGTTGAAGGTCGGGGCTCACCGAATGGTATTGGGGGATGCCCCATATGCTGAGGTCGTACAGGTCGGCCGTTCTTTCCCAAGATTCTAGCAGAGGACCTTGATAGCTTTATATTTGCTTTCAGCTTTTGAGAAGGGCAAGACCTGATTCGGGTGTGTTGCTTTGAAGGCCACCATATGAAGACACCTAATGTCAACCAGAATTATAAGATTATAAGATTTCCTACTGAAGATCATTTCGCTAGCGTACCTTAAAGGCTTTGAATCATAGTAGGGTTTGACACCTAATGGAGGGAAAGCCCCCTTGGTGAATCAAAATTTGACGTCCTGCAGAAACGTCAAACTTCTCTAAGGTATGTAGAGATAAAATCTGGACAGATCGTCGGCATGACTCTGGTATATACAGCTCCCTTCTGGAATAGCTAAACGTATTGGATCTTAAGCCCTACAATTGTGGGGGGTTTTCGAAGTACCAAAAGAGGCTCTAGAGTCTGCCGTTGTCACCTACATCTACCCTTTCTTCCTTCCGCCGCTAGCTTTGTCGCTCTCACCCGTAGCGAAACCTCCTCTTACAAAGGCATCCCGTGCAACCGAATTGATGATCCGGAACCGATCCGGCCCTAATTGCACACCCCCATACCACCTCGTCACAACCACCATCACGTCCCACAGATCCATGACCTGCATGAGATGGAGTAACCTACTACCTGCGGCTGTCTCCCCGTCATCGTCACAGTCTTGGAAAGTGGTGCTGCCTTCGCCTTTGATTCGCCAAGCAGTAATGTTGTGAGTTGCTTTGGCGGCTT
>QQTW01002082.1_pt1 | contig 14388 bp, 17 predicted proteins | sample 1904831 | NCBI WGS metagenome assembly QQTW01 (sample SAMN09435610, study PRJNA476489) | Subsurface metagenome, whole genome shotgun sequencing project. | reverse complement strand
GTCCCTGACACTGGCTGCCACATCTTTCACCACAGTCCCAAGCTTAGTACGCTCAAGAACGGCCCTACGATCCGCAACCGTATACGGCTTCCTCATCCTGTGAACACTTCCGTTCGAATTTGTGTTATATGCCCCACTGGCTCCCCTATTGCAGCTGCCGCAATCAAAGCTGGTGCATCAGTGGTTGGCGAAGAGACTGTCTTCGACGCCGTTAAGGAGGGACGAATAGATTTCGACAGATGCATATGTCACGTTGACTCCTTGCAGAAGTTGAATAAGGCGGGCTTGGGAAGGATATTGGGCCCGAAGGGGATGATGCCGAGTGCTAAGCTTGGGACTGTGGTGAAAGATGTGGCAGCCAGTGTCAGGGACATGGTCGGTGGTAGTGAGTATAGGGAGAGGCTGGGCGTGATAAGGATGGCTATTGGACAACTCGGGTTTACGCCCGAAGAGATGCAGAGCAACATCAAGGTCTTCATAGAGAAGGTGAAAAAGGACATCGCCCAGTTGAGCGATAAGATAAGCAAGGAGCTACAAGAAGTGGTACGGCTCCACGCAAGACCCTTTACATGTGGCCTCGGAACAACACACTGATTACATGATAGGTTCTGAGTTCTACAAATGGGCCAGGCTTCAGTCTTAACGGCGACTTCAAAAGTCCGACATCTCCTCCAACCAAAGATCTTTCCACAATTTAATTATACATAGCCTAGCATATCTATATGTTCGATGCTGGATGCGCTCAGAACCGAGTGGGACCTCATGGTACACCAGGAACGCCATCGCTATGCCACGAGTCACACACTGCCCAGCAGATGCTTCACTTCTTCAACTCTTTAGGATCTTCAAGGCATCCCTTTCCTCTCCCATCTCCCGGTAGAGGCCAAGCAGTTTCAGTAGCCTGGCATTACTCTGTTCGTCTACCCCTCTCGCCTGCTTTGTTGCAGTGCCCATATCAAGTAGCAATGTGTTTCGTAATCGAAGGAGACGTTCTTTTTGCTCCATCAAGAAAGCCTGATCTTCACCGGTCCAGTCCATAAGACGCTTAATGTAGATATACTGTTGTACATGCCGTTGCAAACGGCCCATAACCACCGCGAGACCGGTGCCCTCCTCGTCACTCCCATCCTCACTGGAACCGAGCTCCAGCCCAAGATCATCTTCGGCATTGCTACCACCGCCATTCAGGTTCGCAGTCGGATCCAGCATGAGTCGCGCCTCCAGCTCTTCCAACCTTTGGTCAATCTCCAACAACTTTCTTCCCACCAAGATCTGCTTCCTTGTCTCTGCACGCTCTTGCAGCAGTTTCTCCACCTCCTTTTTTCTCTCACCAACTTTGTCCCGCAGCCCTTCAACACCTCTCCTGAAACTAAGCATTCCAACTCTGACGCTCTCCACTTTCTCCTCCCCGCCCTTCAAGCTCTGCCCTAGCGACAGGAAGTCCTGGTAGTTGTCATTCACCAGGTCTAACAACTCCTTGTTCAGTTCCTGGCTCCGCGAACGTAGCTCGGCACGTAAGTCTTCGAGCGTCTGATGTCGATTATGTAGCGTGGATAGGAAGGTTGCGGGGTCAAAGGCTGGTGTGAGGAAGGCGGAGCGCTGAAGAGGTTTGGGGTATGGAAGATTGTCGTCATCGACGTCGGAGCCAGAGGAATCGTCGCCGAACTGTGGAGTGGGTTAGAGTCGTTCGTAGTCCAGGAACATATTGGCAATGCTGCGATTTCTTACATAGAACCTACTCATTTTGAGCGTCTAGTAGGAGATGACACGGTATACAGTGTCATTCCACACCCCTTCCTTCGTCCTTGCTCAAATGTTGGTCAATTCTTGAAACTCATGAGTTGCGCTGCAACCCGGTATCTTCGTTCAGGTAATTTACGAGCTAACGTTAGCGTTAACTTACTAAATACACGTTGCTGCTTGATTAGGCTTAGGGCGGGCTCTTATGCGAGGCATCCCACTTCGACATTCGTCGATCAATAATGACTTTCTTGGGTTTGAGTACTCTGTATCCTGCGTGCATATCGCTTTGCACCCATAGAATCTAGGTCTCTGGGTTCACCATATAATGTCAACTCCTTCAGAAGACCTTACACAAACCTCTGCCTCATCGCCGCGTTCAGTTGCGCCTGCTCGGCCCTCTACAACTTATCGCCCGTTAGCAGCGCCGAAACCTCTTGCACCAGCTCCCTCAACAGGTCCGTTCCCTTCAATGATCACTACAAGAGAATGGATAGTTCCACCCCGGCCGAAACCTGGTCGCAAGCCTGCCACGGATACCCCACCCACAAAGCGCAAAGCACAAAATCGTGCAGCTCAGCGGGCGTTTCGGGAGCGACGTGCCGCAAAAGTTGGTGAGCTGGAAGAGCATATCAGAAAGATAGAAGATGAGGATGAGAGAGAGCAGACGGAGCTGAGAAGCCAGATCGATAAGTTGGAAGCCGAGGTTGAGCACTACCGCGAGGAGCTGCTGGCTTGGCACCACAAATGTCAAGGGTTAGAAAAGAGTTTAGAGGAAGAAATGGGGGAGAAGCGGGCATTGGAGGAGGAGATTGCGGCACTACGGGATGGCAGAAATCGAGGCACAGATGCGGTTTCCCTACCATCCAGAAGCAACAATCAGAAGAGAACGACAGACCAGAAAAAGCAATCTCAGTCTTCTGGTGGCACTCCAGATCCCGAAGAGATAGCAATGGGCTGTGGAGCATGCACATCGAGTAGTCGCTGCGAGTGCATAGAGCAAGCCCTCGGTATATCTGGGATGGACATCCCAGATGATTCTGCACCGAAACGACCTCTGTCACCACAGACCATCATGATGACCAAACGTTCCAGACCATCGGTAGAGAATCCTAACCCTAACGCGGAGGAACTCGAGATCGACTTCACAACCCGTTTCTCGGCTAAACCTGTGTGTGCTGCAAATCGTCTACCGACCGGTGCACAACCAACAGCTACGTCGATGTCAACATATCCAGATCCATGCGGCTTCTGTCAAGATGGGACAGCCTGTCTCTGCGCCGAAATGGCCGCCGAGACCGCCCAATCAGATAACATGGCCCCTACGTTCTCCCAGTTCACCCCGCCGCCCTGCGACGGCGACGTCGTCGCCGAACAGTCCTCACCCCCACAAGCAACGGCAACCCATCCGACTCCATGGACTACCAACCCTTGTGCCAACGGCCCCGGCACATGCGACCAGTGCAAAGCCGACCCTCAAAGCACTCTCTTCTGCAAGACCCTCGCCGCTGCCCGCACATCGTCGACCACTGCCACCAGCACCATCCCAAGCAGCACAGCACAGCCCTGCACCAATGCTTCCACCCCCGGCGGATGCTGCCGCATACAACCCCAACCTGTCCGCAACACGGGCTTGACACTGACTTGTGCTGACGCATACACCACGCTCTCCCGCCATCCGAATTACGCTGAAGCTAGTGACGACCTAGCGAGCTGGCTGCCTAGCTTGTGGACTAGAGCGGTCCCGAGAGGCCAGGAAGGACGGCCGGCGATGGAGGTCGATGCTGCATGTGTGATGAGTGTGTTGAAGTTTTTCGATCGGAGATTTAGCACACGCGTTGATGGGTGAGGGAGAGGATGAGCGTACGATGATTGTAGAATTGAGGTATTAAGGGGTAAATGGGGGTCTTGCTGTGTTTTGATATTTGGGTTGGTGGTCTGCTTGCATGGCTTCGCGAGGTGAGGGGTGGTGGTTCTGCTGCTCGCCATAGCGCTATAACTACTCAAACACTCAACTACTGGCTATTTTGACCACATTCGTGTAATTGTGTGGAGCTAGTTTGATATACCATTGATTCTGGAAGACCATGCAATAAGGAGTAGAATCGAACTTTGTGGTATGTACGTGGATCGCCGCAGTGTGTACAATTATCCAGGAACGACATTCAATGACTTCCTAAGGATCCCACATGTTTGACCCCAATCATGGTTCTCTCTGCCATTCAAGTATAGACAAAGAACTATGAGTAGCGAGATCTGCCAACCCAAGAGTGTACAACAGTCCACCACCCTTATATAACTGACAGTCGAACGCCATTCCCGTTCCCCAACGGCCAGTATGACAACAAAAGCCACTAAATATATAGTTTTAGAACTCTCCACCTTTCCCTCCAGCACCCCCAATGGCCGCAGCACCCCACACCCCAACAAGACCCCACATCCCGACTCTCCAGCCCCTGAACAACCCCTCCACACCCTGTCCCCTCCTCCGGCCTTTCTTTCCAATCTTCACAGCTGGCGCGCCGTCGGTACCAAGAACCATCTCTTGCTCATCGCCGCCTTCTTCCTTGGCGATATGCCACATCGTACCGACGATGCCACGGTACGGTCCGACATCCACAACTGTTTCCAGTGGTGCGTGGCGAGTCGTTGATGGAGAGGGGGAGGAAACGACGTTCATCTGGCCGCGGCGGAGGACAGTTTCCAGAGGGAGGCGGAGGAAGAGTTCGAGGGCGGAAGAGAAGAATGTTGCGATTGAGTACGTGGTCGGTGTGAGGACGGGGTCCACGCCGAGTCGTGATCGAAGGAATAGCGGAGCGGCGGATGCGATGAAGGTTGGTAGAGTGCTGTGCAAGAGTGTGACTGTGGCTAGTGATGGTGGTAGAGTGAAGATGTTGAGACAGCGGAGATTCTTGAGTAGTGAACGCGGTTGATGCGTTGAGGGTGTCAGTATCAGTTTGGTTCGGACTATATCCAATGGGGCGAGGAGAATCCCTGCGAATCCTGCTGCAGCGACCGCCACGCCCAGGGATGCGTAGGGATTCGGTGAGTCGACGATATCGAGGCCTCCGACGCCCGAGCCGGCTAATGAGGCTGGGTCCGGCACGTTAAGTAGCACGCTTAAGAGTCCTCTGGACCAAGATTCGATTGTTTTCATAAGGACACTGTAGATAAAGGTTGTGTTTGCGCCCTTCCAAACTCCCCATGCCCCTTCTTTGGTCCATAACTGGGATATGACTTCTAGCAATGAATCGCCGCGGCGGAGCTCAAGCTTATACGGAGACGACGTTGTTTCGGGGGAAGGAGGAATGTAGCCAGCTCGATCCGTGATGTGGCGGCGGCCGCGAGAATGGGACGATTGCCGCCGGTGAGGAGATAACGGAGCGGAGGAAGTGAAGTAGGAAGGAGAGTCTGCGTCCGAGTCATCTGAGGGAAACTGCAAAGTCAAATATCAGCGCACTGGTGCTGCGTAGATGCTGGAGACTGCACGAACATCGTCATATGTCTCATCTCTGTATCTGCCTGGTCGCCGCCGCATATCTTCTGCCGCAGCAGCGGACCTTGTCCCATTGTGCGCAACACGAACTTGCAATACCGTTGTTGCAACCTCGAATGGCTGTGCCAATAAAACACTTGTATATTTCCATAGCGCTTGGTCCACCAGGCGTTTTATAACTACCACAGCTGAGGGCGATGAATCGGAGAGGTAGTCAGAGTAATCAAGATCTGACAGGATGTCGCGTGCGGAGGACCCAAAGTTGGGTTTTGAAGTTGAAGGAGCAGATTTACTGCTGAAGCTGTGTGAGGTATTCGATATTGGATCGGCGGGGAGACCCACGGAAGGAGGTATATAGTATGGGCGGAGAGGATTGGGACCTTCCCTAGCTGACGACATGGCAATACCGTGAAGAAGAGAAGTTGACCGCGCGAGTGGTGATTGGGTTCGCGGAGAAAGCTCGGTGACGATGATGCTCGCTTCGGATTGGTGTGCATCGAACTTTCATGGAGACTTCCGAGCTTCTATCAGTCTGACCCAGAGATCCCCCTCAAGCCATAGGAGGCTCCTGAGCATGTCAGTATCAAGGATAGGGAGCCAATCGATACGGACTACTCTTCAGAAAGCTACTGGCTGTTGTCGACTCACGCCCGTCAGGAATAATCTCACGCCATGGACGAGGACGCTTTCAGATCAGCGCGGTAATAGTGAGGGACGGCGATACTCGAACCCCGCATTGAGGAACTTTAGAGCACCTCAAGACAGCGTCGCCTTCTCAAGAGCACGACGAAGATTCTCCGCTTCGTCCGTGGTTGCACATGGCCATTTGACCCCTCCAAAACCCGGCGAAGAGTATGGGCATCCTCTTTAGGGCACCAGAGAGACATGACTACAGGATGGTACGCTGATATGAGCATTATACAGGATTCATGTTACGTTCATCGATAAGGAAGGGGAAGAACACACTTTCGAGGTTGCGAAAGGGGACAACCTACTCGATATTGCCCAATCAGAAGAGTTGGAAATGGAGGGTACGCTGGCGTTCGATTGGTACTGATGCGCCCTTACTGATGCCTCTTAGGGGCCTGTGGTGGTTCTTGCGCTTGCTCGACCTGCCACGTCATAGTTGAAGACCCGGAGATGTACGATAAGATGCCTGAACCTGACGACGACGAAAATGACATGCTAGACCTAGCTTTCGGCTTGACGGAGACTTCAAGGCTCGGGTGTCAGGTGAAGATGACACCGGAGTTGGATGGGCTTAGAGTGAAGCTGCCGAGCATGACGAGAAATCTGCAGGCGAGCGACTTCAGCGGAGGGAAGAAGGGATAACGCTGGTTGGGGTTGAACCCTAGATGGATGCGATGTCTGACACATATGGCCGCATTACCGAAGGCTGTCCATTTTCCCGTGCAGCAGAATGCGCAATGCGCTTTGTAAGAAATTTAATTGCTCCTTGGTGGTGTAAATGCGCTATGTCCTGTACCGGTATTCGGTGAGGGAATGGATCCTCTTTAGATAGGCCGTCATGCTTCTTCTATCGTTGTCCCTTTGCTACCGGTCCCGCCTATTAATTCCAAGAATCCCTTTTTACTCATCTCAGTGGCCTTCTCCTCCCTCCTCCCTACTCCTACCACACCCTGCTTCCGCGCCTCTCGTCCAGCCTCTTCAGCCTTGACCTGTGCCGCCCTGACCGCATTGAATAACTTCACAACCCCTCTTTGTGCTGTCTTCCGTAGCCGCTTCTCTTGCTCTGCGATCTCCCCCACACTCTGACCATCCCCAGCCTCATTACCTGTAGCTGCACGATCCAAACCCAAAACATCCCTGACTCGACCCTTGTCCAGCTGTTCTTTTCTCTCCTCCCGCAACTTTTGCTTCGCCTTGGCCTCGAGCCGCGAATTTGAGAGCTCATGAGATGCTGCCAGCGCCGTCTTGCTACGTGCAAGAACGGGATCTACGCGCTTCGATGTGGACAGCTTGGAGCCCAGGATCTTGGTCATCGATGTAGCAAAGGCATCTGGATCATTGCGCTTCCGCTTCTTGGAGGAGCGCAGTTGCGATGACTCTGATTCGGAGGATGCACCGGTAACTTCTGAGGATTCGTCGCCGCTATTTTCTGATCCCGAGGTTTTATCTAGCATAGTATTGTTTGCGCCCGTCAATTGGAAAGGCGCGGTCTCCTCATCAGTGTCCTGAAGATCCACCGCCGCAAATTCGTCGCTATTTGCTGGAACTTCATTCTCGCTGGAGCTACTGTGATAATCCAGCTGCTTTCTTGGCTTCTTGGCAGGTCGGGATATATGACCCTTCATACCTCCTTCAATCATACGCTTTTTCGACATCGTGGGCGCCATTGTAATCGGAATGATGGATCGTGACACTGTGCAGAAAACTCCCGTTGAGGTTGTGAAGATCTGTCTCGGCTCCGATTGGTCGAACAAACCACATCCCACTTTCACCCCTCCATGGCCACCAAAGATCAGTACGACGAAGGGCATATACGGCCTTCAGATTGACATAGTATAGGTCATATTTTCATCTCAGCATAGAATATTTCGGTGCGAGGTGACTAAGGGACTACAGTATGGTGCTTCAGGACTTAGGGCGGCGGATCAATACCGCCGTCTCAGACCTTACACGGTCAAGCAATCTCGATGAGAAGGTGAGTTCAGAAGCTGGAGCTACATTGCAAGAATCTAATAATTGAGTTGCTACAGGCTTTTGATGGCATGATCAAGGAGATATGCGCCGCTCTTCTAGAAGCCGATGTGAACGTTAAACTTGTGGGAAACCTACGAAAGTCGATCAAGCAAGCCGTCAATTTCAAGGATGCTGCACCTGGGGTCAATAAGAAACGGTTGATCCAGAAAGCTGTCTTTGACGAGCTGGTCAAGCTCGTCGATCCTCATGCAGAACCATTCAAGCCGAAGAAGGGCAAACCCAACGTCATCATGTTCGTTGGGTTGCAGGGCTCGGGAAAGACGACTACATGTACAAAGCTCGCTCGGCATTACCAGTCGAGAGGCTTCAAGTCCTGCCTTGTTTGCGCCGATACCTTTCGAGCGGGCGCATTCGATCAGCTAAAACAGAACGCCACAAAAGCAAAGATACCCTACTATGGGTCACTCACACAGACAGATCCCGCAGTAGTAGCTAGGGAAGGTGTGGATAAGTTCAAGAAGGAGAGATTCGAGGTTATCATAGTTGACACCAGCGGAAGGCATCGGCAAGAGCAGGACTTGTTTGATGAAATGGTGCAGATCCAAAAGGCTGTGAAGCCTGACCAGACGATTATGGTGCTAGACGCAACAATAGGACAGCAAGCAGAAGCGCAAAGTAAAGCTTTCAAAGAGACGGCAGATTACGGTGCGATCATTATCACAAAAACCGACGGAAGCGCCAGCGGTGGCGGTGCTATCTCTGCTGTCGCCGCAACACATACTCCCATCGTCTTTATCGGCACCGGCGAACATATGCTGGATCTCGAACGCTTCTCCCCACAACCTTTTGTTTCCAAGCTCCTCGGTATGGGAGACATGCAAGGGCTCGTCGAACACGTCCAATCCCTCAAGCTCGATCAAAAAGACACAATGAAACATATCGCGGAGGGCGTCTTCACGGTCCGCGATCTCAGAGACCAGCTCTCCAACATCATGAAAATGGGCCCGCTGTCCAAGATGGCCGGCATGATCCCCGGTCTCAGCCAGATGATGGGCGGCATGGACGACGAGGAAGGCTCCTTGAAGATGAGACGCATGATCTACATCTGCGACAGCATGACGATCAAAGAGCTCGACTCCGACGGCAAGATGTTCGTCGAGCAACCAACACGGATGACGCGCGTCGCACACGGGAGCGGGACGAGCGTCCGGGAAGTCGAAGACCTGCTGACGCAGCATCGGATGATGGCCGGTATGGCGAAGAAGATGGGCGGAAACATGAAGAACATGCAAAGAGCGCAGAGCGCTATGGGCGGTGGGAATCGGCAGCAGCAAATGGCGGCTATGCAAAAGCGCATGCAGAGTATGGGCGCTGGGGCAGGCGGGGCTGGAGGGCCTGGGGGTATGGATCTGGGCGCTATGATGAAGATGCTGGGTGGTGGTGGGGGAGCTGGAGCCGGTGGGATGCCAGGTGGGATGGACATGCAGAGTCTGATGAAGTCAATGGGTGGAATGATGGGAGGCATACCGGGTATGGGTGGTGCAGGTGGTGGGAGAGGCAGAGGTGGGCGTTAATATCAAAGGTCTGCCAATCCGGCATTGCATTGGTTTGGCGTTGCATGGTCCTGGGCCTTGGGGTATTTGAGTAGTTCCGGTGTTACAAAAGAGCAAAGATTCTCCTCGGATTTACTGCTAATCGCTAGCTGTCAGGCCTTACTGTCGTATTGTGGGGTCTATTAGTTCGGAAAGAAGCACTCGAGGGATCTCCCAGGTACACCGCTAGGTATTACGCTTTGTAACCTACCCAATTGGTATGACTTCTCTCGCCAATACAATGGGATCTTCTAGCCAGCTTTTCTCTCACCCAGCGCACAGGCATATTCACCCACCCTGAGGTGATGCATTTGCACGTAAAATATCTCACAGTCGCAAGATAGCCCTAAGCGCCAGGCCAGCATCTATTCGTCTCTAGGAAATATGTCATGGGTATCATTGACCGTTCATAGCCTTCCTCAGCAGCGGTGCTACCTGCTTCCTACTCTTGCCCAACTCCCTCTGCATCCACACCTTCCTCCAAATACCCGTACTGCTTTGCGCGTTTGCAGACTGCCGCTCTTCCAAGCCCAGAGCCTGTTCCGCCGCGTCAATGAATCGCTCCGCAGATGAAACGCTGGCGGAATCGGGCACGTGAAGTAGGAGCTCCCGCTCAAATTGCCCTCGATCATTTGTGGATGTAGTCATGATTGCGTATATTGATAAATTGCGTGATTCAGTGAAGTCTTGAATGGCTTGTGAGAAGGACGCTTCTTGGCCGGCTTTCTCGATCAGCCAGCGGATTGGCTTGACGACGGAGCTTATTCCAAGTTTCTTGCCTCCTTCATCCCACTGCTTGTAGTCCTTCCGCAGGATATCACTGAGTTCTAAATGGTCAATGTCCTTCTTGGCCGCATTGATTTCGGAGTAGTATTTTTGCCTGTCGTACGTCACGGCATGTTTGGGCGAGAGGTTAATCTTGGTTTCGAGGTACTCCACAGCCTCGACATCAGCTGGCTCCACCTTCGCTTTCGCAGTGAGATTCGTGGTGTCGATGAGGATAGACGCAAGCGCAAGTTGTGCAAGTTGCGCGTCCCAGAGGGTGCTTACGGCACTATCGTTGACGAGGGAGTCGCCTTGCGCATGAGCTGCGGAGAGCGACGAGCTGGACAATTGATCCCACGCATCTCTGCAATAGCGCACTACGAGGCTCTGACAGCTGCCGCACTTTTCGACGATCCGAGGCTCGCTGCCTGTGTCTTGCGGGACGGCGTGTTCCTCCTCATGGTGGTCAACGACGCCGCCTACCCTAGCCGCGTAGATCTCTCCCAGCGTTCCTTGCAACTTATTGTGATCGACAATAATCCATTTGGTGTTTTCCGGCTTCAGCTTCTCCCCCAAGCTCGTAAAAGCTGGCAAGTCGTCGAGGGTGATGAGGTGAGTTGTCTCGATGTTCGCTTGCCGGCAAACGGCTAGAAACTCCGGACGAAGTCTGATGTCGGCGGCTGGAATGTTCGTTACAGGTATGTAGAGAGGAGTGAAGGCATCGCGCGGCGGGGAGCAGGAGCGTATGTAAGCGTAGAAGACGGACGAGGTGAAAGAGTCAAGATCAGCAGACTCATTGCCAATGACAAGAGTGATCTTTTGCGATTGCTCAATTGCGGAGTGCAGAGCTGTTTTGGCGTGGCTGAGAAAGGCACGTAGAGAGTTTCGCGGGAATGCCATGTTGTATTGTCGGGTTGATTTTCTAATGCTAAACCAGCCCACCCTAAGCCGTCGAGAACGCAATCACGACCGCCAGCCCCGCACTCACCGCCTGCAGATCGAATTATTTCTGCCACCTTTATATTTTCCAAATTCGGAATGGAAGGAACCCGACTATGCCAAAGGATTCGCTCGAGGAGTTGGCGCACGCCTCTTATTGGGATAGTCGGTATGCATGCCACGACGGAAAAGATGCCCTTGACACGAATGGCACTGGCACATACGATTGGTTCAAGTCCTTTGAAGCACTTAGGGCTTTTTTCGAGAACCACCTGCCATCGATGAATGGTACGCCGGAGATCTTACATCTTGGCTGCGGCAACAGTGTGAGTCCCAATCTATTCCAAAACTGATGTCAAGAGTGGAAAAATAACTTGATGTACATGTGATAGAGCCTTCCATATGACCTCCAACAACTAGGATATACCAATCAAGTGTCGGTAGACTTCTCCACAGTGTTGATCGAACAGATGCGGTCAAAGCGTCCAGAAATGGTATGGGAGGTAATGGACGTACGGCATCTGCAGTACGAGGTGAGTAGATTCGAGGTCGCAATTGATAAAGGCACATTGGATGCAATGCTGCATGGTAGCCTATGGGACCCGCCAGCGGATGTAAGAGCGAATGTTGCGCAATACGTTGACGAGGTATTGCAGACTACCCTGTGCGTTGAACAGACGCCAACAAGCTGACCGTATTGCGACGCAGGTTGGTAGGGTCCTTAAGCCCGGAGGAAAATGGCTGTATATTACGTATCGCCAACCACATTCTATGAAACCAATGTTGGAGCGCCCGGAGGTCTGGTCATTGGATATAGAGCCGCTCGCGGACGGGTCAGGCGGTGGTGGGATGTTCGAGTATTTCGGCTTCGTTATGATAATCGTTTCTGGAACTTCCACTTCCATTCCATAGACGTGTCAGCCCCTATGATAGTGGCAGCTTGACCCCGGTTTCGGCCTCCTTTGCAACTTTGGCGGCCGTCTTGACTGACCCCACCGTACCTGGGGCTTCTCTGGCAATAGCTCCAGCTCCGACCGCGCCCGTTCCTGCCGCAGCCGATGGTATATCCTTCTTCCCTCTGCGTGCGAACATGCGCCGAAACCCATTGATGAAAGGTATTACCGAAACCCTAGCGAACCATGGCGTAGCCCAGACACTGAATATTAGACGGGCGGGAAGGAGTGCTTTTGTGACCGCCCAAGCTGTAGCGAATCTATTGCGCCAGTCATAGTCAGCTTCTTCACCCATCCATCCTGCCTCGCCGTAATACCTCCGCTGTAAGAGACGATCTTGGGCTAGACAAGAACTCACTCTACCACAAGTCTTGTAGCCCCTTCCCCACGACCCCACCATTTATACCTTCGTTGTTCCTCCCTGCCAAGCCATCCTTTCCTTCTAGCATAACTACCAAACTTCTCTATTCCATCGCTAACCCACTTGCCCTCACTGATGAACGGTGGCATCCATCGAGAGTAATGGAAGAATCCCGCCAATGCGAATAGTGGGATGACAGCTGTAAGCTCATGTAATAGTAAGAAGGAGGTGACGTGCGAGAAGGGCGCATCCCGTAAAGCAGTAGTGTATCTGGTGAGAAAACGTGGGACTGCGGGGCGAGGTGGAAATGTCAGTTCGTGATATCTCACTTGAATACGGTTGGCTGCGAAACATTAAGACAAATTCGTGACATACGGCGCGAAAATATTCTATCAAGTCGGCCGCGGGCCTTTTGTGCGGCTTCGGTGGATGGGTCGTTGGGTTTCGTGGACAGAAGACGTCGGTGGCCAGGGTGGAGAAAATGTGATCGAGAGCACGAATAAGCACGAGAAGCTCGAGGAAATTGTCTTCGCAACATCATGGCAGAGCCAAAACCGAAAGACTTGACAGGGACTGAGAGTAAAATTGTTATTGTTGGCTGTTGCTATTCTCAAGTGCCATCAATCTATTGATATTGATGCTACAATACTTATACAGTACATACGTACCTGGTCTAAAACTGCCTGCTAGGTCTCTCGCTCTCGCATTTAGACTCGTACCCTAGCCCTGGGAAGATATCTCCAAGTCGCAAGTGCATTTGTGTTCATTTCTGAATAAAAGCTCTTCATTGCTCATGATCTACGTGCTTCGACTGCTTTCTTGCTATGCAATTACCAAACTGGATATTTTCAGTACTATCATCCTCACTGTTTCCTGCTTTGACCATCTATGGCTTCTCGTAGATCCAGTCAAACTGGCTTGACTTATATTCGATAACCTCGTCCTTGCCGAACCACAATGCAATTTCCTTCTTTGCATTGTCAACACTGTCGGAGCCGTGGCAGACATTGCGACCAACGTCCTGTCTATGATGAGCAAGAAAAATTCCTATTTTGGCGAAACTCAAGGTGCTGGGAGTCTTACGATAGCAAAGTCACCACGAATGGTACCTGGAGCGGATGCAAGGGGATTGGTGGCGCCAAGGAGAGCTATAGAAGTCAATATGTGTTTACCTAAGGTAAATGCCACAAAGCATGCAGGGGCAGAACATACTACGCCCGGTTTTGACGGCATCACGGCCTTCCCAGACCATGGCGCAGATGGGGCCGCTCAACATGTCTGACAAGTACACATTAGCATGGGAGTCGACCACAAATTGAGATGATTCTATCCTTGTAGACTTTCAGCAAACGCCGGCCGACCAACTCACATGTAACGAGACCCTTGAAGAAGGGTTTGTCTGATAGGTCCTCGTAGTGCTTCTCGAGATGTTCTTTCGAGGGAGTCACGAGTTTGATGGCTGCAAGCTTGTAGCTAGGGAAGTATGCTTAGCTGAGAAGCATTGCGGCAAGCCATGTAGGCGTCCTTACCCGCGGTTCTCGAATCGAGAGATGATAGGACCGACGAGTCCACGCTATGAACACATCAGCTAATGCCACGCTTTTTTATTGCCACTCGCAACTGAGTAGCTGGACGCAGCTGGCGAACCTGTACGCCATCAGGCTTGATAGCAATGAAACTATTGAATATTGTTAGCTTCACCGCTATTGCTCAATGGATCGAAGAAATGCTCCATTGCACATACGTTTGTTCTGAGGACATGTCGTGCTGTGGCTGATTTTCCCTATTCCTTTGTATCTGTCTAAGAAGTCCCTGAGTTTTGGGACTGACGTGCTTGAATATGGGAGGATCGTATGAAATGTTTGGGTTTTTTTCTTG
>QQTW01002081.1_pt1 | contig 14389 bp, 16 predicted proteins | sample 1904831 | NCBI WGS metagenome assembly QQTW01 (sample SAMN09435610, study PRJNA476489) | Subsurface metagenome, whole genome shotgun sequencing project. | reverse complement strand
ATGTTGCGTGAGGATTCGAAACTCAGAGATGAATTCCATGTTGACTGTACACTCAGTATCGAGGTCTGAGAAAGTGAAGGAAAAGCAATTTGCTTTAGGGCCGGCTCAAGCCATACAGCGCTAAGACTGTACAGGAGTTCGGTGACAGAGTGGCTTGGAAGGTCCAACAAATGCAGCAGAGCTGCAGCAAGATAGATGATCCTCGTCTCATCCCGAGCTCTGCCTCGTACACCTCAGTCCGGGCATGAAACGTCCGGTATGCGGCATCGATCTGCACTTACCAGTCTTTGGCGCCGGCCTACAGCGAATTACTCGACTCTATTCCGGAGAATATCTAACGCTAGAGACCTTCCTTTCTCTCGTTCAGCATCCTCCAACGCAACTCTCCCGAGGTTTTTGACAACAGCTATCCTTTGGCATGACCATGGGATGGGCATCAGGAGGGCGGGAGATTACGGCATGATGACTATCTTGTTGTTCGAGCGTACCAGGTTTTGCGGAGCAATGTCACAAGCAGCCACCACAAACGCTTTCATGCGCTAGAGAAAAAAGAATTTCCATTAAGTATCCTGATGTCTGGACCTCAAGTCAGCGCATTCGAAGACAGAGTAAGTTAGAATCGTTCTAAACTAAACCCCAACCCCCTGTCCTTCCTACCCCGAACGAAAAAACCGTAAGCGGAACAGGTTGCCATTCCGATACCCAACAGCGCCTCGGATTCGACCCGTCACAGGTGGAAGATTATGCCCATCGATAATACTACCCCTTACTATCGCTGTCGCTGTCCCCATCCCCATTCCGCAATCTTTCCTCTCCATTACCTGTGGAGGGAAGATCATACACAGGCTCGAGTCCTCCTCGAGGCTTGCCAGGCTCTGGAAGAAGACGAATTCAATGAGTTCACTCCATCTGGCCATATTGATGATCAGGTGTTTTGCCTCTAGGAGCCCCGCGTCCCGCTGGCTATTCTGTTGCTATGGGCTCATGAATAGATGTATGGAATGGTTAGGTAAGTAACTAGATTCTTCGAAGCGTAGATTAGTATGTATATGTTACATGTTACATGCTGCTGGATGGGCGCTTGGTCATAACTCATGAGAATACGAAAAGTTATTCATCTACATTTCGGCAGGCTAGGTAGGTAGTATCCGCCTGGTATTGCTGACTGGGAGTAAGGACCCGGCGCATTGGCGATATGAATAAGAGACGAGCGTCCGCTAGGATATTTACGATTCTACAAGTATTTATAGTATAGCCACATCTCCTGCTCGTGCTCCTAGTCCTGCTCCTGCACGCACCCCCTCACCACCCTCCCAAAGCAGTTTTAAAAATTCTATATGTCCTTTATTCTCGCCGGGAGGATCCCTAACCTCAACACCCAACCCCAACCCCCACCCTGCCCAAAAGCGCACAAGCCGCCCTTCCAGCCCTCTGCAGCAAAACACCCACACCCATACCCAACCCCCCATCCCCGCCCTTAAACCCCCGATCCCAATCCCCGACATCGACAAAGTCCAGCAAGACAAACCCTGGCCCCCTGCCCCCATACAGGCTTCGACATCGACCGACCTGGGCGGCGATATCGGCGCGCGAGTTAGTCTTCCAAGCGCGCAGACGGTCCGGGATCTTGATGCCGGGCACCAGCTGCACGTCGAGGAAGTGGTTGACGATGTACATGCGCCCCGCGGCGCTGGGGGCGTGGCGGGGCCGGTCGATGGAGCAGTCCGGGAAGGCTGGGTCGGTGACCCCGAAAGGGGTTTCGAAGAAGTAGGCGAATTCTGGGAGGATGTAGGGCGGTGTGGGGCCGCGGCGGGGGGAGGATCGTAGGTCTGGGTTATGGTATTAGTATTTCAGGGTTTTTTAATTAATGTTGGCTTTAAGGGGGTTGTTTTTGAGGATAGAAGGAGAGGCGAGGGCCATACCCATGAAGACGACCAGTCTCTGACCCCTCGCGATCATCTCGCCGAGGGTAGGCCAGCTTCCCAAATCGCCCATCACCGCCTCTTCCTCGCCGGGCACAAAACAGTATTTCTCGATCCCACTCGCCCGGAAGGCCGCCCCGACCGCCTGCATCGGCATGCGATCCGGATACGTCAACACCAACGTCACCACCTCATTCTCATTGCCCTCCCTCTCAAGCCAGGTCTTGATCTCCGCCAGCCAATCCCGTAGTCGCCCTGCGTCCTCCAACCGGCAGTCGGTGTGGCAGAGTTGGATCGCATTCGGGTCGTCTGGGGCGCGATGGGTCTGGGTTTCGAGCAGGCGGACGCCGCGGTCGAGCTGGGCCGAAGTGGCGATGTTTTGGTTTTGGGCGGGGAAGGGCCCGACGAAGGGCGAGTCGTGCGCCCCGATCTGCGGTGGGAGCGAAGAGTACCGCGTCGTGCAGTAGGATGGGGAATTGTTGCAGCGGGGGGGAGCGGGGGATTGGAGGTGGAATGGGAGGGAGAGAGCGGGGACGATGAAGGTCGGGAGGATGAGGAGGGTATTGAAGAGGAGAGCCTTGGTTAGGCGCATCGTGAGAGATTAACGACGGGCAACAGGCGTCGTGCATGCATGTCATTAGAAGATAGGGAAGATACGAGTCGCGCAGCTTCGAAGCCTGACTTTACAGGCTTCATGCGCGTCAATACGTAGAGCCATATCTGAGGATAAAGGATAAAGGATGGGTGATATTTCAAGTGGACAATTGCAGTGAGCTGCGCCTCTTAGGGAATGGTGGTTGGTGGGGCCAATCATCATGCTGCACGGAGATGGGTACCTGAGACTCCGGATTTCTTGGTTACACATACGTAGTATACCCTGCAATGTGGTTGGAGCGGAGGTAAATGTGGGACACCACCATTGTGTCTTGTTGACTACAAGGACGTACGTGTATGCCCGCGGAAGCTTTGGTGGTGCATGCGTCTGCGTCGCGGCCGACAAGGATCATCGTCTTGGCTTTCTCCTTTCTGCAGCTTGAAATTACGATGTAGTGTATAGTAAAATCCAAAGGTCCTCGATCTTTATTCTTCATTCGAGGGAGCAAATGAGTCAGCTGGCGGCATGAGCAGCTAACAGCACAGTAGAGCATTGAGACACCAACTCTCACGAAACATGCTCTGCAAGTAAAAGATCAAGACTCAAGAGGTGGTGTATTTTCATTATTATACCGAGTATCACTGTTCGAGTCCGGTATTGATTGATTCTCCTCTCTTATTGTCTCGCCTCCGTTATTACACCCTCGTACTCTCTGCTCTTGATGTACTCTAACGTTCGGAAGAAATGTCGCTTCGGGTTCTCCAGCGTGGCGGGGTTACCTTCTTGGTTGGTGGAGAGATTGGAATGTATTAGCTCAATCAGTCCATTCAAGTATTTCGTTGTTACCTGCAACACTCTCAATCAGCTTACAGTTTAACCGCCATCTCGCTCATCTTCACTTACCGTCTCATTCTGCTGGTCGAAATAGTAAACGTAACGATTCAAGATTTCCACAAAAAGCTCCACCGACACAGATGTATCCATGCAAGCATCTGCAACTCGAAGCGCTCTTTGCAGGCACTCAAGTACACGCTTACCATCGCGGTAGAGCTGTGCAAAACTCATTAGCACGAGTCGGTGAATCTCAACAATCAACTCACATTCTTCGCATCCTCTTCGCCCCTCGATGGAATCTCGATTCCCCACCACAGATGGCTTGCCAGGTAGACCGCTCGACATTGATCCGGCTTCTTGAGAAGCTTGCTGCCGTGTAATGCCGCCTTGGTAATCAGAGTGTCATAATTCTCCTTTCCAAAACCTCGCGTACATTGCAGTGCTCCAGCGATTATGCACACAGCCTGAAATTGTGCCCGGCTATCACTGATGCTGTCCTCATATATTGTAAAGGCTTGGGCAAAGAATTCATATGCGAATTCTTCGAAACCGCACTGATCGGCTATCTGTCCGCAGGAGATAAAAAGTCGGAGGCAGAGTTCCGCCGAAGATGGCGAAACGCGAGTGTAGAGAGTGGTGAGAGACTGATGCATAAAACGATACAAAGTAGAAGACTGTGTAGACCAGTTGTCATCGTAATGCTCCCGTGATTTATATTTTCGAGCGAGTTTCCAACATGATGTTACCAGTGCTGGGGTAGTATATCTGATGCGTTCATTTCCTGCGTCGTATGCTTTGCGTAACTGCTGGAGGAGCTTCGAGAAGTCAGTCACTTCCAACCACCGTGTTCACCGCTTGCAGCTTACCTGAAGTTGCGTATCATTGTCCGAGGCTTGCACAAGGTGGACGATTCTTGCGAGCCAGCCCTGTTCCTCAAGGGTCTCGTCGGTTTCACCGCCCCTTTGTCTGGCACCGAGACCTGGATACCCACTTGACTGTTGCATACCTTCCCTGATCAAAACTTTCAGCAACGACAAGACGCCTTCAAGTTGTTCCGAGGTTGATATTTTGACCCTGCTTCTGAGTATGCTTCTGGCGATCTCACCGGCCACCGCCCGTCGGGTAGAGTACGTTTGTGAGGAGAAAAGGGGAATGTAGTTGGGAAGCATAAGAGCCGTGAATAGCGAATAGTAGGTTCTAATGGGGGCCAGAAGAAGATTGAGCATGTTAGATTGCGCTGCTGCTGAGTGAAGGTCTGGACTATCCATATATTCATTGGTTTTGTGACTTGCGTATGACAATATCTGATCCACATATTCTACCCAATGTTAGTAATGCATTAGACTTTGTCGTAGACATCAAAATACCTAGTTTGTCTGGATATATGTTACTTCGAGATAATTAGCCATGTTCAACCATCTCCGCGCTCTTGGAAACTTACAGTGCGAGGTTGACGAGTGATGTGAGTAATGCCATCGTATCTTGTATGCTAAGGCCCCTGGTCTTTACAAGACTGACGACTTGGTCGTAGAAGATTTCGTACAGCTTCACATCCGCCAGAATGCTTGGTTTGGAACTTTTTGAGGCAAGAGTACTGTCGTCAATTTCGGTTGCCGTGGGTTCTTCTACTGACCCATTCGTACTCGAATTTGGCTCATTGGATTTTACACCATTCACTTCATCAGCATTCTCTGTGCCATTAACCTTCTTAGGGGACTGAGGGTTTGCTTCTTTTGTCAGTCGCATCTTTTCAAACAACCGACTAGTGGCCTCTTCCTCGGCCTTTTGCCTCTCTGTGGATGATGCCTCTTCCTCCGCTTGCCGCTGTGCAAACGAGGATAGCCTATCCATTAGGCCGATGACGATCTTCTTCATATCAACATGTGGATTGAGCCTAGCAATTGCCGAGAGGATTTGGTCCAGAGTGTGCAAATGATACTCATCAGGAAAAACCTTGGTGATGACTGGCAATCAAGTCAGACCTTGCTCTTAACTTTAACAGGGAGATTCCTACCTTCAAGGAGGTATTCCTGGGCGAGAACGTCCCTGCATGCCACGACTTGCTCCAGTAAAGGAGACAGAATGGTGTTCTTGTATGTTTCGAGGTCGACGAGCTGACTCAGTCGAACGAGGTTGCTGCCGACCAACAGCTCTAGCTCTCTTCGTTCCTGCGTTCTCTGCTCCCTTTCACGTGAGTGACCCTGGTGCTGCCACCGTACCCACAGCTTGTTCATCTCCACGAAGTTAGTCAAAATGAAGTTGATAGAGTCCTGGAGGTTTCCTTGTGGACCGTCTCCTTCACCTGTGGGCAGATAGTCCCTTGCCTGCCCGCTCAGGTAGTATCTCAAGAAGAGACCACGAATGGGATGCTGCACACCTCGGCTCATCTCCATCATGTCCTTCATGATCTCCTTGACCGGCGCATCCTCTACCGCCATGTAGACCGTGCCAACAGTAATCATGAGGTATAGCCTAGGTATGATATTGCCCGCATACTGAACAAGTTCGTAGAGATCGGCGAGATGGTTGACAGGATGAGACTCGCGGAGATACTCGGAGAGGTGTCGAAGAGCATCGAAGACGGCCATATAGAGTTCATAATATTGCTTAGGACCTAGAGTAGGCGTACGAAGCTCGGAAACAAGAGTAGAGCTTCACATAAGTCAGCGCATTAAACACTAGCCAGAGGAATATCGGCTCGCACCCGCATTTCAGCGCGTCCATAAGCTTTCCTGGTGTCTCCAGGCATTTTCTCATATGCGATGATTGCATCCGTACCACCCCCAGGGCCTCTTCAAGCAACCTCCCTTGGTCTTGCATCGCAGGAGGAGAGGACGCCATGACAGCAGTCCAGGAAGCCTGGCGCAACCGATGCTGTGCTGTCTACAGAGAACACCCTTTCAAGTAACCTGAAACAGCTGATTCAGCTCCAATGGTACCTAAAGTGCATCGCTGACTCTTTGTTTTTCGTCACACCGTCATACCTGCAGAACTAATAGACCTCACCTGAAGCTTCATCAATCGACGTCTTGGCGGTATTATACTTAAAAAAATGGTAACTAGTAGGAAAGACCATCAAAATGCGCTTAGAGTTAGCCTATCTGCGTAACTCATGCGTCCGTAAACCAATGAGATTTAATCATTCACAGCTCCCTTATCGTACTAATACTACGTATGTGACAGAATAGTTGCCATTCCCACTAACGGCACTTAGCCCAAGTCTTTTACTACCCCTTCTCCTGGTAAGCAGGTCATGAGAGATGGTGGTCAGAGAATTCCTTGATTACTTGCGAGTAACTTGAACGGTGTATAAAATGCTGTCTATTATCATCTATGTCCATTATAGGCTATGTCCCATTAGTCTTTAACTATGTAAATGTTCGTTGCCCACCAGCGCCTTCGCTTAGATTCCAAACAATTGCTTGACCTTTTTCAATCTCCCCATAAACCATAACTATGCAAAGCCACCCCTTTTGTCTTTTGTACAAAGCTGATTCTCATTGTGATGCTCTTCATCTGTCTTGACTTCGTTGAGAGATTTATTCATTGCTCGTCGTTGCGCTCCATAAAAGCTCACCTGCCAAAGCCCGGCACCGTATTTTTTGACACATCCACTGTAGGAATTCCGGTAGGGTTGACGACTTCCGAAAACTTAGGAAGCGTTGGCATTGGTGGTTTGTTTCTTACTGCAGTTCTGGTGCTGTTTGAAAAGTGGATCCCATTGCTGATCGTGTTGGATGGTTTTGAATAGTCCTTCCCTCTCATCATCAGAGCATAAGTTCCATTGGGAGGTTGGCCGGTGAATGCGGCAGAGTTGACTTCAGTTAGTGAAGAGGGTTGCTGATTTGTTGTCTTGGTGCTGCTCGTCTCTGCCGCCTTGTAATATGTCGTGTGCCACATTCCATTATCATATGGGGTGACTGATGGTGTTGAGATAACTGTGACTTGGTCCGCGGTTGAGAGGATGGTAGTGACCGTTGAAACACCTGTACTAACTGAAGGGGAGACTTCTTGGACAGGGGGGTGGGTGGTGACGGATGTAGAGGTCGTGGTGATGGTGGTTATCATTGTTGTTGGTGCCTCAGACTCGGTGACAATAGTAGTCGAGAGCAGGGTCTCTGTCACAGGTGGCATTGTCCTCGGCTGTTCGGTGATTGTCTGCGTGGAGTCTTTGGTAACGATCTGTGTCGTAGGTTGGGTAACTCCATCAGGCTGGCCCCCATCCACAGGAACCACTGAGTAAGGGGCTTTTCTTGGAACAATTTGTGGCCCTTTGTGGGATACTGAAAAGGGCAAGGCATCTGTGAAAGGTAGGACGAAGAAAATAGCAAGCAGCGTGGATGGTGGGTTGAATTTCATTATGTTCAAAAAGTCTTGCAATATCCTATGGTAGGCTTTTGAGTTGAGCACAGGAGATGGAAAAGGTGGAGAAATTTCACAATGTTTGCACCAAAGTTCATGCAGCATGCGTAACAAAAGAAATACATTATAAGAAAAAGTTCCTAGGCTACTATGCACCACGATGGCTGGAAAGTGTCAAATCATACCTTGTTGACTTGTGTGTTGCTGGAACGGAAGAGGTTGGGACTTGAATGTGAATGATGCCAAGTCGTGCGTAGTTTCATTGGTGATTGGTCCGGCAGCCTAGCGAGGCTGAAAAGCAGTGGCGGGAAAGTCCACTGCCAAGCTTCGCCAGCCACATGAGCAGGCTCAAAGAACATAATTACATCTACCATTCTACCAAAAGGACAGCGCTTTTAGGTTTCGAACCTAACTAGTAGATGTAGCTTTCACTAATACATTGTCTCAACCTCAGCACACAATGGACGCAAAATAGTAGCAGCGGAGCCAAAGATTTGGTCCGTGGCTGGTGAGACTACATCGAGCAGAAACTAGCATTACGAGGCACGGTAATGTGGTAAAAAGTACTTTGTCCATGCGTCAATCTGTTCCTTGTTTCATCTGCTAGTGACTATCGATTTTGGGTTCTCGGTGAAGGATTCGACGGCCAAGATACACTCCAAGGATCCATCAGGAATTGACCTTTTTTATCTAGAGTTCACGGGCTTGACTTGGGCTTTGGCTTCCTAATAATCACTTTCGAGCCCTCCACCGCCCAACCGACGTTCTCTATATTCACTAATTCTTCCCAACTCATTTCGTCTCCTGTGGCGCTCTGCAGTATCCATTTCAGGTCACAGCTCAAATAAGCTCTCCCCAGAGCTTTCAAGCTGTTCCGTCTCAAGCTGGGCACGCTCCATTGCATCAAAGCCCTGAGATACCCGTCGACCTTTCTCCTTACACGCCAGAATGCAACCCAGTTGCTGGTAACAACAGCTTTGATAGTCTCATCCACAATTCTACTTCTGTAATCATGTTGCAGTCTGCTATTCGATCTCAAGGAAAATGCGCTTGCCAATTCCTGCTGCCGACAAGCCAAGTCGAGTATAAGGTAAGTCGTCATTTCTGAAAGCTCAGAGGCAGGCAGTGGGAATCGTGGGGTGTGCAGAACAAACAACAAATGCATTAGCGGTGGATGATATGATGGGGGATGAAATGCGAGGATTGCAAGACGAATGCAAAAGACGTGGACGCGTTGCGAGAAGATGGGTGATGGAGCGGAAGAGGATGTCGCTAAAAGTGCTTCTCTTAGTTTTCGTAGTGCCAGAAGTATGATCGATAGTTCCTGTGCAGGCGGAGGAGCCGTTGAAGGGACGTCACCCTGAAGAGGTAAAGAAGAGACCCGTTTCGGTGGAGAAGGAGTGATTGGGCGGCCCTGACCTTGAGATCCTGGAGCCACAGGCGGATTGCGAGCCGGATCCGACGAAGCAGATACATCGTCTTCGAGCGAGAGGGAGGCAAATGCGGACTCCATGTCAGTGGAATGATGAGTACAGAACTGCATGTACCGGGCGACGATCTTGTTGTAGAATGACTCTTGGGCTTTGATATCGAACAGTCTTGTCTACGCTCAGCCGGAGTTCGTGCTGAATCGGTAAGTCCCACCTTGTATCCCCTTTCGATACGAAACCCATACTCTGAAGAGGATCATGCTTCGCCGGCTTCAACCTCTCCCAGGGTGTTGATGACTTGCGGGTAAGCGGAGGGGCTGTAGCCATCATTGGGGATGAACGTCACTCAATTGAAATCATAGCATCGTCCCTATGTAGAGCACAGGCTCGTGAAATGAGAGACATGCAAGCCTCTGTCAAAGCCGGGATGAGGGTTGCGGAGATACAAAGCTCAACTGGAACGTCACGTCACCTTTCGAGTGCCAAGTTTAGCGGCCCGAGGCGTCTTGGTCGATTATCCCAAGAAAACAAGTGGGTACTTTCTCTTTTGAAGAAGCCTATCTCATGCTGGGTTGCCGTGACTGCGCCTGTAAAGCTAGAATGACAAAAGGCGCATCAATGGACAGCGGTAAAACTACTTTCCTCGATAAGGACGATACGAACGGACACTGGTATTCGCTAGTGCATTGGGATGAGGTGCCTCACTGGCAACAGGACAACCACCACATTCACGGCAGTTATAGGAAACCATCCGGCTCATATCGCAGATCGTTAGCGAGCCTGTTCTATATCCACAACGAAACTGTAAATATCTATACTCATTTGCTTCCAGCATTAGCAGCTCTCCCCAGCGGCTTTGCTCTCTACAAGGTCTTACAGCCTCGTTATGCGCAAGCCACGAATCCCGATATCCTCGCTTTCAGCTGTTTCTTTCTGGGTGCTGCCGTCTGCTTAGGCATGAGTGCGACTTATCACCTCGTCTCCAATCACTCCCCTGCGGTAAACAGGTTTGGCAACCAGCTGGATTATGTTGGCATTGTACTTCTAATTAGTGGCTCCTTCGTCCCTAGCATCTACTATGGATTCTGGTGCGACCCGATCCTGCAGAAATTTTACTGGGCAATGGTGGGTCGAGTCTGAAAGGTTTTTGGGAAATCAATTCTGATATGATCTAGATATGCTCTCTTGGAGCAGGCTGTACCTCGATTTCAGTCATGTCGAAATTTCGGACACCGACCTGGAGGCCTTTCAGAGCAGGCATGTTTGTGTTGATGGGGCTCTCTGCAGTCTTTCCAGTACTGCATGGACTTCGACTGTATGGCGCATCACAAATGAAGAAGCAGATTGGCCTCTCTTGGCTTGTCCTGCAAGGTGGCATATACATTCTAGGTGCTGCTATCTATGCGGTAGGTGTCGTCATGCGACGCCTGTAATGTCCAAGAAGTGACTTGTTTCGTAGGCACGCGTTCCCGAGAAATGGTTTCCTGGAAAATACGATATCTTGGGTAATTCGCACCAGATCTTTCATGTATTGGTGGTCCTTGCTGCTGTTTCACACCTTACTGGCCTGCTCAAAGCATTCGACTACCGCCATGGTCTAGCGGGTGGAATCTGCTTTTAGGAAAGCTTACAATTCATTCCACGGCTTCCAGCGAGTACCGGGCTGCTAAAGACGGAGTTTTGATCAGTCTCACAGGCTGAGAAATCCAATTGCGAGCCGAGCGGTTCCGAGGCCAGTACTTATCATGTTATAAATCAGGGATCTTGCCAAAGAGTAATACTGGGACGCCTCAGTAATAGTAGCATTAGAATGAACATCACCTGAACCCTGGTTGATGGAAGCCGGCAGGACCTAAGCGCGTAAAGGCGTTGTACATCTCGCATTATTGCCAGCATCGGGTGTGACCATCTTAAAACAAGTAAAATGGAACCAATCCTCTTGGACCAACGGTCAGGCGTCATCCTGCAAGCCAAGAGATGTTCGTACTACGTACTTTCTACTATCGAACGGTGCCGATAAGCTGCAGAGAAGCTATCATCCAATCCGGGAGTGGTGCAGCTACATGTGGTCCGACAATCAACCCTTTGCAGCAAACCCAATTTTCCCATCCTACATACCCGTATTGCAAATGTCCGAATCTAGAACCTGATTGTGGATCAGAAGCGCCCAGAGTGTGCCTTGTTGACGCAGAGAAAGCACCATGGCGGCTTCTGGAAGGATTCTCAATCAAATCTACTATGTATGAATTTACTTGTGGGTAGGACGTAGGTGGTGGATTAGTAGCCTAGTACCTCTGGTAAATCTAGAGCAAGCGCTGGAAAGTGCAAACGAAGCAGAGGGAATAATAATAAAACGAGGGGGGAGGGGGGGGGTTCAAAAGTGGGGCAGTTGCTGGTCAGCGCGTACGATCGATAAGGATCTTATGCCAATCATCCTATCACTACAGCTGTCTCATCCCCAACCTACGTAATCAGTACATACTACGGCATAGGAGATGTCAGAATTCAGTTCATCCCCCACTGCACCGAAATCTAGGCCCCCTTGAGATTTTATCAGGCAAAAGTTCTGTCAGTGGAGCACTGAGAATTTTGGTACCGCATCGGAATCAAAACCGTCTTGGCGTAATTTTTCTCTCAGCATATCTCGACAACAGACATAACTGATTTATGTTAGCGATAGATGATCTTTCAATCCATCACCATATGTCCCAACATCAAGTGTTCTAATAGCAGGCTGGAGATGTATCAACTATCTACAGGTGTATTATGTATTTCACGAGATATGTAACATGTATCTCGGCGTCCGACTGATAAACTTTTGCCTGATACCATAGTACTAGGGTGAGCGTGGCACCAGAAACTTTCGTTTTCGTTAGCAATGCTGTTTTCTTGACATTTCTGCACATTGACTTCTTGTCCCATGAATTGTGTAGTTGTTGATCTACAAATATCTAATCATCAGAGTTAAGGACAGATAGGCCTCTTGTAAGTTGCACTTTATTTAGTGGTTAGTCAGTAGTGATATCACATTATGGTAATAGGTATTGTAAGAGTTATAGATGTCGCCAGATACCATAGTAGTACAGACTTCTCAGCGGGTAGCGGCATTGCACCACCAGCAACAATGTCCCTGAGTGGTATGATATATACGTAGTGTTGGCAGGGTCATCGTGCTTCATGTCTATTTTCTTGCGCAATTTGGAATGAGCCAACTACCAGTCGCCTGTTGGAGTACTCAGGAGTCAGACCACACAGCCTGTCATCATGATGTGAAAGAACATGATTGGTCTACCGCTAAGTTACCACAGCGCGTTTGTTACGACAAGCCCCCACATAAGGTTAAGCTATCAGAGCCTCGACCACGAGATGTTGATCTCGGAGTTGCTTCTAGAAACGCTAAGCCCCAACTTGTTCGTCGCACCAACTAACGTGGCCAGCTGACATGTGCAACATACCACCATTTGGCACGATTGAAGGCCAATATCTCCTTTACCACCCAATTTTCAAACCGCCAATTCCAGCGCGTAGTCATTCTACAAATGTTTTATCGAAACCAGTACCGAGGTAGGTCAAATGGCCAGAGTCAAGCGAGGTCTGTTTGAATGATGCCTTTTTAAGCTATTTCAATTGATTTTGTCTCCAAAAGGCGTCAGCAATGTCGGAATATGTTCTGAACCCAAAACGCCAAGTAATATCTTTATTGCAGATTTTAGGAGGGAGGGTGTTGCACAACTTATCTGGACAAGGGCTCTGAAAATGACGCGATATTGCTGGTAGCAGTTTAGCAGATGTTTTATTGTGATAAGCATCGTCAGAGGGCTCAAATGGCCATGATCTGATCGTCATAAAATAATCTCACTGGATTTTAGATATTTAGCTGCATACTTCGTTGGGAACTCCGCGCCAATTATCAACGAGCGAATGAGGAAGACAATCCTCCACAGCAGCTGACCAAAGGTCCCTGCACAGATTGCAGTAGAGTGAGGGAACACTATCATTAGTTAGTTGGATGAAAGAACACCCAAGCAATGACTCTTACTCGTTCAAGACATTACGACACACACAACGCTCCTTTCCAGCCGCCAAGCGTGGGTCAGGCTGCCTCTTTTCCACAACTACGTAGTATCTATCCGTAACTACGCACTATGAAGTAACTAGATAGATCCCACGTCTCCTCTACTACAGAATACGTACTACGTAGTACAAATACGTACCACGACACGTTCAATGGAACTTACGGCTAAGACGAGGCAAAATTATGCTAACAAGTGCTGAAATCACACACTTGAGCAACTATCAATTGAAATGGCGCTAGCATATACTATTCCCAAGTCCTACATAGTAGCTTCTGGCATCCAATCAATACGACCCATCGAGCATCTTGCGGTGTAAGTACCTGGGTAACAGCAAATCATCAATCCAACACTGACTCAGTCCTGAGGTACGGAGCATCACACCCCGTACTACCATAGTATTTGCTACGTACGTATTAGACTCAAGAGTAACGTGACCGTCCGCGCGAAATCACGTGGCCCAGACAACCCCCGAAAGCAAACTCTGGGCACTCTGGGCACTCTGGCTGGGCTAACTACTACTATGCTATGTAGTACGAGTGCAGCTGTCACTGTGCCTGCCTCTAATAGTTAACCACATGAGGTAAAAGTCCAAGTTGTTTGGGCGTTACTTTCAAGCTGCACGTTGACTAACTCATGGGTGATTCAATTCTGACGGGACGAAACGCTCTACTCTAACTAACAGACTTTAGCGGACAGTATCCCTTTTCGAAAATCCTTCTCGTTTGCTTTTGCTGTTGCTTGCGCTTGATCAATTTACATAATCTCGTGGTCCCCTCCTCTCGCCTGGTCCTTCCTGAGTCCAAGGACAGACTGCCGATCTATCTGAGGATGCCGACGATACATATTTATTGAATTTGACTAACTTAGGCTAACGCATGCTCCTCAACTCCCGAGCGGTAACACCAAGTAACGCACGGATGCTGATTGGATTGGTTGCAGGGTTCAATTCTTCCGATCCATCAGGCCTCAATTTTCAGCCCTGATTTGTTGTGAATCATGTGCTACTCTGGCCAAGGCTCCGTGCTGCATCCTGGCACATTGGCTTTTCATGGATTTTGACAGGTGGCACACGAAGACGGATCCTTGCTAACAGAGGTCGATCAGAGGCCAATGCCACGAAGTTTGGGCAGACTTCCTGCTGTGGAAGTGCGTATTTCTGAGTCTGGCTAC
>QQTW01002080.1_pt1 | contig 14393 bp, 11 predicted proteins | sample 1904831 | NCBI WGS metagenome assembly QQTW01 (sample SAMN09435610, study PRJNA476489) | Subsurface metagenome, whole genome shotgun sequencing project. | reverse complement strand
CGTTGCCGCAGGAATCCTTATGAAGGTAAAGTCAACCCGAGGTCAGCGAACGGAGAAGCAGCAGCGACTCTCTCGATCAATAAATCCAAAATAGATAGCGGATACGAGCAAATGAAGAGGCCAAACAGGATCTCTGCTCTGAAATGGGTTGCTTGTATCAATGGGTAAACACTCACCTTTCTCTTCAGAGCCTGATCAATCCTTGCTTGGCCTGGCATGTGCACGTCCGGGTCGAGCACATCTGTATCGGCCGGAAGCCTATTGAAGAATTCATTCCAGGTTGCCAGAGCTATCCTGGTAGCTCCACCTATATCAAAGCAACTGCCCGTCGAAGAGAGATATCCTTCTCTGTACCAACGAACATACCTACGAAGCTGATCCTGTGCAATGAATCGGCCCTTGTTGTCAATCAAAGACTGAGCCAAACAGAGAGTCATAGACGTATCGTCCGTCCATGAGCTGATAGGCTGTTAGGAACGGGCATTTCCCTGACGGGCTCCAAGATGTAAATCAAGCCCAACTCACCCTGCAGGGACGCCAAAGTTCTTGTTGTAAAGCATGCCGACGACCTTTGGGAACGTCCCTCGTGGGTGGAATTCCACGGGTGAGCCTAGAGCATCTGCGACTGCGACACCGAGAATGGAGCCCTTTATCCTGGAAGTGAGGTCGGGATGAGCTGCCATTTTTTTGTGAGTGAAGGACCTGGCGGAGGAAGCTTTGTGATCGGAACTACTCGCACCCTAAATAACGACCATTAGCTTACGCAAGGTTTCCAATTAGACTGACTTCCGAAGGCTCACGTCGTGAGGCTTTCAAGGTCCTGAGGTTTTGTCTGACTATAAAAAGGCCAGCCTATCCAATATACCATATAAATAAAATTGTCAAAAACTAGTTATCGATCCTGTTGGATAGCTCATATGTAGCGACAAAATGCTTTGTTATTCTATCTACTAATGTAGGATTCAACAATCCTTAAATACGGCTTCGGGCCTTTCTAGGCTCCTATATGAGTTTGTCCCTAAGTCAAGGAGAACAAGTAACGGCTTGGAAATATCCATGGAGATCAGCATAGGTATGAGTCACAGTTTAGGCGAGATAAGCGTTACTAAACGGCGGCGTCTCTTCCAGAGTCATCATCCACGCGTGTAGCAGCTCCTCCCAGTCTTTTGCTTCTAATATCAGGTATTTCTGAGCCATGGATCCTCCGATAACTCCTCATTAGGAAATATATATCAGCACATATCTCTTGCGGCTTTCGGTTTTGCTACAATCCGTCTCTCGTAAGAGAGGGAGGCATGCCAGGAGAGAGAACTAGGGCGTCACATCAATAGTTGGAACATCATCCTTGCGTAGAAAGGGCCCCCAGCTTGGGCGCGTGAGGTACCTCGTTGCTTCGGCACGGTCAGCAGCGTGAAAGGGCCAACGAAGGCAGCGGCAGTACGGGAGGAGCAAGAGAGAGGAAGGAAGGGGCCTTACGAAGACATTTCGGGACCTTTTGAGAGAGATGACTGCACTTGAGAGCCATAGGAATCAGGATCGATCTCGGACTGCGGGCCTGTATCGCGCACAACCTCTGCGCGGGCATCGGGACAGGCGCGTAGACGTTGGTTCCCATGGGCACGACGCCCAGCAGATCGATCACATGCTCCCATCTGCGCGACAACTCTCGGGTGCAGCGCTCCAGCGGCCAGCCGTCGCGCTCAGCGAGGTAGAAGGTGTACCAGTGCACGTCGTCGTGCCCGCTGTGCTTGGCAATGTAGTGTTCGCAGGACGATTCGGACTCGCGCGCGCGTGCTTCGTCCTGACCTGTGGTTTGGAGGTCGCTGGAGCCCGGTCTCTTCACGATGTTGCTGTGGATGCCGGCGATGGCCATGGACCAGAGAAGCGCAAAGCGGACCAATGCAGATGACAGCATACTCAGGCGCACCATGGCGGGGAGCTTCCAACAGAGCCCGTCAGTCAGCGTAAGATAGGGCGGGAAGGGGAGTCGGCGTGTGAATCTGGGGGAGCGCTGATACGGCCCGACAGCGCGCGATTCCATATTATGTGCATCTTCGAAAATGTCTCGCGCCAACATGCGTCTCAACCATTGCGACGGTCAAAGCGTTGGCTGCTTCGTCTTTAGCACTTGCTGCTCCATACGCATGTGGTTACTGTATGGAGATGGGGCTCGTGAATGGAGAAAGGGTCTGGCACGCAAGGGCAGCATCAGCACCAAGCATGTCGCTGTCGACTGGCCACACTTACTTACTTACAATCTACCTAGGTAGGTAGGCGGCTGATATTCGTACACCCCCTCCCCCCCCAACTACTTTCAGCGGGCGGTGACATCCACAGAGCTTACCTTGAAGTTTCGCGCCCTCTGTAACCGGCATTCTCAGGTTAGATATTTCGCTTCCTTCACTACTGCCGAGCCGCACTTAATGTCCACGCATAAAGTGTCAATCTTTTATGTTTATATCGTTAATATTGCGTGCGACCCTAGGTAGGGCTGTTGTTAACTATATAAGCGTGGAAGTTATATGTGCTAGACATTGAATGATAGCATATTAACTTTACCGCCTGCTAAAAAAACGGGGGTGTACGAATATCAGCCGCCTCTAATAGGTAGATAGATAGATAGATAGATAGATAGATAGGTGTTTAAAAGATAGAAAATGATCTTCGAAAAGTAAAAGAGATGTTCGCTTCGCCGACGCGAGCAGGACTCGAACCTGCGCTCCCGAAGGAATGAGATTTATAATTTTCCCCTCCCCTGAAGGGAGGTTTTCAATCTCAATGATAGAGAAATGTGGAACGTTCTAGTCTCACGCATTAACCGCTCTGCCATCGCGTCTGGTGAAAGAATCTCCGGACTTTTGGAATAAATATAGCGCGCTATCTCCTTGACTGTTATACAGACTGCACTAAATCCTATTCGAGTTTAATCTTATCTATAGAGCGTAGAAGTGCTAATCGAGCTAGTATTCTTTTGTTCAATAATTTGGGCCCGTTTCACCACCGTCTCTATCTTATTGTCTGTAAGCCCGCCCAGGACGTAGGGTAGCGCGAGAGCGTGGCGCTGACTTGTTATTGACGGGAAGGGTATTTGACTACCTAGCCTAGATAGGTACTACCCCTGTAAAGTAGGTCTCTTCAAAAGAAATAAGAGTCACAGCCGAGCTAGCAGCGATAGAGATGCAAGATCGGTGCTGTGTCTATTGACTGACTTGTATCGCTCTTTGTCGTCTCGAATGTTGTCATAGACTGCCAGAATATTATTCAACGCTTTTCCTACGCTCTGGGTGGACTGTGCTGGTCTTTGCAGGCATGGTGTTTGCTAGACTTAAACATCAGCTCAACGGAGATATCTCCAGGTTAAATCGGGAAGATCAAGGTGTCGAGAATACCATTATAGTTAAATCGAGGGCCCGAAGGGATATGTTGTCACCAGGGCTTATAACATCCGAGAAGCGTGTCAAGCTTTCAACGGGTTCTGAAAATGGTGACATCAAACAATCCGATTTTACGTTTGGTGTAGACATCTAGGAATTGATTGCGAAGGAACTGATCGGTGGTGAATATCCATTTTGCTAACCAAAAGCAATCTTTCCAGGCGTGGAACAGTGGCAAAGCGGCCCCCAATACACCGTCACTCAATGCTTGTATATCCTCATCCAATGAACCGTTCCAACCCCTTTGGAGCGAAGGAGGTGAAGCATAGGTAGCGCCACCCAAAATTCGCTAGAGCAACTCTTTCTGGTGGTCACTATACGAACTGTTGTTGCAGAGTTCTGATCTCTACCTCCAGAATTTGGAATAGAAGATGGCCAACTCTTGCACCCAAACACAAAGCCTAAGAATATCGGCGCTCCAACAGTGCACCAGGTGACGGGATGGCGAACGAAGAACATGCCCACGATCACCGCGAAAGCTATGCAAGCCCTCGTATGCGGAGCGAGTCCAAGAAGCCGCTCTCTGCAGTCACCAGCTGCCGTCTGAACCATCACCTATCCTGTACAGACCGTTCTTCTTCTTCTCCATCGCCCACTTCTCGCACCAGCCCTTCATCCGCTCCCTACTCTTCGCCGAGCCCACATTGACGGTCGGGATGATCTTATCGATCCTCAGCGCGCAGCAGAAGACCGTCAGCTCGCGGAAGCTGCTATGCTCGCTGTACGGCACGCCGAAGCAGCTCGCCCTGCTGGTGCTGCCACGCTGCGGGACCAGCTCGCGCATCGAGTACGCGGACCGCCAGTTCTGCGAGCGCAGCACCGTCTGCACCGACGGCGACTCGACGAACCGGCTGTTGGGCGGCCGGTAGTTCCAGCCGGACGGGCGGAAGCCGACGGCGCGCGAGAAGGTGTCGCGGTAGTCCTTGAGGTAGTCGTCGAGTGTGTCGGCGCGGATCTCGAAGAGCGGCGTCATGTGCACTTGTGCGGCGCGCGGGTCGGTGGTTAGGCGCGCGTTCAGCTCGGCGTCTTCGAGGCAGGCGCATATGCGCTGCTTGGCGGGTGGGGCGTAGATTTTGCTGTTCAGGGCTTTGGCGATGCCTAGGCAGATGCGCTCCTTGCCGATGCTGTAGGTGCCGACGATGACGAGAAGTCGACCGCGCGCTTTCGCCGGCGACGCTGTAGTGGGCTTGGCGGTAGTGATCCCCTCCTCTTCCTCTTGCTTGGTCGTGTCAGATTCCTTCCGAACAAACTTGGCCATTCCACTACCCGCACGGTCCTTCTTCATCTGCTCCCATCCGTCCGACTCGTCAACCGTACATTTGCTGAGGCTCACGCACATGTCGGCACAGGCTTTGATGACGTCGTGTTGACTTGGAAACGCATATTTCGGGTTCAAGTACGTGGTATCGAGGTAGCAGACGTCGATCTTCTGTTGACCCTGCTTCGCGCCGACAGCATCTAAGAGGTCTGGTCTTAGGAGTGGATGTTCGACGTGGGCTCGACACGCCCTAAAGTCTCCACAATGCAGGACTCGCTGCTTCCTGGGGTTCTTACCCTGACCCACAACTTTCTCAAACAGAAATAGAGAGCTTCCGGGACAGTGATTTGCCGGAATCATCGTCACCTGCACGCCGTCTGTATTGGGGACCTCGACCGACTCCTCGAATTGTAATGGGACGACAAACTTCGGATCGACTCTGAGCTGCTGTTTCACGAGATTCGCCGTAACCTTGCTACAATAGATCGGACCGTGATTCCACGAAGATGTCAGTCCGATGTAATGGTCGCTGTGGAAGTGGCTGAGGAAGTACGCCTGGCACCCTTTGACGGCTCCGTATCGGAATGCGTCAACGCAGATGAAGAAGCCAGGTAGAATCTTGTAGAATGGACATGTCCTCTGATACGCTGGTTTGCCGCGGGCGGCCGACTCCGCCGCCGACGCGGTTGCCCACGCTGCATCTTCTGCGTGACTTGCCATCAATCTTGAGAAGGCCGAGGACGGGCCTGCGGTGGCGCTACCCAGGGTGAAAGGGTTCTCCTGGCCAGGCTTTGCTGCTCGTGATGGTCGTTGGAAGCGTTTCGCCGGTGACGGATCCCTATCCGCTTTTTTAGCGTTGTGCGAGATAGCTGCGGTTCGTGCTGGCAAAGGCGTCGGATTTCCATCCAGACAGTTGTTAACATGCACTGAAGCTTCTTGATCGGTGATTCCGGAGAGAATTGCGTTACATATTGGACATGCTGGCGCCGTCATATCTGTAGTAACAGTCAAGCCGTCCTCGAGGGTATCAGGTTCGATATTCCTGAGGTCCGCAGTTCCATCATAAGCCTCATCCACGTCTCCCTCAAACACACCTTCCACGTCTTCAAGGTTCGCCTGCTCTTCCATCCAACGCCGCTCTTCGAACTCCTCTCCCTCACCAAACTCCTCTGCCTCGAAGTCTTCGATGCCTTCAAATTCCTCAAAGTCTCCGGATTCGGGGATGCTTGTTTGCTGCCTTATAAGAGGCGGATGCGGTGCCCGCGCTTGCGGTTGAGGTTCTAGGATGCTGTCCTGGCCCTCGTTTCGGCAATTCTTGAGCTCCACTCCAGCGGTGACGTTGTCCGTTACCGGAAATGATACCTCCGGCTCCACCGGAAGCTCGTCGTCATCCGAATCATCCACAAAGGGGCCGATCTTACGGCTCACTTTTGAAGCATTCGCAACCTTGGCCGACGCGGCCGTATCCGCCTCTGGAAGGAGTCCATCCGGGGGAGGAGGAGTACATGCCGAACCCCCGGCTTCATCAGCAGCAACACCAGTGCGCCGCTCCTCGTCGATGTGTCCAAGCTTTCGTCTCTTCACGGAGCTTCCTTCCTCATGGTACTGTGGCGAGCGGTGTCCGTTGGGCTCATCAAGCCAATCCGGCGTTCCCTCTTTGTTATCCGTGTCCTCCACAACCTGGTAGGGCTCGGTCTTGTCTTCTAAGAATAGTCCCGACCCATCCTCCTTCTGAGACGCGTCGCTCTTCTTGAAGAAGCTCAATATACTGCCGTTTGGCCGAGGCTTGGGTTTCGCGGCGCCACCGGGAGACTTTTTGGCGCTGTTGAAGCGTAAGTTGGTCTGGGTTGTGGTTGATCTTGGTGTTGCTGTGGTAGTCTTGGTAACCATTGTCTTGGTTGCCATTGCTTTCAGTGACCCGACAGCTTGAGAAGGTTGTGGTAGTGGTGATGCTGGAGTCTTAGGGCTGCTTGCCGGTGGCGATGGCGGCCGGCCAACGGATGGCTTCAGCTTTGCGTGAGGCGACAAACTCGCATTCTCCCGCGGGTTGCGAAACATAAGAGGAGCATCTCAAACCGAAGGCAAAGAATGAGGCCGCTGTCTTTGTGAAACGAGTGACTGAAATCTCCCTGATACTGAAGGCGAATCGTAGAAGTGATAGAGTCTCTGCTCTAGTCGATATGGGGCTAGCTTTGATGGGGACTTATGATCTTATCGATTTATCTTATCGGATAACAGTCGATACACGATCTTTTGGCCTTTCAAACGCTCCAACAGAGCTCCATCATTGATACCCCAACACCATCCCGACCGCTTCACGATGCTTCGACACGTCCCTCGGAGACTACACAGTCAACGACAATCATGTCGACTTCTTCAAACATGCAGCAGTTCTCCTCCTTCAGCCCCCAACTCCGTAACCCACCTCCGTCGCCGCCCCCTGCCCTCAACATGCAGACAACGACAGCATCAACCATCATCCCGAGCCTCGAGCAGCTCAAGCAAGACACCCACAACCAACAACATGCCTCACCCCCCTGAACTCCCCACCTGGACAACCCCCGGCCCCGCCGCCTACGATTTCCGCAGTCAGTCCCTCCACCCCTCACCCTCCTCCCCTCCTCCCTCAACGCGCCTCCAACAGGCGACGTCGTCACCGTGCCCACGCCCTCGATGCTCACCGCCATAACCCACGCCTCCCTCCTCGACGACGTCTTCCGCGAAGACCCTACCACCACGGCACTCGAGTCCCGCGTCGCAGCCCTCGCCGGCAAGCCCGCCGCGCTGCTCATGCCGTCGGGCACCATGGCCAACATCGTCGCGCTGCGCACGCTGCTCGCCGCGCCGCCGTATGCGGTGCTGGTCGACGCCCGCGCGCATGTTGTCAGGCATGAGGCGGGCGGGGTCGCGGCGCTGACGGGCGCGCTGGTTACCCCGGTGGTGCCGCGCAATGGGGTGTTTCTTACGCTCGAGGATGTCGTGGCGAATGCGAGTGTTGCTGCGGGGCCGTGGGACATACACGGGGAGAGTGATGGTGGGGGAGGTGGAGGAGGAGGAGGAGGCGACGCGAGACACGGCTACCCCGGCAGCAGCACGCATCTCCCCTACGAGCAAGACGTGCACGAGTGCCCGACGCGGGTCATCGCGCTGGAGAACACGCTCGGCGGGACGATCCTCCCGTTAGCGGAAGCGACGCGGATCAGCGCATGGGCGCGGACCCGCGGCATCGCGCTGCATCTGGACGGCGCGCGGCTGTGGGAGGTCGCTGCTGCTGCTGCTGCTGGCGACGGTGACGGCGACTGCCAGCAGGCTCTAGCGGCGCACTGCGCGCTGTTCGACAGCGTGAGCTTGTGCTTCAGCAAGGGGCTCGGGGCGCCGATCGGGTCGGTGGTCGTGGGGTCTGCGGAGCTGGTGGCGCGGGCGCGGTGGGTGCGGAAGAGCGTGGGCGGGGGGTTGAGGCAGGCGGGTGTCGTTGCGGCGGCGGCCAGGGTCGCGGTTGAGGAGACGTTCCTTGGGGGGAGGTTGCGGAGGGGTCATGAGGGCGCGAGGAGGTTGGGGAGGGTGTGGGAGGGGCTTGGGGGGAGGGTCACGTTGCCGGTGCAGACGAACATGGTCTGGCTGGATCTTGAGGGGGGAGGAGGAGTGGAGGAGTTTGTGAGGGCGGCGACGGCGAGGGGGTTGAAGGTCGGAGGCGAGCGGATTGTCGTGCATTATCAGATTTGCGAGCAGGCGCTGGAGGCCATGGAAGACGCCATGCGCGAGGTGCGGTCAGGGAGGAGAGCAGATCGTGACCCGACAATGGACAATTCAGATTGAAGTGAATCAATTGTAGATTGTATGGACAAAAGGTGAGGCTGCCTGACGCTCGGCGCAATCTGATAACGACTAAAAGCATGAAGCAGCAAGGGGAATCAAACTAATCCAGCAAAACGCAAGATCTGCAATAACCATAATCTCAGAGGTATAAAGCTCCAAAAAACTCAAGTCTGCTCAGTCAAATTATATAGATTCGCTTCGATCCTGCCAAAGCGCAAGAGGTCGTCGCCAGCAAGACGCGACCAAGCTCAGTCGTGAAAAGGAAAACCCATTCTGTCGTGGGAGAGCAAGCAATCTGCAATCTTCCCCAGCCATGACAACACCTCGCGATGCATCGAAGCCTCTGAAAAGGCCAAACCATCAAAGCATACTCGCTGATGCTCGCTCAAACGCAATGTGCCTGAAAGCCGTCTCGTCCGGTCAACTGACGTCGATTGACCTTTTACTCTTCCTCCATCGAGTCCGGCGGCGACAACTCCGCTCCGGACTTCGCCACCTCTTCCTCGAGCTCCGCTGTCTCGGGCTCCGCTGTCTTGGGCTCTGCCGCTTCAGGCTCCGCTGCTTCAGACTCCACCTTGGGAACATCCTGCACCGCCCCTCCCTGCATCTCCGCCGGAGTCGCAACCTGCTCGTTCTGACTCTCCTCAACCTCCCTCTCAGACTTGGCCACCGACTCCGGCCGCGCGCTGCCCTCGCCAGAGAACAGCTGCTCCGCGACGCTCATCCTCCTGCGCTGCTCCTCGACACCGCGCGGGAACATCTTGCTCATAATCGCCTCGTGCCTGTCCGGGATACTCGCCTGCGGCTCCAACGAGCGCTGCTTCGACTGCGTCGCGCTGCCCTCCGGCGTGACAACCTCCTCCGACACCGCCGGACTGCCCGCACTCACCACCGGCGCCGTCGCGAGCGCCGACTTGGGCGTATGCGCCTGCTGGCCGCCGTCGCTCGGCTCCGCCGACTTGCTGCCAGCGTCCTTGGCGGAGCGGGCATGCACCTTGCGCAGGTTGGCCGCGCTGCTCTGCGAGCGCATGTCGGGCCGGCCGTCCTTGCGGACGAGCACGCCGTCGGCGTTGCGCGTCGGCTTGGTGCGCGTCTTCTTGGTGTGCGCGTACGGGTCCGCGTGGCGCAGCGTGCCGGCGCCCGGGCTGTCGCCGGGGCGGAGGATGGCGGCGCCGCTGCCGCCGGAGCCGGGCGGGGCGGGCGAGATCGGGGCGTAGTATGCATCGGGACCGACCTGCGATGTAGGCCACTCGCCGCGCGACCACTCGATGCTGCCCAGCTCGGCGGGTGTGGCTGGGAAGCTCTTGCGGCCGCGGCCTCGGGCGCCGCCGCGGGCGCCTCGCTTTGGGCTGCGGAGCTCGTGCACGTACGGGACCATCGGTCTTTGGGCGTCGTGGGGCCAGGTTTCGGCGGGGTCGTGGTCGGCGGTGGAGGCGTGTGGCAGGCCATGAGAAGATGTGGTGGAGCCCTGCGATTCGCGTGGGATGGGTCGCTTGCCGGCCTCGCTGTCGTCGATATCCATGCGATCGTGGACGCTGTCTTGGTGAACCGCAGGCTCGTATGCGCGTCGAGGCTCGATGGGTGCCAGCTTCGGCCGCTTGGCAGACCCGAGATCTTCGACCTGATAAGGGACGGCATCGACGCCGTTCGGAAGCGGCCTCTTCGCGCTCGGGTTGACGGTAACCCATTTGTTGACCTGGGATGCGTGAAGACCCTGCGAGTGGTCCTGGGAAGGTACAGGATGGGAGACGGAGGGCTGCCTCATGTCCATGCGCGGGGCGCTCATGCGATACTGGTTCGGAGGCGAAACGTGAGGTCCCGGCGTCTGGTAGTGTGAAGATGGTGCGGGTGGCATTGCACTGGGCGTGTGAGTCTGAGGCGAGTCGTGCTGCGAAGGGACCGAGGGCAACTGGCCCGGTGTGGTTTCCTCCAATTTCTTGATCCGTCGCTTGAGCAGCTCCAGCTGCAGCTTCAAGCCGTCAACCTCGTTCGCTTTATTGGCGACATTTGAGAGATTTGAAGCGAATATTTCCAGATCATTGGCGTCGTGCGACGCCGCATTGGGAGACTTTGGGGCCGGCGCACTCGCTCCTCGAGACCGGATCTCCATCTTCAACCCGTCAATGACGCTCAAGACGTGCTGCATCTCCATCTGAAGCCGGCCCACGGCATTGTCGATCCTCACCAAAGTCCTCTTCTGGGTCTGCAGACCGGCAGTGTTGTAGGCGATTTGGGTCTGGAGTCTTGATATCGCATCGATGGAGATGCTGTGCGGCGCCGCCGGCGGGTGACCATTCACCTGCGCTCTCTGCTCGTCGTAACCGGACGGCGAGACATGCTCCCGAGGTGCAGGAGCGTAACCGGACTCCTGCTCCCTCTCATCGGATTTGCGACGACCGGCAGCAATGGGCGACGGTCCCCGCTCAACGTGATCGATTGTTTTCTGGACGATTGGCGGTGGCTCGACGTCCATGGTCGAGTGAGGCATGGAAGGCTGGATTTTGCTCTCGACCCGAGACTCTTCGAGTATGGCGGCGACTTCTTCCCCGGTGTTGTCGGCACGGAGGCTTATCTTTGTGAGCTTGAAAAACTCACGGCCACTGTGCGATCATGTGTTAGTCCGTATATTCGATAAAGCAGCTATAGATCGAAAAATAGTCGCGAGGCCCAAGCGCGAGTCAGATAGGCCCGCTGTAGCGGCAAAAGAAATGGCGCTCTCGCTAAACCCGACAGAGACAGAGCTTAAGAACTATTTGACATAAAAAGCAAGATTTAATGGGTCTGGAATGAACAATGCATGAAGAGTGATTGCGACATGTGTTCACAGAGTCAGACGACAAATCAGAAGGAATAACCAAACGACGGATCAAACGAGTGAAACAGTACGACCTATAGCACCGACTCACCTGTACGATGGCTTGTGAGCGGCGGCCTTTGTGCAGACGATGGCCAGCGTGTCATTGCAGGACTTGCAGAGCAGCGGCCTAATTTCACTATATATGTAGAGAAGGTTGGTCAGAGAATGCTTTGTCAGACGCAGGTCTGAAGAGCCAAAAAACTTTAATCGGATCGGGACGCCACCGAACCGGGAAACGCGCGAGTGCGACGCCGAAAATGAAAGGGAAAGGATGCATCAAGGATGGAGGAAGGGGAAGGTGGAAGAGCAGTACAGCGGACATGTGTAGTAGAGCATAACGTTTCAGGAGCTAGTCAGCGCTAAGGATTGGGCGGCATAAAGGATGTGACGAGACGGCGCAAGTGCGACGCATATTGAATATTGGGTGTATTAATAGGAGAAAGCTTAAAAGGGAAGAAAGGGGGCCGCCAAGAGTGGGGATGATGCGTGAGACGAGAGTATTAGAAAAAAATCAGATGGATCACACCCTAACCTGGAACGTCGCAGCGACTCGGACTGCAACGGGGCCTGCACGCTGTACAGGGATGTTGCACGAATAGAGGGGATTTAATAAAGACAATAAAAGGGCAATAGCGCGGCCGACTAGGGGACCGAAGCGAGCTTTATCTCGAAACGGATCCTTGTGTAGAAAGGGGGAGGTAATAATAAAGCAGCAGCGATACATGATGCAATACGAAGCTGGTTGGCGAACCAACGGACGACGGCGCAGGACGCGAATGCTGCTAAGAAAAGAGTCGGGCACTCACCATCCGTCAAGCTCCGAACCAAGCGCCGGCCTAGCCTTGCCACTCTCCCTGAGGCCCGTAATCCGATACGACGAGCGCAGCGCGGGCAGATAGTAGGTGCCGGATATCCTGATCCAAGCGTTGTAGAACTCGCCCAGCACGGCCGAGCACTGGCGACACACGGCTGTGATGGCGAGCGAGGAGGATCCCTGGTCGGCGTCGTCCTGGTCCTGGTCGATCGGACTGTGCGAGTGAAGAGTCTTGTGAATCTGGGGAGGCTGCTGGTCCTGCTGAGTCACAGTTTGGCCTTCTGGTGGTTGCTGTGCTTGCGCATGCTGGTGTTGCGGCTGCTGATGCTTTTGTGGTTCCAGCCTTTGCGCTTCCTGCTGCTGGAGCTGACGCCGGTGCTGATGCTGATGGTCCTGGGCCAACGCCACGGACGCCGCCATTTGCATCAAGGAAGAAGGTCCGCGGCACCAGTCAAGGGGAATGCGGGGTGGCCCTTTATCTTTTTCAGATGGGTCGAGATTAGGTGGCAGTTAGTGTTGTGGGGGTGAAAGTAGTAGGAGATGGAGAGTTGACGCTGCAGAGTCTTCTGTATGTAAAAGATTAGGTTATGGTTTGACTTTCGGTCTAGGGCGAGTGCGATCCTTGGACGGTGATAGGAGAGGAAAGAGTCAAGCTGGAAAGAGGGAGAAAGCGGCAATTGGATCGATTCGTGGATGCGGCGCAGGCGGCGTGCGTGCAGGTTGTGGAGTGACTGGTGGGTGATTTGATAGTGAAGAAAAAGCCAGCAAGTGAAATTAGGTGCGCAATGCAATGCGTGATGGTCGTGGTCGCGGTCGTTATATGCACAATTGGTCTTGAGTAATTATTAGATAATATCTCGTGTCGGTCTTCTGCGTCAATTATGCTTCACCAGAGCAGAGCAGAGCAGGGCAGGGCAGCGCGCAAAGCCGACAACGGAGAGGACGCGAATGTGAAGAGACTCGAAGGGACGACAACAAAAGGGCGCCGTCTCTTTTTGTACTCCGTACCGCGAAACGCACTCGGCACTTTCGAACGGCGATGGCGGCGGGTGGGGAGGGAGATGATGCGCTGTGATTTGACAGGTGAAGAACAACAAGAGCTCGTAACCGTCCGAGTCTATGCGAGTTACAGATGCTCGCTCGCTATCCAAATAGCGTCGTGTGGGCGCCACCGCAGACCCGGCTACTTTGCAATGCGTCAATGTATGTAGATAACCCCCCTCGCCCCCCTCCCGAGGCCCTCAATCTCGACAGTCTCATGCAGGCTTGGGCATGTCCCGTTATCACCACCTTCATTAAGCGTGATAGTCGAGACCGGCTATGAAAGTATCGTACACACTCCAGACAAAGTGCATGTGGGACTCGATTCCACTGGACCGAGCTCACGACGAAACGCCGTGCGCCGTACGGAGTATTTTCCACCGCGAGTCCTTGTTAAACTGTGATTGCGACTGCTATGACCGCTAACCCGCTCCGGTCTCCCACGTCACAGCTGTCAGGAAGCAGCTGAGCCTTTCGCCGAAGCCGAGGACGAGAAGGAGATTGGAGAGAGTAGGGAAGAGGCAGAAATCCACGCTGATCGTCAGACGGGGCCCACGGCCGCGACAAGGACCAAGAGACCAAACTAAAAACCCAGACAGGGCAGCGCCTGGATCGCAGTGTCCGCCGAGCGTGATTCCACTGGAGGAATGGATTGCGATCCCCGCTCCCCGTTTCCCCCTACATACCTGGTCACACTGGTTTGTTTTAGCGCGGATTGCCAGTAGAAGCAGCCGCCTAAACGGGCGAGGGGGTGAGAGGAGAAGGGAGAGCAGCGAGACAAGACTTGGAAATCGCGTGGTGGTGAGTTTTCAGAAGACGACTCCGTGACGGGATTGATTAGGCAATTACGGGTAGGGATTCCCAGTCGGCCCCTCGAATCGGGCAATGCCCGTTGAGCCTTGGACCGACATGGTGAGGACGGGATGAAGATTGTGTCGTTTCCGGACGAGTTGGATTTCTGCCTCCACTCCCCGTGCAGGCGATAATCGGCAAAAGTTTGCATAATCTGCGACGGAAAAGACGAAAGCCTGTTCCAAGATTTTAACCGAGTGCGACTTTCGACCACTCGGAGATGCCGCTCGCCGCTGATTGGGTAGGATCGAGTACCTAAAGACGTTCCTGGCGCTCGATGTGGACCGCACGTTGACCTTTGGACGCGGCTATTGTTTGGTC
>QQTW01002079.1_pt1 | contig 14394 bp, 18 predicted proteins | sample 1904831 | NCBI WGS metagenome assembly QQTW01 (sample SAMN09435610, study PRJNA476489) | Subsurface metagenome, whole genome shotgun sequencing project. | reverse complement strand
ATCAAGAGGGGAGTTAGCCTAGTCAAACGAAGCAAACAAAGTAGATGTCCTTAGTTGATTGGCAGACTCAACCAAAGCACACCATGCCAATGGGGTAAACCATGACTCTTGCTAAGAAAGAGCAACGTTCTAAGACGTCTAGAATGTTGGTCTTTCCATCCTGATCATAACTTTGATCAGAGGAATGTGTAACGAAGTTGACAAAGCAGCTAGCCAAGGTATAATTGGCAAGCTGACCTACCTCTTGACTGCTGAGCATTAAGTGACGAGTTGCTGGACAGGGACGTTGACCTGATTAAAAGGTTTTTAGGCACTAGATCAAATAGATTTTAGCATAGAGAGTCTTTGCTGAATGGGTTTGGCTTGAACGAAGATAAACAAAGCAGCGTTTAAGCTACGTTTACTAGCTAGCTCATGGTATCATTGCAGTCAACAAAGATCAATTCGCTCTTGTATTCACATCCTACCGTTGCCCAGATCTGGAATGTCTTTTGGCCAGAGTGATATCGTTGCTGTAAACAATTTGTGCAATATTTTTCTTTTTTGGTTCGGATCACCCACACCTGTCTTTGCTTGCTTGTCGAGAATGAACACTCATTAGACCAAAAATAAGTCTTCCATTTCTCAAAACTCCAGCTTAGTTGTAACTTGCAAAACTTAAGTCTTTTCATCCTATCTTGTTCATCGATAAATGGCTTAGGGCATGCACGGCACTTGTGATAGTCTTGATAGGCCATAGCTTGTTGAACAATTTGATAAAATACCTAATACAATTAATAACAGTCCTATACCAGAAAGAAAAACTTACCCTCAAGCCGCTATCTTTAGCCAATCTTTCTCAGGTGTAGGTTTGATCCTTTCACCTTTGTTATTTTGGTCAATTTGACCTATCCCTTCCATCTCGATGAGGCTGATCTGACTAAAGGAGGTCCCGCAGGGTAAAATGTGACATGGTTAGTTCTCAGGCTATTGCACGTTGAGTCCATTCAGCTTCGTCCCGCAGCGCTTTGACCTGACATTTTTGAGGTGTTGGCCACTCCTTCCGACGTGAATGAACCAGGGACTTGCTCTCTTTGGGCTCCATGATCAAGCAAATCTGGTGAGCATCCAACTCCAATACAACGATGTATTTCTACTGCAGTCACGTGAACAATTAGTCAGATAGTTACTCCAGGGGGGGCGGTGATTTCTGTCGACCTCCCTCGTACTTCAGCGTCGGAATTGCGACGGAGGTTGCCATTACCATCGACAGTATGAAGTGCAATACCGTCGCCAGTGCGATGAAAGCTGGATTTTATGTCAGAAGGTCGATGGTGGTGATCTATCCTCGTTCGGATGACGCTGTCATCATGACACTAATGGCGTTGTGACCGCGTGAGTGGACTCATCTTCACACTCACTATGACAGGTTGCGCCTCCATCATACTTTTGATAAAGCCTTCCCATCTTCACACTCGCGACGGCGGCCGTGCCTGCATCAGACTTCTGATGAACCCTTCCCATCTCCATACTTGCGAGGGTGACCGTCCTTCATTACACTTATGATGAAGCTACCTTATCTCTATACTGGCGATGGTGACATTACCTCCGTCACGCTTGCGATGCCTTTCGTCTCCATACTTGCGATGGCGACAGTGCCTCCATCAAGCTAACGACGAAACTTTCCCATCTCCATACTGGCAATGGGGATTTTATCTCCGTCACGCTTATGATGCCTTCCATCTTCATACTAGCGACAGTGACTGTCCTTCATCACGCTTATGATGCCTTCCATCGCCATACCCGCGATGGCGACGATATCTCCATCACACTCTTGATGAAGCCTCCCCATCTCCATACTGGCGACGGTGACTTTATCTTCGTCACGCTTATGATGCCTTCCGTCTCCATGCTCGCGATGATGACAGTGCCTCCGTCACACTTATGACGAAGGGCCTCGAGTGAATAAAATGACTTGTTCTTATGGACGATTCCCACCTTCGCACTTGCGATGAAAGTCATGCTACATGAAAAAAAAGCTGCAATTTTGACTAATTCAACAGGTTGTATTCCATTCTATATCCTATAAACCTAATCCTACAACAATAAATCAATTTCAGTCTATCTCTTCATATCAGTACAATTTACTCTCCATCGAATACCTGCCATCCCTCAGTGTCTTCTTCCTCAAGCTCTTCCTCTTCCTCTGCCTCCTCACCCTCTTCCTCGACAATTTCTTCGTTCACCTCAGCCTCAGTCTCAACCTCACCTACGTCTTCAGCGTCTGGCATTTCAATATCGTCATCTTCATCATCATCGGACAGCACGATCGGGTTGGCCGCGTTTCCGCCGATCGACTCCTTCTTCTTTCTTCCGGACCGTTTGGCTTTCTTGGACTTGTGCTTCCGATCCTTCTTCGTGGTGGCTTCCTGGTCTGGCTGGGGCCCTAGTTCGTTCTCCTCTTGGTCGTCCTGGTCCGGAGCAACATAGGGGTTGCCCTTTGCATCTGCCGTCATGTAACCCTAGAGGAGATTAGCCGTATGAATACCTGATGGGCTAGCTCACTTACGAAAAGCTTGGCGAGCTCTTCGACCGAGAGTCTAGGACTTGTCAGCATGATAACACCAATCAGGTGAAAGAACATACGCCTTCAAGCGTTGACCGTTATCCATCATGGCTCGGTCCACCCTGTAAATGTCAGCCTGAAGCATCACAAGCCAGCAGCAGAAACCAACAATTTGAGCTTGAACTCTTGCATGGCCCGCAACCGATCATCCACGGTTCCCTTGACGACATAGCGGACCAGATGGGTCTCCTTGGTTTGGCCAATTCTGGTGGTCCGTCAGCATCGCCACTGAATAGATTGACTGAAGTAAAGGACACGAACCGAAACACTCGTCCGAAAGCCTGCTGCTCCAGGCCGTGATTCCACCACAGATCGATGATGATGACCCGGTTGGCCGCCGTCAAGTTCAGGGCTTGGCCGCCGCACTTCAATCCAGCAATCAGAATCTTCAGCTCTGGATCGTCGCGGAACTGTTTGCGAATGCTTTGACGCCTCTTCTCGTCGGTGTTGCCCAAGAACTACAAGAATTAGCGCGAGCCCTCCAAAGGAGAAGTCTACTCACAAGCGCCGATCCCCAGCCTTCAGCCTTGCAGATCTTCTGAAAGATCCTGGAACTGCGACAGTCAGACCTGTTCAAACGATCGAGATGGGGCACGTACGTTAAATTGAACTGGGTAAACACGATGATCTTGTCCTCGGGAGCTTCTTCCTGCCATTTCAGGATTTGTGCCTACACTCGTTAGTGATTGCCGTACACCGAAAGAGACAACTCACCTTGGCAGCAACCAGCTTGGCAGAGGGCAGAATATCCTCGGACAAATGTAGCCAAGAATTTTTGGACTGATTGCGTTTCTTGCCACGACGATCCTCCCCGTCGTCGTCAACATCTTCCGGCTCGTCGACCTGGTCGTATGGACGCGCTTGCAGCTTGGTGTATGGGTTTACTTCCTTGAACAACGTTGAACAAATTGGGCACGCCGTATATGCTTTCCCAGCAGCAGCAGCCTTGGTACACTCGTCTTGGATGCACTGCTTGCAGAAGACGTGATTGCAGTCCGAAATTTGCGGGTCCGTGGCCATGTCCGAACAGATTCGGCAGATGCATCGAGTGAGCATTTCTTCCTCGTTGAGGGTGGCCAGATATTTGCTGAAGTCCGCCTTTCCGCCAAACGATGATTTGCCGAATGGACTGTTGCTAGTAGTAGTATCGGTTGAGCCAGGCTGCTGCTCGACATGCTCTCGGACCCACACTCCTAGTTCGTCGTAGGCAGAATTGTCTGCAAGTTTAGCGATCCGAGCTTCAAGGTGTCGAATATCCTCGAGAGAGAACGTTTCCTTGATAGTATCCTCTGCATACAATGAGCATGAGTGTGCGAATCTGGAAGAATAAACCTTACGCAAAAGATATGGGTGCGAAGTGGCCTGTCGAAGGCGAAGCAGTCTGAGGTAGATGTTGCCGTAGTTCTTGCGAGCGGTGCCTTGCTGAAAGTATCTGCGCTCATCAGTAAGCGTCGGACGGGCGATTCAAGAAACTTACGAATTGATGTCCATTCTGAATCTCTCCTCGAGAATATCGTAAAGAGCACGCTCCGCTTTGGTGAAGTCGATTCGCTCGATCTTTTCGTGCGCTTTGGGAAGGTCGATCAGCGGACGGCCAAACAGACGGTCTCTGTTTGTCCGCCGCATCATAATGAACGACAGGGCGTATCCGACCCTCAAGGCATGCGAGGCCAAATTTGGATTGCCCATAGTCTTCTTGAACTTCTCCAGCGACCCAGTCCAGGGAAGTTTGAAGAATTGAAAGTACTGGACTGTTAGTTGGCTAATGTTCGGGCCAAATATAATATGGCGCTTGAAGGCCTTACCGGATACAGCTCCTCGAGACGGCTGAACCTGTCAGCTTTGATACTTAAGTAGCCATTGCGAACTTACTTCTGGATTGGAGTCGCAGTGATGGCCCAGCGGTAGCTGCTTCTGTCAGCAACGTATTGATCATGGAGAAGTGTACCAACCCAGCATCCAAGCGCACGCAGGCAATGGAGGTACGGCTGCGGTGGTTTCGGATAGTATGAGCTTCGTCGAGCACCTGCAGTTTATCAGTGCCGTACGAGAACCTTAAGGATTATACTTACCACCCGATAGAACTTGATCTTGTGCAGATCTCCGATCTCTGAATCATGCTCTTCCAGCCATTCGAGAGCCTGAAAAAAAGTCAGAGGGACGTATCATTAGAAGGGAGAAGCACGCACCGTCTCAGCGTCCATGTTGGCAATTGCATCAGGGTCCATGAATGGGACTGTAACGGTTAGATGGGAAATGAGTCAAGATTCGGCGGCACGTACGACTACGCATCACCTCGTAATAGCTGGTGACTGTGCGGATGTCAGCGTAGCTTGACCTGGTGGATAGCTATACTGACCGATGATGTCCTGATCCAGCAAGTTGGCCATGGAGAGCCCATTGCTGTGCTTGTAGTGCAAAACTTTGGGAAAGACGCCTGGCTTCACATGCGTTTCAATCTCTTCCATCCACTGTTTGATGGCGCCGCTTGGAGCAACGATCAGGGTTGTCTTGGGCATTCCTTTGTCGAGATCCGGTCGATTTCCAACCATGGTAGCGCTGTCAGTGTCAGCAGCGGTGAATAAACTAGAAACGGATTCCATACAGCACTTCGACAGTCTTTCCTAGTCCCATTGAGTCGGCCAATAGGCCGCCGTGCGGTTCATGGAGTCCGCATTCTCGTTCGACCTATACATGTCAGTAACGTCCAATGTTGACCAAGATTTGCTCACCATAAAGTCGGCGCCGAGTAGCTGATGAGAGTACAACGTTGATTTCAATCCGTCAAAGTTCCAACGTCCATCACCGGCAGCTTTGACTTTACCATAGCCAAAGTTCCTGGACGCTTGCCGGACTTCTTTCTTATCGGCCCCCGCTTTCCTTTTGTTCACGTCTACTGGCATACTCGCAATGAAATCTGCTAGGACCTGCTCTTTGTTACGAGATTTGGAGGCTGCCGTTCCAAGGCCTTCAGGTTGCTGGGCTCGATCCTTGATCGCGTTGGTGCCCATCAGACCCATCAGAATATCAGCCGCCCGTTCGGAAGCGGAATGGCGCCATTTCTTTTTGGCTTCTGCAGATGCCGTGGCGAAAAATCCATCTTCGTCGGCAAAGGTTCCATCACTTCTGTTCTTGCTCTTGTCACCCGGCTTATGCTTCTTGGCTCTAGCAGCTTCTCTCTCCCGCCGTTGTTCGCGTACTTCACGCGCCGTTGTGGCTCGCACCCGCTTCTTGGGCGATTTCTTGGTCTTGCGGTTGGTCTTCTGCACAACATCCTCGTCGCTCTCTGATTCTTGCTTGTTGGGTTGATCACACTCAGACTGCGTATCATCATCTTCCTCGACGGTAGCTTGATGCTTTCTCTTTCGCTTTGATGGTTCCTCCGGTTTGACCGATGGTGCCCGACGGCGTTCCGTTGGATCGATAGGAGAATCTTCGGGGATGAAGAGGCTATCTTCATCATCGAGCTCGACTGGAAGATCGCGCGTGCTGCCTCGTTGCTTGGGATCAGACTTTTTCGGAGTGGTGTTGTGCTTGCTGTCTCGCCGATTGTCCCGCCGAGCCAGTTTTTCTTCCAAGGCGCTGACCTCTACCATTTGCTTGATGGTCAAATTTCCAGCTCTTTTGAGAATTTCGTTCCGTTCACAGAGGCATTCGTATCTGTCCGAGTTAGACTAGTTTTGCCAAAAGTGACCGAGACCTACCTGCGAAACTCGTCTTCATCATCAATTTCATTCTCGTCGTCTTCGTGCATCCATGAGGAATCTTCATTGTCATTGTTAGCATGATGAGTCCCGGTGTAGGCGGGTGTGACTCGGCTCCGCTGGTTTCTGCCATGTTTTGAACCGGTCCCGTGGCCTTGATGGTGTCGTCGGTCATCCTCCTCGCCTTCATCATCCGACTCGACACCGATGCCCTCGCTACCAGGAGACGAGGCATCCATCTCGTTTTCATCTTGATCAGTCTCGTGAGGCTCTTCGACCTCAATGGACGTGGTGGGGTCAATTTCATCGTCCGTTTGAGCATCATCCGCATCTTCTGTCGCGAATGAGGCAGGATTCGGCTCGTCCTGAGTATCGATCGGGATTTCATCCGCATCAGAAGCCTGATGATCGGAGGCGGGCTCGAGGTCCGAGCCAGTCATGGGCAAATCCATCGTCACATAAGGGGTGCTGGAAGGCTGCTGAGCAGCATCTAGATCGTCACCTTCGTCGCCCTCGCTATCGGCGTTCTGAGCGGCGCCGACGTCGGGAGTTTCGGATTCCGACGAAGACGAGTTCTGATCTTCGGGGTGGCTTTCCGTGTTGCCATTCGAATCCTCTTTGTTCTCTTCAGGCCCAGGATTTGATCCATTGCCGTCGTGATCTGCAGAGCATTAGCAATATCATTAAAAAGGTGCCTTGATGCTGGGAAATTGGTATCGAGCAGGTTGTCTGCTAGAATTTAGATACGCAAAGACTTACCGTTAATCATGTCCGTTTCGATTTCTTCCTCCTTTAACTCTTCCTCTCCAACCTGAGTCTCGATCCCGTTCATGGGATCCATACCTGTCTCCATCGTCGAATTGGGATTGAAGGAGTCTTGGCTCTCATTGTCATCGTCCGCACGGTGACCGTCATCGTCGTTCGGGCGATGGTTTCCGCCATGGACATTCCAGAAGTCGATGTCGATGCCAGATCCGTCGGAATCGTCGGGATCGCCTTCAGGGTCCCAGCCGTCACCAAAGCGAACTAAGGCCATTGTAGGTCGGTAATCGCTTAGCGATTGGGCCAAGATGGTGTGTCCAGAGTCAGAGGCAGATCAGACTTGTCGCTATGAATGAAGTTAGTAGCTGTAGAAATTTTACCTATGCATATAACAAAAGACAAGGGATACAAAAGAAGCTGTGTCCTTGAAAAAGATAAAGACGAGGACGAAAGGTGAAGGGTAGAGTAAGAGAAATATGGTACTGCTGGGCACGAGTGCGATGTTGATGAAGAACAATGCTCCAAGAAGGGGTGATCAAGACCTGAGGTCATATGAAGTCGAAGAGTGAGAGCAAGTTGAAAAGAGGCGAGAAGGTAAGGAAGGTGAAGAGGGTGCAGTCAGAGAAGATGACGAGAGGTGATAGAGAAAGGACGGGGTAGAAGGAATAGTTGAAGAAGCAGACCTTGTTTGGTACGGTGAGACGGAGGAAGAGGATGTAATCAGGGAAGATGTCGAGAGGTGAGAGAGGCAGGAAGGCGAAGAGAATGTGGTCAGAGAAGATGATGGGAGGCTAGAGGGCAAGAGAGGCGAAAGAGATGTATTCGTAGAAGATGCGGAGAGTTGAGACGGGAAGGAAGGCGAAGAGGTGTAGTTAGAGAAGATGAAAAGGAGTAGGTTAGGGCTTATAAATAGCAAGAGGAGATATGGTGGAAGGACGAAATTGCCAAAGGGAGTCGACGTAGCTCTAGGAATGAAGTACCAGAGATAGAACGTACAGTGACGGGTGAAAGAGTTATTAGGCCGTTTGCCAAGGGAAAGATATAGGCGTTCGAAGTCGAAGTGAGGCTTAGGCAAGGCTCTTGAGCGGACAAGTCGAGCAAGCTCAAGAAGATTGACTAAGATAGAAGATGAATGGAAAACTTGCACGTTGTCGTGCAAGAGTAAGTAGGAATTGAGCACCGACACAGTAAATCTCTCCAGGATATTTCGACGAGTTATGAACCTTTATTGATACTTACTGGCTCTGGCAGAAGTGTTGACCGTCTGTAGATCTGGTGACCTGTGCAAATGCCAGCTAAATGGACGTTACAACGTCAGCGCCGCGTTGTAGGGAGTGCAAGGGAGGAAAGAAAGGGAAAGATTAAGAAAAAGTTGTTAAGTAGTTTAGAGATAGACAACGAAATCTTGAGTTGAAGTGTTTGTAGTAGAGGTGAAAAGAAGTAGGGGAAGCGCAGGGACGGACATGTTTGAAGCAGGAATAGGGCAGGCGATCGATAAAAAGGGGCTTCATCAGCCTTACGACGAAGCTAGCCTCATCATCCTTATGATGGATGATCGCTTCATCAGACTTACGATGAAGTCACCTTCATCACTCTTACGACGAGGTTAGCTTCGTCGTCCTTACGATGGAGGATCGCTTCATCACACTTACGATGGAGTGGCCCTCATCGTCCTTACGATGGAGAATTGCTTCATCACCCTTACGACGAGGTTGGCTTCGTCATCCTTATGATGGAGTCAGCTTCATTACCCATACGACGGAGGATTGCCTTCATCACACTTACGATGAAGTTAGCTTCATCATCCTTACGACGAATTATAGCATGTGGAGCTCGATGGTTAAAATGTTACGCGCCACTCCCAAGGTTCTCCAGCTCGGCCATAGGACGGCGCTTTGGGCGATGTCCGTCAAAATCATCATCATCATCGTTGCCCATAGACGGTGAGGTTCTGCGACGTTTGGAGGAGGCTTGACCGCCATTCTCTTGACTGCCATTCCCATTGCTCCCAGAGCTGGAGCTAAATGGTGAACTGCTCGCCTTGCTCATCAGCCACTCCACACTCTTGCCTGTGAACTCCCCTTGCCACGCCCGATATAGGAGGTCGACCAAGCCGTGTAGCATTTGAGCATCGGGTTCTGCTCGGTGTTGCCGTGAAACACGGGTATTCTTCGGAAACGCTATGGCGAACTGATTTCCTTGAGTGTAAGAACCGAGACCAGGGAACACGGTTCGCCAGATTTGGGCCGGTAGGATAGACTTGATGCTCGACATCACTTCGCCTTGCTCGATGCTGTCCATCAGCGCCCGTAGCCTGCGTAAATCACATCCTCCTTCTGCCCACTCGATCGTCATCGTATCGTGCTGAACGACGTCTTGAACAGCCGATGCTAACTGCTGCTTGTTGAGGAAGCGGAAGTAGTGCTTCCTCGACGGATGGTAGAACTTGAGCAGCACCCGTTTGTGAAGCATACGCTTGTGAAGCATACACTTGACGTGCTCCTCGAAGAGTTGCTCAAACGATTTCTCGTGGTCAACGACGCATTGGAGCAGCGTGTTACCATCGGCGGCAAGGACAACGACCTCGACGAGCAACTCTCCGGCAAACTCGGTATCGATGATCCGGACTCGATGTCGCTCGTGTTCCAGCAGACGTGCCAGCGGCTGCACAATCTTGCGCTTTTTAAAGTTTTCTGTTGTCAAGGTTGTGAGGAACTTCTCGTGGAGGTTTAATAGAATGCCCTTGTCTGGGATGGTGAGAGTGCCTGCGAGAGATTAGAGTAGATCTCAATAGGTAGCACCCTAATCTACTCACGGCTGGGTCTCGCAATCTCCCAATGATGAACACAGAACGTACGGCCAATGGCCACGACGTTCTCGCAGACTAGATTCATCGCACAAAGCAGTTCGCCTTTGTCGTTAAATCGATTGTGCCGGCGTTCGGCTCGGTCATCGTCTAGCAATTGGTTGTAACGAATGCGGCAGAGGTAGCAATGGTCCTTCAGCTGGACACAGTGATTGGCGGAATCGCATCGGATGTAGGTCGTTGTCTCGTTCCGGGTGGCACTAAAGGGATACTCAAGGTCACCTACGCCTGGAAAGTCCTTGCGGGTCCCCCATCGTAGGATGGTATTGGTGGCATCATATGTCGCTGTCAATGTGAGCTACGTTACTTGCCAAAATTGAAGAGGACAGAATAGAATAAAAGCTCACCTCTGAGACGACGATTCCGCTCCTCAATCAGCGTGCACAACTCTTCGGTGTAGCCAGCCTAGCAACTTTGGATTAGACAGGAAGGAAATAACCACGACTATCTCACATACCATGACCATTGCTGGGAAATCCCCAAAGCTAAAGTCGTAGACTCGCATAGATCGGTCGATTTTGATCAGCTCTTCGGGGGCTTCATCGGGAAACTTTGTTTATCAGCTAAGTGTAAGATGAGAGGCTTTGGGGATAGACTAACCAACGTATGGTCCGGCTTCTCCGTTGATTGCTCATTCTCCCCAGTATGGTGCTTCTCCATGTGGAGTTCCAGATTCTCTTCGGAAGAGAAGTTGCGACCACAATCCTCGCACGAGATCCCTGAATCGGCGCCAACGTCATGCTCCTTTTCGTGCATAGCACGGTCGTGCTTGGTCGGGAATTCTTCCCCACACATGGTGCAAGACTAAACGTCGTTGTCGTGCTTGGTGTGCCAGGCCTTGTAGTGAGAGTGGTCGACATAGTGCTGTGACACAGCCCAATATTCGCAGCCGTGGACCTAGCAATAGAAGCGGTCCTGTTCGTCTTCGGTGCGATGGCAGCGGTTGATGTGGATTACTACGGTCTCCTGGTTGATGAAGCTCTCTGGACAATGCGGACACTGTCGCCGGGTACGTTCCTCGGCGGGGATGTGGGTTTCTCGATGTTTTCGTTGATCCGTATCAATTCCCCCCCGAAAGGTACAGTTGGGGTAGTCGCAGAGGAAACTCTAGTCTCCAAGGAGGGGATGGGCCCGTCGACGATGAATTTTGACCCCTTGTGCCTTAAGGAACTTCTTGCCGCAGTCATCGCAGGGGAAACGCTCGTGCTCGGCGAGAGTGATGTGCGATAGACGGTGTTCCCTGAGGCGTTGCGCGGTCGGATATTCTTTGTCACAATCCTCGCCAGTGTGGATTGGTTTTGATACCGGCATGACTACAATTGATATGAGTAAACGCAATATCGTAGCAGAAGAGAGAGGCCTTACTGGGTGGAGGGGGGAAACAACAGAAGATGACGGATCTCGAAGACCTCCCAAGCAGGGGGGGAAGAGGCTTTAGTGTGCGTTCGCCTGGTCCCCATAGGGTTACGTCACGAAGGGTGATGCACCTCCGAACCTCCCTCATTGTGCTATCGAAGCACGTGGGTGACATGATAAACGGAATAGCTCAGCAGTGACCGCTTCGTCATCTTTACCACAAAAATAAGCTTCATCATCATCCTTATGGCGAAGTCATCTTCGTCACACTGATGATGGTGATATATCCTCCCTTTCATCTGAATCATGACGAAGGTTGGGTAACCTTCATGAGTCTGATGAAAGGCAGGCCGTATCACCTTCATGAGTGTGATGAAGGTTAGGTCCGTCATCATAAGCATGAGGAAGGTTTCTTTCGTCACATGGATAATGAAGCTTCCTCTCGTCGTAAGGACGACGAAGCTCCCTATTGTTCGTAAGGATTAATGAAGCGGTCACTGCTGAGCTGTTCCGTTTATTTTGTCACCCGTGTACGAAGCAGCCACTTAGAGGATGCTTCGATACGATGGGTTTGTACATCATCTTGCAATCGATCGCAGGCTTCTGTCTGCGATAGGCTGGACGCGGTCTTTCTCACCGATAGACTGTCCGGAATCTTTGATTTCAAGAACTCCACGGCTTGTTGAAGCATATGCGTTCAAAAGCAGGATTGTTAACAAATTCCATCATCCTACTAGATATCAGCTCAGGTTACAAATGCATTAGCAATGAAGAGAACTTGCCTATCATCCTCCAGGGCATCGTCTTGTTCCCCATTGGGAGCGGAATCTCCTTTGTCAATTGCCATGTTATAGTGTCGAAAGGTATCACAGGGAGACTATCAGGCCTTCGTCTTCATCCTCTTCATCGTCCTCATCTATTTCCTGGCTTTGGTTGTCTCCAGTTTCGCCGAGAGACTGCAATACCATGCTCCCACTTCCAATACTCCTTTCTGAGCGAGGGGTCCTGCTGATGTTTGAATGACGTCGGAAGGGATTTCCATCGGAATCTGATTCCTGCCCCGTTGCCCCTGTTGGCTCTCGCCTGTTGATCTCTTCTTGAGGAGTTTGCAGTGAGATTATTGACCGCTTCAATAGCAGATTGATTGGTAACGGGTAACGGGAGACTGAGGTAGGCAAAACTGCCGTCAGTGGTGGTGTGAGTTCTTCATACGATAGTGTGGAAGACGTTCGCTGTTGAGTAGAGGTCCTCTCTTGTTGAGTTCGGGCAGCAACAGGACTTTGATCTAACCTAGCTGAGGTAGTCTGCGCTTTTCGAAGCTGTGAGGCGGGCTGTTTATATCGTCAAGGTACTGGAATACTATGGTAAATTACAATGCTGCTCACTCACTGAAGCACCTCCAGGGGGCCGTCAGCTTGGCTGGTCGTTGTCTGGAGACTGGTCGTTGTTTGGAGACCGCTCTCTGGATAAACGGCGTACTCGCTGAAAGGTATAGAAGATCGACAAGGTCTTTTCAAGAGGTATAAAACCAAAGTCGTAATAGGCGGCATCAAGCTCCATCTCCCTTTCAATATACGTTTTGCTCATGGTGGTTGATGGGGTGCCATCATTTGGATTATCCGTCGTAATAGGGCGCCAACGGAACATTGTGCTCACTTGATACCCTGTCTTCTATTAGTGCCATAGGGCTAAATATAGCGTAGTATATCTTCTGCTCACTCTCTCCATTTGCCGGACTGCCATACTTATCCTCGATCATACTCATCAGTTCATCCAGGGTCGGCAAGTCGGCTCTGGTAGTCCAAAGGAGGACGTAAATTTTGCATTCCTCAGGGTCCCATGGCCAACTAGGTGGTTGACCGACCATTTGAAGCCGCAGAATCCGCTCCACTGCCCACGGTCTTGTGGGAATGGGTGTTGGTTGTGACTCGGATTGATTCGAAGATTGATTTATCGCGTGCTGGACTGATTGTGCCATCGTCGGAGGTTGAGTTGGGGGTTCTTGGCGTTCCACGCGATTGACCTGGTATCTTCGTTGAGCGATCTCCACCAAAACTTTGTGTAGTGGTATTCTGATTTCGTCAGGAATGTCAGAATCATCCTCTGGCCAGTCCAGGCGGGCCCAGTTGGTTTTCCTCGTCTTGGATTCTTTGGCTGCTTGGGAGCAGTCATTGTAGAGTTGTCGAATGATTGCTACCCAACGACGGTTGTAGGTCTTGTCTATAGGAGGCGCACCACGAGTGTATTGGGCACGGAGAGGTAATTCAGTGTAATTCAACTAATCCTTGAAATGCGAACTGGTCACTTCTTCTTTGCTGCAGTACCCATGTCTGCACTCAGGAACAGGGCAGTAGTGATTCCTTCATCGTGACCTCCTGAGAGTACATACGTGAATAGTTTCAAACAGATACTCCATGGGTCCGGCTAAAACGACCTCACGCACGCGGGTGACCAAATGCCGTTAGAGCTACCGTAATCATCATCATCGCCATGGCGAAGATGATTAAAAGCAAGTTAAGAGCAATCTTCGTCGTAAGCACGGTGAGAGAAGCTACATATATCATCGTCAGTGTGATGAGTAGTCCCTACGAATACATCATTTCTATAAGAACGATAACAATATCGAGAAGTGGTTGAGCGGTTGCTGCTGGCCACGCGATTTATTTCATCACCAGTTGTGCCTATATAGGAACGCCTAGACCTCGGCTGCTAGGTTCATTGACGACTAGATTCAACACTATACGTGCTGACCAGCGGTTCTCGTCCCCCTGATGACCACTATCGCCAAATCTTTCACCATATTGTTGATGGTGAAACAACCTCCCTTTCATCGGACTCACGATGAGGACATCAAGAGCAAAATCGTATGTAGACATTTGCGAACGTCTCTCCTCCTCAGCCGCTATCTATCTAACAGATGGAGAGTATGATCACAAGACAAATCTAATGGAGGACGAGAAGTCCATTCGAAATGAATTGAGAAGCGGATGACATTAGTGGGGAGATTAGACTAAGACATTCTATTCGTGCTTCTTCCCTCTATCGTTCTATCCTTTATTCTGGTCGCAATCTAGACGACATATCACATAGCTCTTGAAAAC
>QQTW01002078.1_pt1 | contig 14394 bp, 10 predicted proteins | sample 1904831 | NCBI WGS metagenome assembly QQTW01 (sample SAMN09435610, study PRJNA476489) | Subsurface metagenome, whole genome shotgun sequencing project. | reverse complement strand
CCGAGCCTGAAGGATACCTCTTTTCATTTATTAAAGCCCTTGCTTGATCATTCCCTCGAACAAGCGAGTGTGAGAAGTGATTCGCCGCTGTTGTCTGTTGCTGATCCAGGTAATGGATCAGCGTTCCTTTGGAGCTTTCCGGATTACAGGCTTCTATGGAAAAAAGACAATCTCCTGGGCTTCGACAACCTGTTGTTCATTGATCCAGAAAATTTGGTGATGAGAGTGACTCTTAACGGGCCTGTATTCGCCCTGGCATCCCTGTCATTAAATGATTCTGTTCCCGTAATAAAAACAAGCATTCTAAGGAGCGAGGGTCAAAACATATTTACGGCCGACGGTTCACTTGTATTCAATAAGAGATCCGGGCACCTCGTGTATGTTTATTCATATAAAAATTCCTATGTAGTTCTGGATTCAGGTCTCCACCTAATGTATGAAGGCAAGACGATAGACACCAATACGGTGGCCAAATTAAAGCTGGCGGCCAATGCTCATTCTTTCGCATTGGCTGCTCCGGCCACTGTCGTGAATAAACAGTCCTGTATTTCCGGCGACTCCCTATACATTTTATCCGGTCTGCAGGCCGACAATGAAGATCCCTCTTTAAAGAATAAGTTTAACGTGATAGACGTGTATAACTTAATAAAAAGGGAATATGCCGGAAGCTTTTACATTCCGGCATACGGGGGAAACCAGGTCCGCAGTTTTACCATTGGCTATGGAAAGCTTGTAGCGCTGCATGCAGATAAGCTCCTCGTGTATGAAATGTGGTGAACTTATTTCTCCTCAAATGGCCACTGATAACCCTTAGGTTCGCTGATTACCAGCATGTCTAGTTCCCTGACTCCAGGAGTCAGCTTCATCTTATGCCTGCTCAACGCCTTGTTAAAGGCTTTGTAATCGGTGTAATCGAGATCTATACCCTCCGTATATACGTGATCAATCAGGCCTTTGTAACCCGTTTCGTCAACAATGGGAGGTCCGCATTGATAATACCGCAAAAAGCTCTCAAGAAACACGATCACCTCCTCCACAGATAAACGGTTGACAAAAAATTTGGCGTGATTCATCGCTTTCTCAGTGGTATTGGAATGAAGAACCGGACCGGTATTTTTTTTAAGCAGCATCGTGTCGTCACAGGTAAGCACCAGGCAGGGGACCTTCCTTTTCTCCCAGCGTGCTTCCAGGCCAATGTATAATTTAAGGTCTTCCTTCATCCTTTGCTGCAACAGCTCAATGGGCACCGGCCGGGGAGGCAGCAGTTGGTAGGCATATTGGTTGGCTTCAATCAGCTCATCATCAATATAAAGTACGTACCTGCTGGTGTCCGCGACTTCAAGAATGGTCCTGCTATTGGTTACCTTGTCAATGCCGGGGGCGCCGTTCAGGTAAGGTCTTTTGTAGCCATACGCCAGTTGATAGAGCATTTTAATATCAGTATTCATGGCGATCGCATGGTATCCCCAATATTCGGAGTCTGCTGTCTGAAGTGCTCCACCAATGCGTCCGTCTGCTTTCCCAAAAACAGAATTCCAGTACACCTTTTTCGGAGTACCCCCATTTTTATCAATGAACAATGGCTTATTGGCATCCGCATGGGTAACCTGGCTGTTGTCATAACTTTGGACCATTTTTAGTGGCTCTTTATTCAACATTTTTTGAATGTTTTTGGCATTCACCGATCCACTCATAGTAATCGATTGAATGAAGCCTTTTTCATCTATCCACACCATATGGGGAACGCTTGTAAACGGAAACAGCTGCTTTATGAGTGTGTCCCTACACACAGTGGGTAGTGTCATCTTTAAATTTGAAGCCTTCTGCCGTTGCTGGAATAATTTTTTTACAATGAGCGAATCTTCATAGCTGTTGAATAATAATATTTGAATGCGCCCGTCAAATTGTTTTTGTAATTCCAGCAGTTTTGGCCAGGCGGAAATGCAGGAGGCGCAATACGAGCTCCAGAATTCAATGATCAGCAACTTTCCCCGGAAATCATTTATTGAAGTAGATTGTTTAGGATAGTTGATCAGGTTCTTCAACTGGTAATCGGGCATCTTATCGCCCACTGCCAGGGGCTGATATTCATTGTTAAGGGCGGAGTATACGAATTGAGCGTTTACAGAAAAACTTTCAAAGTACAGGAAGCAACATAAAAATAAACATACACTTTTCATAATAACTGTTTTTATTGAATAAAGCAGGCTGTTTGTTGTTAGTAACCGGGATTTTGCTTCAGGTTAGGATCGTTCTCAATTTCTGATTGGGGTATCGGGTATAACACATCTGTTGGCTGCCAATCGGCTCCTTTCAGCGGCTGAAATAACTGATCGGCCAATTGCCATCTTTTTACATCCAGCCACCTATGGCCCCATTCAGTAAACAATTCAAGTGTACGTTCAAGCTGAATGGCTGACCGCAGGTTATCCCGGGTGGTTAGAGAAAGTGCAGGTAAGCCGGCCCTTTGATGTATAGTGTTGAGATCCGATAATGATCCATCAATGTCGTTCAATTGTGCTCTGGCCTCTGCCCGTATCAGATATTGCTCTGCAAGTCTAAGCACCATGGAGTATTCCTCTAAAGGCAAACCCGGTTCCCATATCTTGTATTTACAAGGGTAATAATATGTACTGGTACCATCAGTAATACTATCGATCCAATGGATTTTTCTTACATCGGTTGACTCGAAATTATTCACCAATGAATGGTTCAACGCCGTGTTCACCGGAGGAGTGGTCATTATTTTAAAAAATGCGCCTTCATTGGTATTCAACCCCGGGAGCACCGGTTGTATTTGCCAGATGGCCTCCGTGCTGTTTTTCAGAAAAACATCATTCAGGCTGCTGCATAGCTGATATTCACCGTTGTTGATTACGTCACTTGCATGTTCCTCTGCCTTCTGCCAGTCCTGGTTGTATAAATACACTCTGGCGAGCAGTGCAGCGGCTGCGTAACTGTTGGGTTGATTCTTCTCTCCATTTGAAAACGAATATTCCTTTGCAAGCAGCTCCCTTGCATGTGTGAGGTCAGTGATAATTTGGTCATACACCTCCCCGGTGCTTTTGGCTGCCGCTAGTTTATTTATCCTGTAATCAGTTGTTAGCACCAAAGGAACATTGCCGAACATATTCACCAGGTAGAAATAACAGAACGCCCGTATAAATTCAGCTTCTCCCGTCAGTTGGTTCTTCATTGATGCGGTGACTGCGGAACTATTTTCCAGGCCCTGTATCACAGCATTCGCGTTGCTGATAAGCTTATACGGTGATTCCCAAAGGGCACCTTTTATATTCGGGTTGTTGGGCAACAGGTTATTGCGGCTGAATTGTTGTAGTTCTTCGTTGCCTGTAAATTCCAGAAGCTCATCAGAGGACAGACCTGCGAAGTAATGTATGCTGGAACCTCCGCCTTGCGCGAAACCAGCACTTGAAGCCATCTGGATGTAGATGCCACGCACTACCGATTGAGCTGTGGCATCATTTGAAAAAACAAATCCACTCTCAATTTGATGAGAGGGTGGGCCTGTTTCGATAAACTTTCTGCACCCCGCCAAACAGGCGCAGGTTACTATGCATATGATGGGTGTAGCATATTTCACGTTATTCATAGATTGTCATTATAATATTAGGTGTATACCCGCAGTCAGAACCTTTAATGGTGGCAACAGTAACAAAGTCTGGTTCTCAGGATCCAGTCCGGGAAAACGTGTGAGGGTCACGAGATTTTGACCCTGTACAAATACTCGCAGTAATTCAATGCCTTTAATTTTACTTTCCGCAAAGGAATAGCTTAACGCGAGGTTTTTAAGGCGCAGGAATGATGCATCTGCCACCATGTGATCGCTGACTGTATGGTCTGAATAAGCTTTGGACGCCTCAGGAGACTGTTGACTGAACCGCTGGATCTCTGTATTGTCGCCTGGTTCTTTCCATCTGTTCAGTACTTCGATAGATTGGTTGGAACGTCTACCCGGCATAAGAAAAGAATAGGAAATATCACGGCCATATTGTTGAACGAATTGCAGAAAGCAATCGAATTGGAAACCTCTCCAATTGATGGTATTGTTCAATCCCCCAAACGACCTTATGCCCTTTGGCTTTGTAAAAATATAATCTGTTGGATATGCTGGTTCGCCTGATTGGCCACTCTTGGTTTCAAATTCATATATGCCCGTTTGCGGATTTACTCCGGCAAAGCGGTAGCCGATCTGGAGGTCCAATGGCTGGCCGATCCTGTACCGATTGTAATAGGAGCTGCCTTCGAGATTAGGAAAAGCAAGTAATTTATTCCTGGGTAGGCTCACATTGAATGCAGCAGACCATTGTAACCTGGTGTTTTGAACGATGTTGCCCTGGACCTCGATTTCCCAACCGGAATTTTGCACTGTTGCAGGAAGATTGAATTGGATGGACGATTGACCTGTAAAGACAGGCAGGCTATAACCCACCAATTGATTTGAAGAGCGGTTCTGGTACCAGCTTACTGAAAAATTGATCCGGTTGTTTACGATACCCATCTCAAGGGCTGCTTCAAGCTTTTTATTTGTCTCCCAGGAATAGTCCTTGTTCACAAGTCTTGTCAACTGAAGGCCACCTGAACCGTTATATGAATACGGGGTAGAACTATAGGTATCCAGGTATTCGTAGTCCCCTATCTGGTCGCTCCCGGTTAAGCCATAGCTTGCCCGTAATTTCCCGAAGCTGATGAGTGGAAACCTTTCGCGAAATAACTTTTCAGAGGCGAATATCCATGCAGTTCCGATGGCCCCGAAATTAGCAAACCGCTTTCCAGGGCCAAACCGGCTCGATCCATCCCGCCGGCCCGTAAGATTTAAAATATACTTATCGTCCTTATTCAGGTTGATCCGGGAGAAAAATGCCAGATATTTATATTCTGTTTCTTTGTCGATTGTTGGAAAAAGAAAAGGAGCCGCCAGCATGTTCTTCAATTGGGCATCATTGGTATAACCATAGGCAACAATTGCGTTGCTGATAGAGCTATTTTTTTGCAGTGTATTCCCGGCAAGTATATTTAGTTTAAAATCTCCGAATTGCTGCATCCATTCGGCCTGAGGCTCTACGATCCAGGTATTTATTGAGTTATTTGAGAAAGTGGCGCTCCCCTGGGGCTGAAATGCCGGATCCTGCGAAATAATCGGTGTGCCCTGGTACTCTTTCATATCTATCAGGTTATGACCGATATTAGCCTTTAACACAACATTGTTCCATAAGTTATAACTGATGTTCAACCCGTTGATCAGGTTATTGGTTTGCGAAGTATAATCCTGCATCATTGATGAAAATGGGTTGGTCCAGGAAGAATTTTCCCAGTTCAGCTTGCCATTCGCCTGATAAATAGCGGGTGCATTGGGTGGCAATGTAATAAACTGCGTAGGGTCCGACACCAGGCGGTTTCGGGTGTTACTAAAACTGGAAGTATAATGCAACCGGAAACGTTCATTTTTCCCTGTATGACTGATGCTGGTGTGGCCAGAAATTTTATTGTCGCCAAAATTTCCAGGGAAAACAGTGGTCTCCCTGGAATATCCTATCCCTATAAGGAATTGTGTATGGGAATTACCGCCCGAAAGAGAAGATTGTACATTGGTCAACTGAGCTGTGTGCCCAATCAATTCTTTTTGCCAGTCGGTGTACCGGTTCTTATCCCAAGCGCCATTAAGATCGAAATCGTATACACCCGGTTGCTCCTTATCATTAGCAAAAGCCTCTTCTCTCATTTCAAGGTATTGAGGAGTATTAAGAAGATCCATCTTCCTTGATACTTTACCCATCCCCTTATATACATTGAGGTCGAGCTTCGTTTTGCCTGCTGATCCGCTACGCGTAGTAATTATGATCACTCCATTAGCTCCCCTGGATCCATAAATAGCTGTTGCATCGGCATCCTTGAGGACTTCAATGCTTTTGATACTTGCAGGATTAATGGCGTTCAGCGGGTTTGCGAAAGGCACAATGGAACCTGAAGCGCCATTATAAGACAGACTTGTATTTGTAAATGGGACTCCGTCTATAATATATAAAGGAAGATTCCCATCCACCTCGCTGTTTTCAGCTGTCCTTAAACTATTTTGACCACGTATTCTTATGCTTATTCCTCCGCCGGGTGCGCCGGAAGATTGTTGAATGTATACACCCGGTATTCTTCCCTGCATCGCCAGCAATGGATTTGTGACGGGCTGCTTACTGATCTGTGCAGCAGTAACTTTGCCGACATTGCCGGTTTTCAAACGGGCCGTGGTCGTGCCGTACCCAATCACTACGGCTTTGTCCAGGTCGCTGACAGCAATGTTCAGTTCAATCGTTATGATTGCTGTTTTATTGATCAGGAGTTCCTGCTTTTCATAACCTACGCTGGTGATGATAAGTGTTACAGGCTGTTGAACATTTTTAAGATGGAAAGTTCCCTCACTGTTGGTGATCGTACCTTGTTTTGTATCTTTCACGATAATAGAAGCTCCGGCAACTGGAATCCCTCCGGCGATTACCCGACCCTTTATGTGTGCGGCTGTATCTGCCAGGTTTTTATCGTGCTTCTCCTCTTTCTTAGATATTACCACAGTACGGTTGATCACATGCCAGGTGAGCGGTTGTTGCTGCAGGCACCCGTCGAGCGCTTCCCTGAGCGTAGCGTTGAAGATGGATAAGGTGACCGGCCGGCTTAACCGGAGCACATTGTTCTCATACAGGAACAACATGCCGGTTTGCCGGGTGATCTCAGAGAAAGCATCGTCAAGGGAAGCGTTTTTCAGTTCGAGCGTTATGCCCTGGCCATAGCCGCTGGCAGTAGCTTGCATGCATGCAGAGAGCAGCAGGGCGGCAAGCATTTTCATAAGCAAAAGGTTTTTTGAGGCAGCCCAGGCATGGATGTGCCTTTTTGCAGTCAATAGCATAGTTTTGTCCTGTTTGGGTTGAACAATAGTAGTCTGTAAGCATTCTTATTAAAGGCGACCCAAATGTTTACCGGTTTCACGCCCGCCAGCGTGATGCCGGTTTTTTTTGGCCCCTGGTTTTCTTAGGGACGAACCGTTACCTGTTTTCCTTTGATATCGAATTGCACGCCGCCCGACAGCCTTAGCATCGCTAATACTTCTTCCAGAGATGAATTGCGGAGGATATTTCCCGTAAACTTCCTATTGAGCGGCTTTTCAAAGTATACCGTTATGTCGTACCAACGCCCCACCTGATCCATCACCTGCTGTATAGGCGTCTCCCTGAAACTGAATAATCCTTTTGTCCATGCGATGTTATCATCAATCGATCCGTTCATCCTTATCCGTATCTTATCCCTTTCAACAGCTGCCTCTTCCCCAGGCGATAATGTCACGGATGATTTTTCGTTTGCTATCCTTATGGCCCCTTCCAGCAAAGAAACATGCGTTATACTGTCTAATCCATAAGCCTGCACGTTGAATCGTGTACCCATTACCGTTATCCCGTGCCTTCCAACCCGTACGCGGAAGGGTTTTCCCCTGTTTTCTGCAACCTCGAAGTACACTTCCCCGTGTACACTCACCAGTCGCTCCCCGCCTGTGAAAGAGGAAGGGTAGGAGAGCGATGTTCCGGCATTCAGCCATGCCCGTGTTCCATCTGCAAGCAGCACCTGGTATTCACCCCCGGCAGGAGTTTGCAGGGTATGAATCGCCGCATCAGGCTTTTTTATATCGTATGCCAATGCACCTTTCGAAGATGCTGCTCCATTGACATCATTAAAACGAATGCGTTGATCTTTAAAGTCCGACAGATCGATCGTTCTTCCCGGAATGATGAGCATCGCTTTTTTTGAGCCCGGTGCAATCGATTTACCGACTGGTTCAAGTACTGTTGTCTTCGCTCTAATTTCCTGGTCGCCGGCTGCCTTGTACATCCACCAGCCACCGGCAGCAATAAGAAGCGAAGCGGCCACAGCAATTTGTACAAAGCGCCTCACTTTTTTCCCCTGCTGATTTTTCCTGATCTTTTTCTGTACTTTTTCCAGTGCCTGATCCGGATGTAAAGCCCTCAGCCAGGAAAGGGTCTTCTCTTTGTTTTCTACATCTGTGGTCCTTTCAAAAAATTTCATGTTCTCTTTGTCACCCGCAATCCAGTCATCGAGTTCCTGTCTTTCTGAGGGCGTCAGGTCGTTGCGTATAAAACCCGCGATTAGGTGTGAGACACGGCGTGCCTCCTCTTCGGATGGCTGCTCATTCATGCTGGTAAAGTAATCTTTTTTTGAAAGGCTTTAGAAATAAGACACGCCGTTTTCGATATTGTCTACATCAGTGCAAAAAAATATTTAATAACGACTTTGCCACCCATAGTCTTTGGCGGAGAAAGGCGACCGCTCTGGCTTTTTGGGTACGCACGGTGCTTTCCGTTACCCTTAGCAGTTGAGCCGTCTCTTCGTGCGTGCGTCCTTCAATAAAAAGGAGTGTGGCCACTTCCCGGCATTTTTGCGGCAGCCGCTCAATGCCCTTGTACAATTCGTAAAATGTTTCCGCTTCAATCATCGCATGCAGTGCATTGTTTTCGGTCGGCACTACCAGCTCTTCAGCAAGATGGTGTATCCTGGCATGATCCCTCAGAAAGTTGATGCAACGGTTTCGGACCATTGAATATAAATACGAAGACAGGGAACCGTTGATCACCAGGCCGTCCTTCTGATCCCATAATTTAATGAAGCACTCCTGTACCAGGTCTTCCGCTGCATCGTGATGGTGAATAATGCGGTGGGCAAACAGGCATAACCGTGAGTAATAATCATCGAACAGCAGGGCAAATGATCGCTCATCACTGATAATATGCGAAGCAGTTCCAGCTAATGATCCGGCCACAGGTAAGCGCTTGAGGTGATAAATAATGGTGGGCCTGGTATCCGTCAATAGCCAGAAAAACAAAAGGGAAGGCCCCGTCTTATCTGAACAGAGGCACCGCCATAGCGCCTGGAAGCCAGACAAGCTGATAGGGGCCCACCCTATTGGGTATAGAATGGGCTTTACACTATCACCTCGGCTTCCTAAAACATGGCGGTTTTCTGTTCGAGGGTGTTTAGCGGACACTTCAATCATCATGAAGAGCCGCAAAATTAATTAAAACAGTTTTATCGTGTAAAATTAGGCGTTGTATGGATATAGTCCTACAATAAATTTGGGGCATTCATTGAATATTCCTCAATGAATCACACGAGGGATGAGAGATTATTAATAAAATTCGGAGCTCATCTGAAACAACTCAGAAAGAAGAAAGAACTAAGCATCCGCAAACTTTCGGATGCAGCGGAGGTTGACTTCAGCCAGATCCATCGCATTGAAAAAGGCGAGGCGAACCCGACCTATACCATGCTGCTGGCACTAGCCAATGGGCTAGGCATATCACTGCAGGAACTCATCACCATTGATTGATGTATTATTTGATCCAGGTGCAAGGCACGGTTTCCGGTACCTTCATTCTTTCGGCTATGCGCCGGTACCTGTCGGCAAGCGTACACAGGTAATCCTGTGCCTTTGCCGCATAATCCTTAAGTCCGGTAAGTTTATCCACTTTCCAAAGCTCCGTAAGGTGCTGAATGATGTTCGCATAATCGAAAGTGGTATATATCCCCATCTTTTGGGTGATGGCCGAAAAACGGACAAACAGGTTGTCGCTTTTTGCATCATCCATGAGTAAAGCAGGCATAGTGATCTGCTTCTGCATCATTTTCTGGAACGCCATCACCGCACCGTCCGGATCGATCTCGAAGATGCGCGACATAAAGGATTTGTAAGCCCTTTCGTGCCGGGCTTCGTCTCCGGCAATCGTTTTACATATCCTTGAAAGAACATTGTCGCCAAAACCATCCGCAAGCTTTCCCGTATTCACGTGGGATATCTTGGTTGCCCTTTCCTGGAATGAAGTGTAGATCATTGCCTGGTAAGGGTCCTGGTCGGTTTTGCCGTCGAACCCATTGGCAATAAGGTTGTGGATGGTGATCTCCACCTCGCGCATGTCGGCCTTTCCTGTCAGGTACAGATATTTATTCAGCAGGTCGCCATGCCGGTTCTCTTCGGCAGTCCATGTCCTCGACCAGCGTACCCATGCCCTATCGCTCACAAGGTCCCTTTCTTCATTGATGCCCCTAAGCAGGTTAAAAAAGGTCTGGTAGCTGGGGAGCGCTTCTTCCGTGATCATGTTGCCCACCAGGCAGCTGATGATCTCAGGAGGTATCCCTTCGGAACGTTTACGTAAAGCCGCTACTTCCTCCAAGGCGTTTTCACTCGACATATCGGGCAAAAAGTCCGTGGGCTGCCAGCATTCGCGCGGATCCACAAGGATATGCTCGATGGCATGATTTACCACTGGTTCTATCTGGCTGATGACTTCCATATTCTTTGAAAGTTCATCGGGAGCCTGGCTAACATAATGTACCATCAACAAAATAAATTTTTTATTAGAAACGCTGGCAGCATCCGTTTGAAGAACAATTTAAATGAAAAAATCATGCCTCGCCGGGCCGTTTCATTTCTCCACTCTTTAAAAAATCATATTAGACATTAATTCTTTATACAATCCTTTGATCAGTCAATTATTGGAAATCTGACGTTCAATGAAGCCTATCCTTTCTGGGGTGAGCGCTGATTCGGTGGTGCGCCGCAAACCCCACAAACCATGACCAAAGACAGGGGAAGGTCATTTGGCAATATCAATTTTTATCTTCCTGTTTTTAATCTTTTCATTTTTGATGTTTTGCAGCACATCGCTCATCTGCGATTTGCGAATGGCGGCATAAGCCAAATGATCCTTCACTTCGATCAGTCCCACGTCTTCTTTTTTAAGCCTTCCCTTTTGGGTCAGAAAGCCTACAATGTCTACTTTATTGATCTTGTCTTTTTTCCCTGCTGAAATGTAGAGGGTCGACCATTTCGGCCTGTCTGGTACCGTATTCCTGTCCGGCGGGTGTATTTCTTCAATATCCTTTGAAATGAAAGGGGGCAGCTTTTCGTCGGGACCTAAAAGGATCACTGCCGTACCACTTGCATCCATCCTTGCCGTCCTTCCATTGCGGTGGGTGAATACGTCTTCTGCAACAGGGAGATGATAGTGGATGATGTAACGGATATTGGGAATGTCAAGACCTCTTGAAGCCAGGTCGGTGGTCACCAGCACATTTGAAGTTCCGCTTCTGAACTTAAAAAGCGCGCTATCCCTTTCCGGCTGTTCCAAAGCGCCGTGGTAAAATACATTAACAATGCCTTTGTCCGACAAAAAATGGCTGACCCGTTCTACCGACTCGCGGTGGTTGCAGAACACAATGGCCGACCGGTTGCCTGCCAGGCAAATAAAGGAAAACAGGCTTTCCAGTTTGTCGCGGTCGCTGGTCCGCACCAGTTGCAGGGCCAGCGCAGGTGCCGGTGTATCCGGTAAGAAGTTGAGTGTAAGCGGATCTTTCAATCCAATGAAGCCGGGTATCTCCAATGCGCCAGTCGCTGAAGTAAGCATTCTTTTTCGCAGCGCTTTCAAACGTTGAAGAATGAATTCAATTTCTTCGAGAAAACCGAATTCAAGGGATTTGTCAAATTCATCGAGCACCAGGGTGGTGAGCGCCTCTGTCTGAATATTTCCGCGCTTTAAATGATCAGTAAGCCTGCCTGGCGTGCCTATGATGAAGGCAGGAGCTTCCTGCAGGCTGTTTTCTTCCGTTTCCCTCAGGTGGCCTCCATAACAGCAGGTTACCTTGAAGCCCGTTTGCATGGCCCTGAATACCTGTTCGATCTGCAGCGCCAGCTCTCTCGTAGGAACAACGACCAGCGCCTGCGTTTGTTTATTATCCGCATCAAGTGACAGCAAAATGGGTAGCAGGAATGCCAGCGTTTTTCCTGTTCCGGTTGCAGACAGCAGCACTACATCCCTGCCCGAAGTGCCCGCTTCAATGGATGCGAGCTGCATCTCGTTCAGCTTTTCTATATTCAGCCGGTCCAGAACAGCGCTGATCAATTCTTCATTTTTCTGCATACCGCGAAGGTAAGCTTTGCCGGGTGATCGTTCTGCTGTACAGGCTTTCGATCACCATTAATCTGCCTTTGATAATTTCAAAACCAATGTATCCTTTTTGAATATCGTACTCCATTGCATCCGGTTTCTACTTAATTCGACAATGTGCACATTCATCGTATCTGTAAATCCTCCGCTTCCTGCCACGAAAATGTTCAATTCCTGTTTTAAGGGGTCATATTTAAAAGACGACCATTGTGCTGTTTCAGGATCGTAAATGTAAGGATTGGGAGAAAGTATGAGGCTGCCGAAGTCCTCGATGTAAACATTTTTCCAGACTGAATGGTCAGTCATCCATGAATTATCCTGCACGGTATCGCCGTTCCTTATGAACTCCTCTACTTTCCACTTACCCGATATAATACCTAGGCTGCTTTTAGCCGCAATAACATAAATTATTGCGAACGCAGAAGCAATGGTCATAATCCGGATCAGATACTTTGAATAAACCAATTTTACGGGCAGCAGGGTAGGGGTGGTTCGGAAAAACAATAATCTCAATTGCTCCCGGTGTGATGATAACAGGTACAGCAACCCCGCTGTGTATGCTATCGAGTTAATAAACGCACCTGCTTCTATACTAAAGAAGACATTTATAAGAACAATATTGATCATAACGGGCAATAATATAAAGACGGCCAGGAGCGTGGTTCTCCGAAACAAGAGGAGAGCCGAACCTGTTATCTGACATAACCCTATAATAACTGCCAGCGCATAGGAGTGGGAGAAATAGCCCCAGGTAAGCTCAAAACCGCTAAGTTTACTCATCACTGTGTCAGCGGTGTAATAGGCATGATTGAACTGAGTTTTCATGATCTTGGCAAATCCATACGTAGCTATTGAAAACGCCAGCCAATAACGTACTATGCCGTAAAACCATGACCGGACTCTGCCGGAATTGATTTGTTTTCTTCTTTCTTTAGAATGCCAGTAAACAGAAAATATACCTCCAGATAAAAGTACTATGATTGCCTGGATGATAAGAATAAAACGGAATTGAAGTAGTCCGGGTTCCGGCTCGAAAATAATCATGAACACCGTTAACAGCATCCAGGCGGGGTTAACAATGGCAATACACGCCACAAGGCTTTCAGCAAATTTCCGAACCCATGATCCGCTCATAGAATCAATTGATTGATGTAATATTGAGAGGTGGAAGTAAACCTGGTAAAATGCCCATAGTGAACTAAAAGGCTGCAACATTTGTGAAATCCGACATTGAAATTATCCCTTCCCATAAAGTTAATCCCATAAAATGGGACTCTTGCATTAAACAAAGCTTTAACGGGCTTATTTATGCTTCTTCTGATTATTTAAACCATTTGGCGGATAATTGGACAGCCATTGTGATTGATGACTACGCAGCTGTGATGCCAGTACCCTGGAGGAAGAAATTCGGGATTAAATATACTTATGATGTTCCGTTTATTCAGCAATCAGGCCTGTTTCCGGGTGATCACAGTATATCTCTCAGTCAAATTATCCCCTATCTGTTTTCGATCTGCCGCTATGGCGATTATCATTACAACTTCGCAAACCTGGTTCCCGATGCTGAAAGCCGAACTAATTTTGTCCTTCCCCTTAATTCTCCCTATGGAACTATTGAAGAGCGTTTTGCAAAAAATACGAAACAGGATATAAACAGAGCGTTACGAAATGAGCTCGTGTATGTTGCGGGAAACGTAGATGAAACCATTGACCTTTTTAAAAAAATTTATGGAAGAAGGGTGAGGCATATTTCTTCGGGTCAATTTCAGCGATTCAAAGGAATGTGCAGCCAGTTAGAAAAAGAAAATAGGGTAGTGGTAAGAAAAGTCACCGATGCAAGAGGTTCAATTTTAGCCGGTATTTTATTGCTTAAGGATGATAGAAGGTTGTATAATATGATCAATGTCAGCCTTCCCGAGGGAAGGTCCACGAACGCAAATTCTCTATTGTTTTCCAGGATATTTCTTGAATTTCAGCAATCCGGCCTATTGTTTGACTTTGAAGGTTCCGAGATAGAAGGGATTCGGGAATTTTATAGAAAATTTGGTGCTTTTGATCAACCATACTACAAAATTCATTTCAATAAACTCCCATGGCCATTAAGCGTGCTTAAAAAATAGGAGGGAGGGTCGAAAGCGGACACTTCTATTGTATTGAAACCGTACACAAGTGATGAATAATTGCTGAACATAGGTCGAGTTTAGATCTTCTTCATTGAAGCCGTTAGGTTGACATATCGAAAGGCTGAGCCCCTTATTCCGGGAAATGCGACCAATAGCAATGCCAGCCTTTAATAGTATGGCTGTCAGCTGGCTATGTTCAATTATTCATCACTTGTGTACGGTTTCAATACAATAGAAGTGTCCGCTTTCGACCCTCC
>QQTW01002077.1_pt1 | contig 14395 bp, 10 predicted proteins | sample 1904831 | NCBI WGS metagenome assembly QQTW01 (sample SAMN09435610, study PRJNA476489) | Subsurface metagenome, whole genome shotgun sequencing project. | reverse complement strand
TCTTCTCCTTGCTGCCCTTGCGCTTGTCCGGCGAGGACAATGCGGGCGCCGAAGCACCTACTCCAGGTGCGCCTTTCAAAGCCATAGTGCAGGCCACGACAGGAGAGAACAAAACAAAGAGATGGATGTCGCGCAAACAATGAGCTCGTCACCAGGCCACAATGCTCTGCCAGGCAGTCGAAGAGACAAATGCGTGAAGGGCAGCCTTGGGCGGGTGTGTTCGTCGAGGTTGCTGGTTGCGGGCTTAGTGGAGCCTTGGGAGTTGATAATCCGTGGGGGCCGGTTGCAAATTCAATACTAAGCGGCGGGGCGAGGCGAACCCTGTGCAATCAGCGCTGAGCTGGCCGGCAGTTGTCTCTGTTGTTGTGTTATGGGGATCGTCATATGCCTTCAGCCTTCAGCTCTACGAGCACAGAAGTCGTTCTGGATGACCTCAGGTAGCAGCGACAGTAATACAAACTCAATCGTAAGGCTTCGCTTCAGGGTACGAGCTTGGTAACCGGGCGACGGAGCATTATGTGGAACACCCGGACTGTGGTTTCTGGTCCTGCTGCTCAGCTGCTGGCTTCCGTCTGATAGAGGATCACATCCATGTTGGTGCAGACCTCCACCACTACATAGTACGAGCCAACTCTCTGATCAGGCTAGAAGGTCTATCGTCGGCAGTAGTCTTGAAACGCTTTCCAGAAGGCTAGCTGTAGGCGAAGGTGACGAGCGATCCATTAGATGCACAAGGGGGGTTGGCATTTGCACCTAATGATCACTGAGCAATGGAGCGGGCTCAAGGGAAGAACCGTGTGCTACCCCATCTTTGCTGGCCACGTTGAGATCACCGTCTGAGCCACTGTCGCAAACTTGGGCTTGGATCGCCTGGATAGCCTGGATAGCGGATAGCCCAGATACTAGTAGATAGCCCAGATAGCCCAGATATAGCTTGACCTGCCTGGTGAACCATTATTGAATAGTAATAAGCGGCGCAAGGAAGTGCATTTTTGGATTCGCCTGTGTGCAGCTACTGCGTAGTAGGCTGGCCTAATGAGGCTTCGGAAGAGCTAATAATGTCACTCAATAGTAGTAGCGGTAGTAGTAGTAGTAGTAATGGTGGAGGGCAGAAGAGAGCAGAGCCGACTAGGGTTCGTTGCTGACACGGCCCCCTTCTGCCCCTCGCTCCACCATCTCTTATCAACTCAACACAAACTCCAGATCCAGGTGTGACACCACAGACACGTCAAGTGAGAAGCTAGGAATGGCAGAGCGGAAGAGAAGGAAGCCAGATCTTGCGAGAGTCGGTGGGTCAGGACTCAGAGGGCACGTTGCCTCAGAAATCCCGCTGAGCTTCGGCGCTTGAGGCTTGAGTGCCTACTTGTCCGGCTGCTCATGCATGCAAGCACTAAAAGCTACATAGTATGTCGGATGACTCGTCGAAATTGTCAGGACCCTGTTCCCCTGGAGGGCTTCTTTGCATGTCCGAAGTCTCAAGAGACGGCCTTCTCTGCAGGAGATGTCCCGTTTCACATCAGGATTAACGGCGCACACGCAGAGAGTTGATGTAGGCACTTGAGCTGCCTCCAAGCTCCAAGGGTGCGAGCACTAGGTCCATACTCCAACCTGGCTGCTCCAGGGTTACAAAACTCATCCTCGGGAGCAATTGGTGTCGAAAAAGGATCTTGAACCAGCAGCTTTACAGCACAGACCCAGAATGGTCTATCGGAACCGAAGGAGAGTTCCTGTATGGTAAGAGCTTCACAATGCAGAAAGCAATTGGTAAAAAATGACTAAAAAGCCACACGCCGGACAGCTGCTCAAACTTTGATGCGAAGGAAATTGATCAGCAGCCATGCTGCTACTTAGTGGCTGGCGTTTGGGAGTCCGTGACTCGCCAACAAGTACTCGTAATGGTAGCTCTGCTCGGTGATATCTCCCAACTTTAAGATAAATGGAAGCGTAGGATGGAAAACGTGTATTGATGCAAGCAGCTGGTTTGCCTGGAGCCTTGATATATGCTCGTAGTACTCCGTCAATACCGAAGTAGTAGATAACATAGGCCCGTAGCTAATCGTGTATTTTCGCTTTACCATGGTTTGATCTATCCCCGAAAGCAGCTACCAAGCACTCTGATCTTGCAAATCCTGGTGGCAGCACTTGCCGGGATCTAAGTTGGTCAATCAATGCTATGATAGTACTAATGGTGAGCATGGACTCGTTGAGCTCATTGAGCTCATTATGCTCTATTGCTTGATTGCTCTATTGCTTTATTGCTCTGTTGCTCTGTTGCTCTGCTGCTCTGTTTCTCTGTTGTTCTATTGCTTGCTCTGTTGCCAGTTGCGGGGAGTTCTGCGTGTTTGTTGGCCCCAAAATCACTGAGCATCGACTATCGTAGTAATTTACTCGGAAAGCTGCTAGGGACGAATTGCGAATGAAACAGCCAATCGGACCAGCATCACAGGCCAACCACTTCCGGCCATCTTCCGGCATCTTCCGGCACGTACCAGAGTTCCCCAAGTGTTGGTGACCAGTGGCCAGTGGCCAGTGGCCAGTATCTAGTAGGGATAGGGAAGTTTCAGTGCCTCTGTAGGGAAGATGTTGTGTTGACGCCTCATTGTGCAGCCAACAGGCTGAGAAACACACCCCAGAAGACACCAATTGTGCTGCCAACTAGAACTCGGCGATTGAGGGGCACAACCGTGAAGCATAAGAGAGACACCAGCGGCCAAAGTCTCCAGCCGGCAATTAACAACGGCCAAATATCCTGGGCCACCTGGTATTAGGGACTAATACTTTGAAATCATAGTGAGCATAGCATGGATCACCTACTCGTTGACAATCACTCCAAATGGTTGATGAATCCTTTCCTTTCAGAGCGCCCATGCCGGCAATGAAGAAAAAACTGTTCACGATAGCCCCTAGGATTTGGTCTAAAACAAACTTGACCGCGGTATTGCGCTTGTGAAGCCTTTTGGTGCCCTTGTCGTCGATCTGGCCGGCTGGGAATGTTTCTTCCAGATATTCTTGCCACAGAACGTTGGGCGGTGTGGTCATCAGGGAGAAGATAACGAACTGTAGCAACGTCCTGTAATCCAAAGAGAGCGGCTGGTCCGTCCGATATGCTTGGATGGCCTGGGCTAGAAGGTTGGAAAACCCGGCCAATGCCGCTGCCTGTACAGTGGAGTTGATCAAAGCAGAAGTCATCTTAGCACGGCACTGGCGTGATCGATGATCAGTGATAAGAGACCAGAGCCAAACAAGAGGCGTGTGGAGTGTAGAAATTGATAATGGTATTGTTGGTCACCTGCGAGCGGAGTGACGAGGGGGTTGAGCATCAAGACACAAATACTTAGCGGAAGATTGACAATGATATTGGGCGTTGAAGTACAGTATTGATGGAGATGTGCTGTCATGTAGGAAGGAGAAAGGGAAGGGCAGGTTGGGTTTGATCAATGTTTTCTCTTCTTGGTGTGGTGTGTGCTACAACAACTTACCTTCAGCCAGTCTTTGGGCAGGTCTAAGGGAATCGGCTGTATTACGTTGTCTTTCCAATCGCAAATGTGCTTTCTCCTTCATGTCAGAATAACCCTGTGTGCTACGAGTATGCATAATCTATGGAACACAGCAGTAGCAGCGCCTTGGACTGATTCGAGTGAAGTGTGAACACTCTGTGAACTGTTCCTGCCGCATCAAATGGGCTCAACGTCTCGTATCAACATTAACCAAGATGTTCATGCTAGTATTTCGATGGCTCTCACACAGACAACTTTTGCTAAACTATCATTGATCACGCTTTTCCGATTTGTGATCTGCGTATATCTTCTTTTATTGTGCCTATGGCTACCTTATTCACGCCTATACCTATTGACGATTTCGATCATGCCCATCAGTTGCCAGAGCCTGTCCATGTCTATTTTTGTCCTGCTCAAGCTCCCCCATCACCGCCCCTTACTGGCAAAAAATCTGCTGCCATATCGTCGAGCGGCTCATCTCCTGATGGGGATCGCCCGGGGAGCTCCTGGAGACGCATTCCTAGTCCACTGGTACCAAGTCAATGGCTCCGCCTCACCCGAGCCAGATCCTGTTTTGTACTGTTTGTTCTGTTCATGCTAGTCTGCTGGCGCAGAAGGAGCATTCAGCAAGATTTCGAAAACATCAGACCGAAAATGAGCATGCTGACGAAGAGTTTGGGAGAATCTCCTGTACTCAATGGCTTACAGTTCATACCAGCCAATAATCAGCACATCCATGTGAGTGCTCGGAGCCCTTTCTTGAGACTTTCACGGCTGATGGCATCAGTATGTAGGCAGGTGGGCGTACACCCCTAATCGACTTCGCAGAGATAGCCACTTCCCAGGTAAAGGGATGAATTCGGTACCATTTTCAACCTTCTAACATGGATCCAGGGTCTTACCTGGAGTTTGTGGTGCGTAACTGTTCATCAGTATATCTGTTGCTTTACAACAGCCATCTGCACAACAACATTCAGGAAACCATACCCAACGCAAGGCACATATCCCAAGCTAGCCACCTAAGCCATCTCCCAATTTCCGAAAAGACAAGACCAGCTTTCCCAATATTTCTTCTGTCCCGCATTGATAATAGCGAATACCAATATTTCAACCGAACAGGCAAAGAATTGGTGGCCATCGCCAGTGGCAATCTGGAGCCATCAAAGGAACACATTATCCGCATCATGAGTCCCAACGTTAATGACAAAGAATGCGCAGGGATACAATTCATTGGGATATGGCTGAACAAGGGAGGGATGTTGGTCTCTCCGCAGGAATGGCAGATGACCACTCAGCCAGCAATGGTATCTGCCACGGCATCAACACTGATTGACGATTTCACTCGGTACCCAAAGGACTCAGGATACTCAAGGCAAGACTTGAAAATGGGCAAGATCCAGAAAACAAGGAGCAGAGATCTCGACGACAACAAGTCCTCAAATCCATTCATCTTTCCTCAGAAGACTCTTGAAATAGTAACGGATGTCCCTAACACCCTCCGAGCTCAAAACCTCAATAGCAGTCAAAACGACTTGCAGGGCTGGGAAGACATGGTTGGGGATCTGTTTGGAATCGATCACGTCAGTATCATGCTGGATCGTATGTGCCTTACGTCTCCATGTATGAGCACCGCAGCACAGCCTGCCAGTATCCAAGAAACATATTTTCGAAGGTTCTGCTCCAGATGTCCAAGATTTGCCAGTTTCTAACTCTTAGGTAAAAGCGGTTTACCCGGGTCGTCCTTGTTTGCGAGATCTTGGAATTTCCGTTATATGTTCCAGAAGCTATGGTATGGGTGATACTTGGTTCGTTGTCAGTAGAGATTAACGTGGTTTAGGTACTTCATTTAGGGGGTTCAGATGAAGTGGCCTTCAGAAAGCATACAATTGAATACGAAACCACGGTGCAAGATTTTCGGCGGCAGTTTCAAGACAGCTACGTCAATTTCGTTCGCGCAATCCGAAGAGCGGCATATCCCCTACACCCTGCAGCTCTTCACCACTATTCTTCCAATGCGGACGGCTTCGTGTACAATTCCGCACCCGCAACCATACCAATATTTGTGGTCAGCCCATTCGCTGGAGAGCTGCGTCACTCGACATGGAAAGTGGTCAAGCGACTGCAAGCAGAAGGAGACGAGGCTGTGTTCTGGCTAGACACGTCTGGATGGTTCTACCCTGCAGATTTTGAAATTGAAGTTGATGGTGGGGCGCCAGAGGAGAAAAGGCCACGACTGAACACCAAAGGCAACCGGAAAGCGGCTGTATTCTTGCATGCGCATCTATGCCATTACCTGGCACGAGACCAAACGCAGTGTCCATTTCTGAAGCATGAAGCTTACTCTGGTCAGGTCTTCGTTCCAAAAGACGCTGAGCTCGAAAAGTTCATGGAAGAATCCAAGGTCAAGAAGCTGAAGGATCTGTTCTGGCCAGAGGATGGAGTGATTGTGTAGAGCTGAGGTAGAAGAGCGTTGCTGAGGTGGAGGGACAATGAAGGAGTATTGCGTGTGCAATGTGCTGTGGTCTTCTCAGTTGCAGCCCAAAGATCGTGCCAGGGGTTCATGTTGATCTCAGGGAGCTCAGCAAAAGCATTGAAGATGTACACATCTTGGTCGCAATCTTTCGTACATGGCAACGCAGCCAAGTTCGCTCCATGTACCGTGAGATGCTTTGTGGAGGTATGGTTAGGGAGCAACAGACATTCACACGTCACACACCACACGATCCTGTACTCGTGGCCAGCTGCGAAATGCTAGATAGATAGATAGATAGCGCGTTGCCCCCCCTTGCCCCCCCTGCCCCCTCCCTTCCAAGCGTCTCCCCCGCGTCATGTGGAACCCTGTAGCCTAGAGTGACGCAGCCCAGAACTTCAGTGGATTGAATCATCCAGCAGCATCAAGTCCCGATGATTTCAGATTAACACAAATTGATACTTGTAGACCATAACAACACCTTCGTGCCCTGCATGACGACCTCAAACGATCAGACAGCCGCGGCGGACCCACCGTCGCCTTCGGCATCTTTCTACGACTTGAGCGATGACGAGGAGGGGGACTACAACACCATCGCGCATTCCAGATCAGAGAGGGGCGTGAAGCTGCTCTTCTCCAAGAGCAAAGTATGGGCAACTTGAGGCTTCCAGATTGCTAGCATGGTCAATACTGACAGTCTGATCAGGTCTATGTCCACCCCACCCCTTCTGCCAAAGACAACATTTCTGGCTTCATTGCGTTGATTCACCAGAAGCCTACGCAAGAACTAGCCGATACATCACCCAGTAGACCCAGCACAGCTGGCTCCAAGACTGTCTCCTCGTCTTCTTATCTTCTCGCTTGGGTACCGGAACGATCTCTCGCGCAGGATGACCTCAACGCCTATGTGAAAGTTGACATGAGCAACAACCAGTCACCCCCTAAACAGACATATCTTGTTCCTCCACTACCTACAGCTACCATCTCAGACGAGTCAAGCATTGGCACCTACGCTTTTGCGATTCCTCTTTCCAACATATATTCTCTTTTAATACGCCCGCCTAGCCTGGGCTGGTGGTATGGCAGTGTCGTTATCAACACACGCGCCGGCTCGAGCCTTCCTGCTCTCTTCTTCCACGATGCAGAGTGCGAGAGCACCATCTTACAGAAGAAGAAGCGGGCCAGGGACTCTTTTGACCCTTTTGGGGAAGATGGGCTCTTCTGGGGTGGTGATGAAGTCCTGAGATGGGTCAAGCGATATGTGAAGGTGGTGCGAAGTGCTGCGGATCCCGGCGTCTATCTCATTGAACCTTCAGAGGAGGACATGATCGGGTTTGGGCAACCTCGGACATCTTCCGAATTGCAGGGGAAAAAGACTAAAGACCAAAAAGCCCCCCAACAAAAAAAGCCTGCTTCGAACCAATCCGGGCCAGGAATGGATCCATTGACCAAGGCACTGAAAGAAACGAGGTGGAAAATTCTCGAACAGTTGTCAAAGGTGACAACATTTACCCGCCGTACTGCACAAGACATCGCAGATAATCCCAAGCTACCACCTCAAGTGAGGCGCCTGCTCCACAACCCAGAGGTACAAACACTGCAGGATGAATTCGATAGTGCTAGGCTATACCTGGCCAGATGGGCAATGGGGATCGCAGAACAGAGCGAGCGGGAGAAAAGTCAACGAATATGGACCGCGAAAGACGTGCTCGAGATGGAAGAAAGTAGTGTAGGGGAATTTGAGATTCTTGATATGCAAGCAGGCCGTATGTCCTTGGGTGGTGATCAGAAACGGAAACCTGTTGATGTGAAGGAATGGACTTCGTTCTTCAATGCCAAAACCGGCAAGTTGCAGGTCACAATTGATGAGGTCAAGGAGCGCATCTTCCATGGCGGTCTAGACCCGGACGACGGAGTGCGAAAAGAGGCTTGGCTGTTTCTTCTGGGCGTCCATGACTGGTCCAGTGACAGAGAAGAGAGGGCGTCTCTGATCAACTCCAAGAGGGATGAGTTCATCCGACTGAAGGGAGCTTGGTGGGAGAGAATGGTCGAAGGTGACGCCAACGCTGAAGAAGAGGAATGGTGGAAGGAGCAGAAAGGTCGTATCGGTAAGACCATACCACAACAACTTCCTATGAATCCTTTGCCAGTCATTTCTCTTTTGGACGAACAGCACCTGATTTCTTGCTGACTTGGGTATCCGCGCGATAGAGAAAGATGTCCATCGCACCGACCGTCACATTCCCCTCTTCGCCGGCGAAGACATTCCGCACCCTGATCCCTCCTCTCCATTCCACGTCGACGGCGGGAATGGCACGAATGTCCACCTCGAACAGCTCAAAGACATGCTCCTAACCTATCTCGAATACGACAAGCCCTCAACAGCCTCTCGAACCAACGTCAGCAACCCCCATGCTCAGAACCTGGGCTACGTCCAAGGAATGTCGGACCTCCTCGCTCCCATTTACGCGGTGATGCAAGACGATGCGATCGCCTTCTGGGCCTTCGTCGGCTTCATGCGCCGCATGTCGCGCAACTTCGTCCGCGACCAATCCGGCATGCGCGCTCAACTCACCACCCTAGACCAGCTCGTGCAACTCCTCGACCCAAAACTCTACCTGCACCTCCAATCCGCTGACTCGACCAATTTCTTCTTCTTCTTCCGCATGTTGCTTGTCTGGTACAAGCGCGAATTCGAATGGGTCGACATCCTCCGTCTATGGGAGGGCCTGTGGACGGATTACCTGTCTTCGCAGTTCCACCTGTTCATCGCAGTGGCGATACTGGAAAAGCACCGCGATGTCATCATGAGCCACTTGAAGCACTTTGATGAGGTGTTGAAATACGTGAACGAGTTGAGTGGGACAATCGATCTGCCCAGCACGCTTGTGAGGGCCGAGGGACTGTTTAGGCGGTTCGAGAAGACGGTCGAGGCGGTGGATCGCAAGTCGCATTTCCCGGCCCCGGGGGGTGCTGGGTCCGGCACGAGACAAAGGAGGGTGGTGGAGGGGAAGGGCAAAAGTCCTAGCAGAGAGGGGACGGCGCTTGCGTCGGGGTCTTCGACGGCGGCGTCGCACCCAAGGAGTGTCGGGATCAGCGGTAGTGATATCGCTACGAGGACCGGTGGGACCGCCTCCGCGGCCACGAAGGGGAACAACATTGGTGCTGCTGCGGAGAAGGAACAGGTCATCAGTCCCGAATTGAGGGCCCTGCTGAGCAGGAAAGTCGTGGTGTTGGATGACGAGGCGCATGATGCTGATGAGGTAGTTACCTCGGGCACCGGCACTGGCACTGGCACCGGCACTAAAACAGGTACGGGGTCTCGGACTTCACGGTAGTAGTCTATGCATGATGTGTTTCGGTTTGAAAATGTAGTAATACAAGAGGCATCAATGAATCGATGTCGATGCCGATGGAGATGGAAAGAGGAGGTGGCAGATAAATACTGTCTCTTCCTCCATCGACTAGAATAGGGAAATTTCGCTCTTATATGCCACCCACGACACGAGAAGAAGCGAAAGCGGTCGACTTGCTGCCAGTACCCATCATCATAATAACATCACTGTATATACATGGGGAGAATCATAAAAATAAAATATATACAGTGCGCGTTCCCGTTCCCGTTCGCGTTCCGCTACATATTATATATACTAAGTAAATTACGGCGCCCAAGTGTGTTTGTTTACATACTGTATTCATCGTATGTATTCATCGTGTCATGTATATAGGTAGATACTACGAGGGGGAGAGAGAGAAGAGAGAGAGATGTATGTCGAATTTCGTATTTCGGGGGGAGCAAAGGAACGGCAAGGACTTTTGGATTTGATTGCTCGAGCTGAATCTTTTCTTTTACAGCTGTATATGTATGATCGTTTTTCTTTTTTCTTCTTTCATTTTTTGCTTTTTCCATTTAGCTTTTTTGCCTATTGTGCAGGCCTATCCTGCATGCCTCCTGTTTTCCCTTCATATGTTGCTTTTCCTCTCCCTTCCGTTCCGTTCCGTTCCGTTCCCTCCGCACGCCTGCAAAATTCTTTTCAATGCCCGCTGTCATGCCTTCGTTTTGGGTGAGGAAAGGAAATCAAAAGGGGGTTTTCGATCCAAGCAGCAAATTAAAAAAAAGGGGATTTATTGAGAAAGACAGAAAACGAAGAGAACAAAAACCTCCCTCAGAAGCCCGGCCGCCCTTTTGGTTCAAACTTTTGCACTTCACTGCAGGGTCCATTTGGAAAAATCATACAACTCCGCCATTTTCTCCTCGCCGCCACCCTTCTTCCCCTCCACGTTCGAGTTCGCATTCTCGTGGTCCACCACCGTCGTTCTGCGGCCCTCTCCGGTCAACTCTCCTCTCCCCTCAGGATACAGACTCGTCCTCCCGCCCGGGCCGGGCCTTCCGTAGCCCCCGTACAGCGCAACGCCCTTCTTCGGCTCTGGAGCAGCGGCGGCGGCTTCGCGCATCACACGATCACGGAGACGGCGGATTTCCTGTAGGCGGTTGCGCCACGAGGAGATGTGATCGGAGGTTGGCGAGTCGCGGTCGCGCCAAGCGAGGGAGAAGACACAGGCGTTGAGGGCGAGGAGGCGAACGAAGCCAGGGAGGTTGGTGGAGGTGATGACCTTGGGTTCGGAGCAGGGGGAGATGGGTGGGAAACCGGGAGCGGTCAGGGTATGCACCGTGTAGAACTGAGGGTGGTTGTGGTTAAGTTTCGTAGACAAGCGAGAGGCATTATCTGTACTGATCTTGGTTGATGTAGGAAATAATTCTCTGGCGTCCGGTATCCTTGATGCGGGTGTGACAACGATGTTGACGTAGTTGAATTGCGAACTAAAGGTGTTGAAGTCAAAGACCTTACCAGATCGGTTGAAAATGATGTTGACGTGATCATTGCCGATATGCGTTTTCTTGTTGGTGCATTGCAGGTCGTTTTCGAGGTTGGTAGGCATCATTGTGGGTACATGATAGACGATCTCTGTTACTCGATCGCGCCACGCGTATGTGTACTCGCCGTCTGTATCACTGCTCAACCCTTGAGTGTTGAATTTGGCGCCGTTCAACCTCACCTTTGTCCCCAAACCATGGAGAAATTGATCGAAATCCGCAGAGCCCTCGGTATTCGCGAGTATCTCTGATTCCTTGCTTTGGCCGGTGCCAATGTAGATGACACCGGCCTTGTTGCTGTCCACAGTTGGATTGAGATCGAATGCTTTCAACGCTCGATGCACGTAATCGGCATCTGGCAATGGAAGAGGCTGTGAAGCAAAGCTTGTGGGAGCACAGGTTATGACCAGCTGAAGTAGTATGTGTTGGGGGAGCATTGCCGTTGGAAGCGTAGTTTCGGGTCGAATATCCGTGACAGATGGTGCATGATGTAATGGCTGCTCAGCAGTAAACTGCTGGTAGATACTGTGAGTGGTGCCTGACGCCTGCCGTTTGGTTATCTGCGATAGTCCTGTCGAACCAGCTGTCTCAATCGTGACGATGCTCAGACCTATCAACCAGGACGCGACCGTGACAGAGCCGTCAGATTCTCTCGCAAAGTCAGGATGAGGAAGCGTTTCTCCAAGATCTGAAAAAGCTGTGCGTTGCATCATGTCGATGAAGACTTCGCTCTGCTCCTCCATCTGTTCATTACCATCGTGGTCCACAGCGATCAATGACTTGATGATCCAGGGCACGTGTTTGGCTCGTTCTGAAAGCCTCAAGGATAAAAACCAAAAGATCATCGTCTGATACGCCAGAGCCGATACGTACTGCGGTAATTCGATAGCAGAAAGGATCTTGGCCCGGAATGGCGGAACAGTGACGACGCTCAGTCTTGTAGCAGTGGCCTCCGCTTTCGCACCGGCTGAAACAGGGGTTTGTGCTCGACGATCCCGCATGCTCTTGATGTAACCTACACAGATGCCAAAGATGAGCCGAATCTCGCCTCCATGTAGATTGGTATGAACTTCCGGCAGCCGTGCGAGACCGGCGAAAAACTCTAGAAAGTGCATCGAAAGGTGGGACTGTGTCGCATTCGTCTGGATCTTGTGGAGAATACCAGACAGATTCTTCGTTACCGACGCAGGGATCTCGAAACAGCAGATGGATAAGGAATGAATGCATCCGCGAGAAGTGCCTTCGAATGAGCCAACTCCCATCACAAACGCTTTGACAAGCGCATCGCACTCATTTCTGCTAAAGTGGGCCTTGTATGCGATCAAAGGTGTCATCGCATTGAAAATGCAAAGTGCAACATCACCCTTCTTAAGTCCTGTTGCTAGCGGTGGTTCATGGAACGAAGTAGTCCGCACTTGCTCGCACAACACGCTTCTTAAGAATTGTATCTGCCGGATCGTACCCTCGAAGAGAGCTACGTTAGAAAGCTGGGCTCCAAGGTGGACGATAATGTAACTGTAGGTCTCCCAATCTGGATCTTTCTGCAGGCAGGTGATGATAGACTCAAGCCAAATGCTAAGTTCAAGCTCCATCGGCTTTGGTCTTCCTGACACCATGTTCTCCTCAGAGCCGGGGGCGACGACGAACTCGCTGGACTGGCGGTTTGGTACGTGCGGCAAAGCCGGAACTCCTGGATATATCCACAATGGTGGAGTTGGTTTCTGTCGTCGAGTCGCTGAACCACTATTTCTCGAACTTCCCTGCTCCTCGGAGCTATCTGTGGCCTGTACGAATCTGGCAGCTGATTCATCTGTTCTGCAGAGCGCTGCTGCCAGGTATTCGCTGTCAGAAGTTTCTGAAATATAGATCCGACTTATTGAGTCACACCGAATCCTGAACAGCAATCTCATAGCGGCTAGCCTTGCTTCTGCAGGGACTCCAAAAGAGCAGACGATCTCGTTCAGTTTCCGATAGGCAACATCCGTCCGATCCACATGGTCTGTGTTCAGGGAATGCATGAAGATCGAAACCAATCCTCGAGCGCCAATTTCAGCACACTGTGCCACTACTGCGGATGCCGGCCGTCGAAAAATGATATCTGCAAGATCAATACACGTCTGCTCCATGAAGTCACCATCTTCATAGGTGAAGACTGCTCGGATGGCCATATTGACCACTGCTTGCAGGATGAGTGGATTGCTTTCGGTTTTGGTCGTCGTCAACAATTCTCGTACTAGGTCAATGGTCGTTGTTCTTTCAGTGCCAGCCATAGATCCTTCATCGACGTTCGGCCACCTCAGCTCAGGGGACCAAAGAGCGTTCCCCACAACCTCGATAGCGGTAAGCCGAACATTGACCAAGACGGTAGGATTTTGAACCATCTTGATGATCTGTAGACTGTCTTTCCTCCAGTGCTCATGATCTTGCCGCCTCAAAAATTCTTTTTCTGCGTAGTCCAAGACGCGCAGGGAAATTTCGGATGGCTGTAGTCCTGCGAATGCTAGAAAATGATTGAAGACAAGCGACCGCTTGAAGCCAGTTGAGGATCGCAGTATTCTTTCGAGAACAGAATCCACGATGTCTCTAACGGTAGTAAGGACGCCGCTTGCCTCCAGCTTCATCTCTTTGGACGAGCGTACCGAGTTGGCCGAACCCTCCTCGGTGGCTTGCTTTCGAACTTTAACCGCACCATATGCAGTATCAACAATCTCCATGAACATCGCAAACTGCTCGTCGGAGCCGTTCACAATGGAGGGTTCCCGCTCGACGAGGGTGACACAAAGCGACAAAAGAGCTTCATTCACTCTTCCACTCTGCAACGTAGTCGCCGACGCTAAGGAAGTTAGTAGCTCGCCAGTCGATACAGCTGCCCGCGGCTGCTCGCTTTCTAAAATTTGTTGAAATATCTGTAAAACTCCTCTGGCAGCATTGGTCGTGGTGCTGAGTTCGGAATCGTCGAGCTTACTATTGTCTGACCGCAAAAACCCGTGTAACACTTCGACAGCAGCCGCGCCTTGAGGAGTAGACAATATAAGATCAAGGCACTCGCTAAATTGCGTAGGTAGCTCTGCAAAGGAACCTCGAATGCCGCATAGAAGGTACAAGGACTTCCCAAACACGGAAGCTGGACAGCCATATCTGGAGTAGACTGAGACTAATAGTTTAAGAAGGCGATCAAAGTCAACTGCAGCACCACTTTTGGAGCAAACATATAGAGTAGACTCGATAAGGTCCACAACATCTTCTTCGGCTAGCCCTTCATGATCGAGCTTTAAGTAGTCTGTTGTGTACGCACAAATCCAATCAAAGTCGTCATCTTCGGGCACAAAGATTTTATGAGCTCTATCCGTCTGGCTTTTTCGCTTCTGCGATCGTGCGTCATGAGCCTTATCAAACCACATTCTCACCCACTTGGTTAGGACTGGAAGTATTGAAGGATAGACTGGGCTTGTACCATTGTCTCCAGTTGTATCAACGACCTTAACAGCCACCAGATTGAGTGAGACGTTACTTCCCCGGCGTAAATCCTTGAAACTTTTCAGCCACTGTTTT
>QQTW01002076.1_pt1 | contig 14399 bp, 11 predicted proteins | sample 1904831 | NCBI WGS metagenome assembly QQTW01 (sample SAMN09435610, study PRJNA476489) | Subsurface metagenome, whole genome shotgun sequencing project. | reverse complement strand
AGTGGATGACGACGCAAACGCCGGTGCTGACCAGTCCTAGCAATGGAATCAGGAACCAGAAGAAAAAATCCCTCGATCCAAGCAACAGGTCGTTCTGTGTAAAGTCGATGGGCGGCAACGTTGCATTCCCTCCCCAATGAAAAGGATCAATTGAGGGTTGGTTGGAAAGCTTTGAGTTTGATCTTGCCAGATATAGAGCTAAGAATGACATAGCTAGCAGGAAGAAGGGCAGGGAGGAGCGAAGGCAGCGATCCACACTCTTAGCGAAGGTTATGAATATGCCTGTGAAATCAGTTTCCACACATTGCGTTAGGACACGACTGGACTCACCTGTCTCGTCATAAGCCTTGAACTGTTGGCGCAGGACCAGGGCCACTACCAGAAGTGGGAAAGCAGCGAAGACTGTTCGATATCGCATGAAGAGTTTGCCCAAACTGCCTCTGAAATCGACTTTTAAAGACACGTCAATTGAGGTGTTGCAGCTGGTATCTGACCAAAGTTGCAATGAAACACCCTCCGGAGACCTTTGGGACCTCAGGGGCGGTGGCATAAAGGGCGCGATACCGTGCAAGTTGAGATTTGCTTCTTTGACGTTAACGAAAAACTTTGACTCATATGGCTCAGAGATGTACTGCCGCAGTAGTGGGGTGAAAAGCTCTTTCTCATCCCCACAAGCCTGGGTTCCGACGACCATATTGTAGGCAAGTAGACTTGATTGTATAGCTGGAATTCTGACCTCAGTTACCACGGGCCGAACCGCTGGTAGCTTCAAATGAAGGCCCATCGCAAGCAAACGGCGGAGGCTGATGTTGGCCTTGACGATGGATTCGGAGTTGTCAGTGAACTCGGCTACAACCCATCCAGAGGTGGGTTCCACAGCCTTGTCAATTATTGCGACAAATTGGTGCTCTGCAAGGTCATCCAGTTCGTATTGTAGATATGAGAAAGGTTGCATCTGCTCAAAGGCGTTCTTGGAGTTCCGTGTAGAGGCTGGGAGATTGATATTGTCGGATGCTGCGTTCTTACATGCCAGCCGTGTCGATCCTAAGCTGTCGCCAGACAGATCCATGTTCATGGAGAACAGAGTTGCAGACTGCCCTGCCTGAAGAGGGAACACACTGCAGAAAAGTACTTCAAGCTTGCCACCATCCCCAGCTGCATCAAGCTTCTGATCCGAGAGCAGAGTGAACTTTTGGCCATGGGGTGTTCCCAGCGGTGGAACGGGAATGAGGTTTGCTCTCGGTTTTCCTGAGAGCCCAAACCCGCGTAAAGTGAGTCTCTCACCTTGTGCGACTATGGAATTTGAGTTGTCCTCCAAGGTCAATAGTGTCGTAGGTTCTTTCTGCGGAAGAGTTTTCTCTGCGAAACTCTCCATGCCAGTTAGGTACCACTTTTTGAATACTCGCATCCTCTCCGCTCTTGGCTTGGTTTGCGCAGATCGATGAACATCAACAACGTCCATCAAGGAGCGGACAATGACCTTTCGAAACTGGTCGCACCACAAGATGGACAGGTGATCCATTCCAGTCCATACATTCGGTACCGACGAAGTGAAAACAGTGAAGCCGTGTGTGTCTGGCACTAGCGACGAGATACTTGCGTAATCGGAAGGTACCACCGTATCAAGACCACCTCCTGCAATGGAAATGAGAGTGACGTGCCACAGTGGATTGTTGTTGGCCCACTTCTGAGAGTAGGCTTGTCGCCAGTATTCATTGATCTGCTTATAGGTGCGGACGATGTCAGCATCAAAAGACACTGGTGGTCTTGCATGCGGAGCCGACATAGTAATGATTGTATTGATGGAGTTCGATTGATAGTTTGACATGGTCAGCATCGTCCGCGCGACGATACCGCCCATGGAATGTCCAACGAGGATGACAGAGCTCGGATCCGGCAAACTCAGATCCCTCCTGGACCTGCGCGGGTCATGATACAGCGACAGAATGAAGGCTACTGCCTCATTCAAATACTCGGCTTGATCCAATAACGTTTGGCCATGAAATGCAGTGATGTCCTCATTCAGATCGACGGTGAAGAAATCCAAGCTCCTCGTTCCTGCCTTGAGCGCCTTACCATCATGCTGTATGGTGTCATGGAAATATTGAGCGGCCTCAGCTGCTAGTGGCCGAACCTGCTTGTAACTTCCGGCATTGCCAGGTATGAATAACACCGGAACACCTCTGACCTAACAGATACGTTCAGCGAGCGGTGACGTGGATCAAGCGAACCGACTCACCATGGTGTCCTCGTCAATGCCACCTTCTCGGTAGAGATACAGCGAGTATTTGCTTGCGAAACGGGTGTGTTCAGTGTCAAAGTCGGAAAACTTGGCGAAGGCCGGTCTCATCATTGACATGCGGCAGCCTTTAGGATCAAGTTGACGCGTGACGAATGAGTTGATGATGGAGAGAAGGATAATGAACGACAATGCGGTCGTGACCAGGGTGAGTGGCGAGCATGACCATAGACTTCGGTGTCGTGACCTTTGAGGCATTGAAGGCTCGGACATGACCACGATGGTGCTGTCATGTATCAGAGGGACAGCGCTCTTCTCCTTCCTCCGTGAGGAGCCATGGACGGCTGGTGGGGGCGGATTCCAAGGAGGCTGGCTCGCAGGCGCAGCATATATGGGGTCGCCTTTCCTCCGGTCCAAGGTGCTCGATGATCTGGTCAGCTCGCGCCCCGTATCACAACTCGTCCTCCTCTGCTGAACCTCACAATTTACATATGAGCCTTCGACCGCTGTGTGACTGTCATTGTCGTCTCCATCGTCGCTATCAGCCGCGGAACCTGACGACCGTCTTCGCATCGAAAACTGCAGTCAATTGGCATTCGCGCTTGTCAGGTTGAATAACCAATTGCCAACATGAGGTGGGCGGGAGTGCATTCAGTGAATAAGCTCAGTTGTAGGAGAGGCGGAACGGGGAGCGGCAATGCCAAACGCGTGGAAACCACTTGGTTGCCGACTCTAACTACAGGAACTTGAAGGATTGCCAGGAACGGTTCATGCTTTCGCTTCGCAGGTCAAAGAACAACTACCGTAGGTGCTAGCCCAAAAGGGGCTGCTAATTATAAATCGGCACTAGACCCATAACGGCTAACCTCACAACTCGATGTCTGATACGACGTCATATATCCCGTCCGTCTGATGTTGAGAATGTAAATAAGGGGCCAACGATAAGGTAACGTTAAGTGAATGGTACGGCACCGTCTGGCGATTTCAATTACCTGTAGGGTTGCTAACGGAGAAGATAAGTAGATAGTCTATCAGATACACGAGCGTAGGTACTCTTCACACAGTTTCCATCTCTTGGAGTGCTGGATTTATCTCGAACGTCGGACAGATTCCCCCTAAGTCAGCTGAACTGAATCTGACGAGAAAACAATGCTACTGCTACTGCTCCTGCTCCTGCTCCTGCTCCTGCTCCTGCTCATGCTATCAAGGGCCCCACTTGGACCTGCTCGCGCTTCTTCAGAGTAGCCAACTGTTGAATCCTAGCCCTATCTCTTTCTTCCTTCCTTTTCGCTACTTCAATGTTCCCAAAGCGTCTTCTGGCCCCGAATTTCAGTTTGGTGATCATGTCTCCAGCTTTACCTTTGGTGATCGCGTCCGGCGTCAATTGATCATTCGGACCTCTGAATTTGTTCAGGAATACCAGTTGTCCCTCACTTGCAGGCTTCGTTCGCCAAGCTTCTCGTTTGGATATGAAGTGCCGAGGGAACGTTTCTGAAGCATACGTATCCGCAGCGTGTACGGCGTCGGAAAAGGTTTGGGCAGTGGCGACTTCCCGTGGTCGCATGAACGGGCTCTTAGATTTGATGGACGTATGATCTGGAATTCTTGACGTGTGACGAATCGACCACAACTCCGGTGCTGTTTTCTCAAGTGTGAGAAAGTCTCCACTATTTGTTGAGAGTATATATCGATCATCCGCAACTTGTACCCAAGCCAGAGAGCTTATGGCGCGGATGTGACGCTCGCCCGAAGTATCATCAATGAGGTCATAGACAGAATCATAGTCCGTGAATGTGATCGTGCCGTGAAGGCCGCCTTTCGAGCCCACAATCTTCTTTCTGAGACTTGACAAAGGATCCTCTTGACCTTGCTCGCGATCTATGCGCTCTCGAAGCTCTTTTAGCTGATTGACATCTGCATTTTTGACGATCTCAGACGGATCCAAGCCGAACAGCGTGGGGGTGGTGACCACGCCAGTCTCCAGTGAGGCGACCATATCGAGGACATGGCAATTCTCCTTCCCGGGACTCAAGCGCATCCCACGACCTATCATTTGCACGAGAAGGTTCCGAGATTTCGTTGGCCTGGCGAGTAGAACACAGTCGATATTTGGAATGTCTGTGCCTTCTGTGAAAACTCCACAGTTCAGCAGAACTTTGAATTCTCCTCGTTTGAAAGCGTCCAGTCGCTCACTCCTGATCTGCTTTGGAGTATCCCCTGTGACGGAGCGAGCGTCAATGCCGTGCTTCCGAAACACGTCCATCAGACCGGACAGGTGCGCTAGGCTTACGCAGAAGACAATGGTCGATTTTCTGTCTCCAGCTCTCGCAAGCCAAGCGCGTACAGTGAGCTCATTTGTCTGGTCTGTATTGATGGCTTTCGAGAGTTCACCAGGCTGAAAGTCACCATTGGCTCCATCTCTAACTTTGGAGATATCAGCTTTGGATTGTACGGTAGTGAAAACCACATTCGAAAGCCATTTTTCTCCTATCATGTCCACGTAGTCCCTTCAAAGGTTTAGCTCGGAAGTCGCATGCCGCATGTAGACTTTTGACCTACTTGTGGTAGACTATGTGATCAATAGCTGCACCTAATCTCAGGCCATCGAATCTTGACAAAGTTGCGGACACGCCTACGAGTGCTGGAGAATCTGCGGTACGAGTAGCCAGTCCGAAGTGTTTGAGAGTGTCCATGTAGCCTGCGGCAACAATGTGATGCGCCTCGTCCACGAGGACCAGCTTAAACCTCTTGGGGTCAAACTTCTCTATACGATCCCTTGACGTGATGCTCCGAACTGATGCGACTGTTATGTCCGCTACTCCAGAGGCATGAGCATTGCCCATTTCGATCTCAATAGACTTGGATGGGTAAGCATCGAGACAATGCCGAGCGGCTTGTTCCACGAGCTCCCGGCGATGGACCAAAATAAGAGTCTGCGTCGCATCTTTGTTCGGTGGTGCAATGCGGTCGATAAGCTGCGTGAAGATTACCTACGGCATGTGAGTCGAGTAACAGCAGCAGCAATACACGATGGCGCTCACGGTCTTGCCGCTACCTGTTGCAAGTGATACGCCCAGCCTCTTATGGCCTTTGCTCAGATAAGACAGAACGGACTGAATACACTCCTCCTGGTACTCCCGCAGCTGGAAGCCTGTAGTTGCGACTGGAGTCCTGCTGCTCGACTGATGGAGTGGAGCAGCAACGGTAGCAAAATGATGGGATATCGATCGGACAGCTGGCTGCTGTCGATACTGCAAGAGCTTCAGCAATCTCCGCGAGGCTGCTTGCATGCCTCATCGCGATGGTTAACTTAACTTTGCGGCAAGTGGTACGGTAAGGTAATGAGTAAACTCTAGCGCTGAAGTACTTCGTACGAGTACCTAGGAAGGAGCACTAGCGCTAACAGGACATTAGGTAAGCACTCAATATCTTACTAGGTACCTTATAACTTATGCAAATGTCTTGTAGACAACACGTCGACTATGGAGTTAGATATTCGACGCTTTACAATGCTGCATATAAGGCAGCCTGTACTGCACATGTGCATCCTGCCAGAGCCGTCACTCATTGTCCGTCAAGGATGTCAGAGACTTCCATCTTCAAAGATTCTTCAACAGAGGTGAAACTCGAAGGCTTGTATTCGTCAGAGAGCCAAAACTCGTCCGAAATAGATGATGCTTTGCCATCAGCATCTTCTGCCGCAGGTGACTCGGTATCATCTAGTGATGTCGAACAAACCGCTACTGGTACGGGCAGAAAACGGAAGTTCACAAATACGACAGCGCACAAGCTAAAACGACTGAAGACTCGGTATAACGACCATTACCGAGAACTTTTCAATGAAACTCTCGACGCAGCATTAAGCAAAAGTTCTGCCGCCGAATATGAGCCTTTATCCCCAAGTCAATATGGGTTGAGCTGGTGGACTTCAGCTGAGAAAGCCACCTTCTTCGACGAGCTGGCCAGAAGAGAGGGGGCGAATATACGGAAGATTGCGTCGGCAGTGGGGACGAAGTCTGAGATTGAGGTCCGTGCCTACACGCACTTGCTCCAGAAGGCATCGGTGACAAGGCTTCGAGAATCTCCTCCATATCCGATTTCTCTAATAGATATTCCTGCTGCGGCTGAAATTGGGGAAGAATGCTGCCGTGCTCTTGAAAAGCATGCCCAGAGTCTCAGTTTGTTGCAGCAGAAGCATGAAGAAAGGCTTGAGCAAGAGAAGCACGCCGACCTTTGGCTTCTAACAGACGAAGTAGCTCAGTGGGTGGAAGCGCATCTGGTTGACGATGATGCGGCGAGAGCCAACGTCCTTAAGCAGCTTCCCGGTGTTAGTCTGTTGAACCTCCCTAAATGGCTGCAGCTCTCTGAGCGAGTGTTCATGAATCCAGCACCGCCACGTGACGGCGAGAACTGGCAGGTGCTTGCTGGGCACAACGAAACCCCGTCAATCTTGCACACGGCGTTCTCAGACTTCCACACATTAGCGATCAGCGTCACAAGGCGATTGATACAATCTTCGTTGTTCTATGCCACGTCAAGACTCCGTGCTACAGACTCTAGCCGATACAGATATCAGCCTGTAGTCAGAGCCAAAGATGTCAAAGTCGCCGTACGGGTTCTTGGAATGCAGCCTGATTCTAACGATTTCTGGACTAGGGTACCCAGAAGATGTGGCCTAAATGTTACTGTTGGAACCAGCTCCAACGGACGGCGGAAGGCCAAGCTATTGGGGTATGACGAGGTTGAGCGACTCTTGAGACGGTCAAAGATTGACGAAGAAGAGCACAAGCACACGCAGACCATCAGCAATGCCAATTCGGAGACTTACCTCCCAGAGCACAATATTACACATCCCTCCCAGCCGACGGACGCAGACTTGACGACATCAGAGGAGCAAGAGAGTGATGCACCTTGCCAAATGTCCGATTTGTTTGGGAGCAGAGACTGGTATGCTTTCATTGAGGATGAAGAAATGCAAATTGATCCAGACAGTAGACACCTGCAGCGCCAGGCTCAGCACCAGCTTGAGTGCGAACAAGAAGAGTATGCTGAAGAGTACGACCGGCATGCTAGCCTGACCGAGGAGCAGCGGTTATGGGAGACATTAGAGGAGATCCCTAAACTTGGCCTCAAAGCAGAACGATTGGACCCTTTCGAGAAACTGCCGACAGGGAAAAATCCGAATTACGGCACGGTGGACTGGAAGGAAAAATTAGACTTTTGGAGTGAATGGGAAGTTTATCAAACCCCAGTGCCACTGGATCACTTCGATCAGCGTGGAAAATCTGTCGCTACGAGACCATTCGCAACAAAGGAAGCAGACCCTAGGGATTGCAGAGGGCGTTCTCCAGATATTGATCGCGGGATTCCAAGGGAGGATGCACGGCGGACTGACAACAAGAAGCTCAAAGGCAAGCCGGCTGAAAGACCCAAGCGGCTGGCCCGTGCCAAAGCATGCGATGGCGAAGCTAGCAATGAGGATCCGAGTGATCACAGTCCGCAACAAGCTTACCATTCAAACCGTGAAAGTTGGAGTCAGTCCGCCGGAAGGCAACAAGAGACGGATAGTAATATCAACCTTGATTTTGATACCGACCCTCTTGTAGAGGAGAGGAGCGGTGGAGAGGATCGCTCTCACGACGAAACGCCGAATTCGGCGCCGGAAAGCGAGGCTTCCTTGATAGCCACATCCTCGACAGATCTTTAAATTTTTATACCCGAGACTGATCAAGGGTGAAGATCCAGATAAGTGGGTCTGAATCAGGATTTCTTTGCTTGCCATATCTCGTGATACGCAAGCCTCTATTACGCCTCGCATTCTGAACTTGAAGGGACCCCTCGTGCTATTGTTTATCGCTTTGACGTTCTAAATAGATGAAGCTGGACATGACTAATGGTACAGGTAAAATGAACCGCCAAGACCTTTGACATCCTTGAAAGCGTCCCTCCTCTGTAGACACCGAGGCAAACCTTTGCAGCCATAACCTATTAACTGGAAGGTCTACAATTGTCAGCCTAAACGGCATTCCGTGGCACTGTTTGCAGCACACGCTCGTAGTAGCATCCAGTTCCACCCTTGAACTCCTTTAAAAGTGATTTCCTAGCCTCGCTCATAGCTCGTGACTCCTGTACTCCCTATTCTCCGCACTCGGAGGCTTCTCGGCGCTCCTCATATCAGCAGACATTTCTTGCAGTCCTAGCTTCTCCGAACCCGCCACACTTCCTGCAGCCTCACGCGCCATCTTTAGACCCTCCTGGCCCCCTTGTAGGTCCGCCAGCCTAAGCATCTCTTCGACCTCGTGCACCCGTTTCTTGAATGCAAGCCGGTCAAGGAACAATTGTTGTCTGCCACGCTCCAGGTCACGACATTCCGCCTGCAGGATTTCTTCCATTCCCGAAAACTGCTGTAACTTGAGCTCGAATTTCTGAAGCGTGGTGTTCACGGCGGCTGCGACCAGCCGGGTCATCTCACGCTCCTCATGCGATGCTAGGGCTGCAGCACGCGCGGCGGAAGTAGCGAGCGCGATGGTAGGAAGTGAGTTCGACGGTGGTATAGCCGTAGAGATCGAAACTTGATTACCTTGTTCTGGCTGGGGACTTCGGCTTCGATCGACTTCCATCAGATCCTCCGACTTCACATCTGCCTTTTCCCTGTCGTCATCCGCGGTCTGGTCTGCAGATGATCCACCAAGTCCTTTTTCGAGTTGGTTGCGTAAGCCACGCCGCAGTTCCTCAACGGACCTGCCTGCAGCTGCAGCGGCAACGCTGGGCTCACTCATCCCGGCGAGGAAGCTGACAACGGACATGACAGGATTGTCACTCTGGGTTAAAGGTATCCTGCCGCCGGTGACCGCTCCGAGAGCACCAAGGCCGTTCCCGTCAGACTCAGACTCTAGGTATTTATCTTCTATCTCAAGCTGGAGAAATTTGAGCACACATTCCTCGCGCGTGCGAGTGCCTACGTGGTCGGCTATGGAATTCCAGTTGTCGTCGAACAGTTCCAAGGCTTCCAGGAGCAGAAGAAGCTCTGCGTCCGTCCACGGAGCATCACGATCCGGCACCGTGGTGTAAGTCTCGGTTTCCAACTTCATGAAGTCGCTAGCTTGATGCGATTTCGGGAACCGCGATTCGGTGAAGCAACTAGGACATAGGTCGTACTTCATTTTCGCAGCTGCCGGACCGACTGTCATTGGTGCTGTTTTGCCGTAGTGAAATCGAAAACGTGTACAGTCAATACCACATGTATAGCAGTTGACCTGTGTCTTTGGCTCCTTCACGAGATCCTCTATAGCCTTCACAGCTGGATCGCCGGTGACAGACCCATTGGCCGCCGTCTCTTCACCATTCGCTTGCTTGTCTTTGCTTCCTGGGGATGTAAGGTCTTTGCCATTCTGATCATAAAAGTTCCGCCGAATTTCAAGGTTCTTCGGTAACTTCGATGCAGGAGAGTCACTGAGCGCTCGTTCGGTACCAGCAGAGGGTTTGCCGGGCGTGACGATTGAGCCGGGAGCGGGCTGGAAAGGTTGAAGACCTCGAGGTGTGTCGGCAGTGATGCGAAAGTGGCCAGTGAAGGGCGGGCCAATGGCAGAAGGTCTTGAATCCGGGTCAATCTAATAGTCCCGTCGTTAGTCTTCCCATGGACTGAGTGGAGAAATGGGAATGTACTTGGTAGTTGATCAATCCCCACTGCTCCAGGAAAGCATGCACCCGCATAATGGCGCACACGTCCCCAGCAAGGTTTCTTCTGCAAGCAGTGACAGTAAGATATTCTGGTGGGTTTAATCTGTAAGTGTTGATCATAAAATCCCGGTAGTCTTTGTATACTGCTGGAGTTTTGCTCCGATTGCGACTATTGAAGAATTCTGGCATAGCTTTCTTTTCCAGGGCATGGATGGTGTGCATGTCGAACCAGGTGCTGTAGCTAGGAAGTACAATCGCATGAGTTTGCGCTATGAGGTGAGAACGGGCTGAAGATTCGAGAGAAGCTTTCGTTTGCGTGGGTTGGTTTTCCACTGGCCCAGCCTCTGGTTGTGGTGTTCCTGTACCTTCCATGCCTTCCTTCTCCTGCGTACCATGCTCTTTCTTGGCCTCAGAGCCCATGCCAGCCATTTCTTCGTCTTCACGTTCTTCATCTTCGTCATCTTGGGGTCTTGGAGCGTCCGGTGCATCAAGTGGGTTATCCGACACCACTGGCGGCGTAGCGTTCGAATTGCTATGGGGCGACCTCTCAGTTGCTAACGGAGCTATGTTGTCAGGACCTCCTAAATGCGAATCATCTGCACCTGTGCATGGAGATGGTCAGACCATGGAAGAGCTCAGTGAGTGAAAGTATAAAAGCATACCTCCATCGCCTGAGGTCTCATTGATGGGCGCGTTGTTAATTGTGCCAGTTCGCATGTCCTGTTCGCGCTGTGATTGAGGAACATCTCCGGGAAGGGGAATAGGTGAGCCTCCGAAGTCAAGCGAATCGTTATCCATGGCCCTGTTTTGGAACGACTCCTGCGAATGAATGAGATGTGATCTCTTGCAAGAATATGGACCGGCCTTGTTGCGCTGCCTTGCGCAGGGGCTGAAAACCTGTCCAAAAACTCGTGACAATCAAAGCAGTAGAACACGTTAGCAGCAGCGATAGAGACACGGCGTGATCGAGGCTTTGAGTGTTGTTGAATTCAACGAGTTAGGGCCTAGTTTGGTTGCTGCAGATTGAAGATCGAAGGTTCAACGATGTTTCAACGCGCTTGAGTCGCGCTTAGTCAGGTAAGGCTGGAGCTAGGTCTTATCTGGTTACGCCACTTTCGATAAGTTACCCTAGGTACATATGCAGGTGATGGACCTCGGTTTTTGTTCGCATGAGCGTCGCCCGTCAACATTAGATTTACCTTAGTTTACTGATAGAAGCTGTCTTTCAGATCAAGGGAAGAGCCAGCCTTCCGACATTCGATCTGCAAATTGTATTGCGCATAATGCTCTCCTCAGGTCGGTGGTCGGTGTTGCGACAAGCCCGAAAGCACCTCCGTCCCCAGACATCTAATTCTACTACTTACCTGCCCGTCCTCTCACGATTACTATCAAGTTTAGCCATCCTTGAACATCGAGAAGGGAAGTTACAGAGTGGGTCGCTTGGTTCAGTGACAGCTGCGCGTAAATTGGGAGGATCAATAACAGGCTTCATTGCGGGCAGCGGGGTCAAGGCGGTGGCGGAAGAAGCAGCGAAAGTTGATGGCATGGAGAAGATTATAATGGTCGAAAACGCGGCCTACGACAAGGTACTTGTGAGACAGCGTGGTTGCTTTTTCTGAGATTGAAGCTGATCTACGGATCCTCTAATCAAGGGCTTACCGGAGAACTTCGCTCCTCTTCTTGTTGAGAATATAAAGCAAGGGAATTTCACACATGTCATTGCCGGTCATTCGGCATTCGGAAAGAATCTCTTACCACGGGTAGCAGCAATGTTAGACTCACAGCAAATCTCAGACATAATAGGAATCGAGGGGGAAGACAGTATGTTGGATTCTGTTGCGTGCTTCGTTGGTAGATATACCAAGTCTAATTCGTCAAATGTTAGCATTCGTTCGACCAATCTACGCTGGGAATGCCATCATGACCCTCCGATCCTCTGACCCTATCAAAATCATCACCATTCGGGGGACGGCTTTCCCATCTGCTGAGTTATCGGGTGGCTCCGCTGAGATTAGCGAAGGCGTAGACCCTAAAGCGCCGTCGCCGACGGAATGGGTTTCGGAAGATTTGGCGAAATCAGACCGGCCGGATCTCGCAACTGCAGGCAGAGTTGTGTCGGGTGGCCGAGGCCTTAAGTCAAAAGAACAATTCGACAAACTGATACCGCCCTTGGCCGATGCCTTGGGTGCGGCTGTCGGTGCCTCACGAGCAGCGGTAGACAGTGGATTCGCCGACAATAGCTTGCAGGTGGGCCAGACAGGGAAGAATGTGGCGCCACAGCTTTATCTTTGTGCGGGGATATCCGGCGCAATTCAGCATCTGGCAGGCATGAAGGACAGCAAAGTCATTGCTGCGATTAACAAGGATGCCGATGCTCCGATATTCCAGGTAGCCGATGTAGGACTAGTTGGCGATTTGTTTGACAAGGTGCCAGAATTGACAGAGAAGGTATCGAAGCAATGAAAATCTTGTATCTCTCCTCATTATCCGAGCTCTGAATATACTGATGGCGATGGACGTGGTGAAGGATCGTTAGTTGATCGGAGCGAAGAAAGTGGATGGAGTTATCGCTTTCATTCATTCCCTGAGCTTATGGCCTACCTTATATATAGCCCGTAATCTCCACTCTTCGCGTGCGAGATGACCTACCGCTGTTATGGTGTGTACATAGAAGTGGTGGTTATAATATGTCCCGGACCGATGCTTTTGGTGCTCCAGAAGGCACACGGAAACAGCAGTCGGAGAACATGCTCATTGCAGAAACATAACAAAACAAGATGCTGATTTACCAAGCCCATAGATTGGGCTACGCCGCGCTAATGAATCGAAGCCTTACAAAACCCTGGCCTGAGCCCAATTTGTAGCACTTTCAACGCCAGACTAAGCCAAATCTATGGGGTAGACATTATTAACCCTAGTAGGGCACAGACTGCGGTTGAGAGCCTGTTGCCGGAACAAGGGGCCATTATTCCAGTCACATTGATTGAAGGGCAGAGTTGCGCCGCCGTCACGATCAGCCCCCACCACCTCCAAACCGATTTCTCACCCATCCAGTGATACCCCCTCCACCGCTACTACCATCGCTTGCTCCCCTATTGTCCCTGGCACTATTTCTTCGATGCCCAGCATCCGGTCGGACGGGATCTGGCCAGCCATATTCTCGCCTCGTGTTCCGGTCATCTCCTAGAAAGTAGCCACCACTTGGAGACTCTGGTATACGCATCGGGTTCTGTCTGCTACCCTCTGTACCTGGCGTTGACGGCATCTGACTGTGCCTGGGCTCTTGCCCTGGTGATCGTGCTGTGTCGCCCCGCCCTTCCTTTGGCATGATACCTTGTCTGCAATGCGGGCATGTGTCGTGCTCCTTCAACCAGGCCCCCACGCAGTCTTCGTGAAACCAGTGAGTGCATGGTAGAACTGTGACCTCGAATCCAATCTCGACGTTGTCCATACATATCGAACACTCCGCTTGGCCGTTGTCACCCAACATGCTCTCGATGACTTTTCGCTTCGGTAGCGCCTGGATGGCAGCAGCCGAGGCAGGACCTGGTGCGTTGCCGCCGGAATGTTGTTCCATGAGCTGAGAAATGACACGGTCAAGCGCCTCCTGCGAGTAAACAGCGTCACCAGATGCCGCGTTCGCAGGGTTCAATAATCTAGCGAGAATTGCAAAGGGTCCCGCTAGAGGCATGCCTCCAGGATGCAAACCCTCACCGCGATCAGCATCGACATTGCCCGGCCCCACAGGAGCTAGATGTTGGAATACTTGGGAAAGGAATCTGTCAGGCGGAAGTAAGACTGGTGGTCCATGTGTGTGGTGGTGGCCAATCGTGACGAACCCATGTAGATTGTCGACCGGCGCCATCGGCGGCTGTGGACCGTTGGCATCTCTAGGCCGTAGCCTGCCAGACAAGGTGTACCCACCGGTGCCTCCAAACACCTGCGCGTCAGCATCTCCTCCCTGCGTACTTGTTGAGGCAGAATTACCCGCCTCTGGCCGACCAGGCCAACCAGGCATGCCACCGGGAGCAGGTGTACCTCCTCTTGAATTTCCATCACTGCCTGCGTTTGGTGGTTCTCCGGCAGGTCCTATGATTCCCTGTACCATCGACGCAAAGTTCTGGAAAAGCGGCATGAGTGGATCATCTATTGGACGGGCGGCGTTCGGAGGCGACCGATAAATTGTACTGGAGAAGTGCACACCGTGCGGTCCGGAGGTCCATGAAACACGCCGAACGCCGTCGTCATCATGATCGGACGAGTCGTGGGCCCAAGGGTTGTGATTGTGCAGAGGATGAGGTGGGGGGGTCGGCGGAGAGGGCTGCTCATCGTGTGTGTCTCGTGGATCGCTGTCGCGCTCGATCTATGTGAGTGGAAGTGGTCATATTAGTACTCAGCGAGCTCAGGCACAGTCAGATGCCGTCAACGCCAGGTACAGAGGGTAGCAGACAGAACCCGATGCGTATACCAGAGTCTCCAA
>QQTW01002075.1_pt1 | contig 14401 bp, 17 predicted proteins | sample 1904831 | NCBI WGS metagenome assembly QQTW01 (sample SAMN09435610, study PRJNA476489) | Subsurface metagenome, whole genome shotgun sequencing project. | reverse complement strand
CGCGTCTTTTGGGCGCCGTGTTATCGCCAGTCCCGTAAGGTAGGAGAGTCTTTTGGTGACCATAATTGATGAAGATGCCAGCATGACGTACGCCAAGCTGCAACATAATGGCGTCCACCACATGGGCATGCCTATGCAGGGTCAGATGATGAACCGGTATGCATATCAGTCAGTCGCGGATGATCAGCAGAACGCACGTTATCGTCCGAATTCTTGAAAACATTCGCTGACTGTTAGCAGGTAAACCGAATGTCTGAGGTTGCGAGGTAGAACTCCAGCGAGCCTCCAGTCTCCGATGTCGTCCAGGATTTCCTTGATTCTGCGGATGAATTGGATCCTTAATCCGCTTCATCATCTCATCCACCTCCTTCTACGAACTTGTAATTCACGCCCTTATCCTTCCCCTTATTCCTCCGGTGTAGCGCCATTGCATGGTCAGGCGCTTGGCGTACGTCATGCTGGCATCTTCATCAATTATGGTCACCAAAAGACTCTCCTACCTTACGGGACTGGCGATAACACGGCGCCCAAAAGACGCGACCACGGTCCTCTCTCCTTAAGTAACAGTACATACACGGTGGGCTTGATTCATTTCTTGGTGTTGTGGCGCGTATACACGGTCTTTCTTTTGATTTTTCGTTACGCACGACTGGTGCAGCCAGAGGAGTCTGGCTTGGCGTTGCCGGTCTGTGGTCTCTTGCTTCTGCGCTTTCGCTTCGATAGTAGTGTATTCTCAATGATGCTTGTTGGGACGGCGGTTTTGCATCAGCCTTTTTTCCGCTTTCCTTGTTGCGAGTCTAGGTAACAGGGGGCGGCGATGGCGGCGTACGTGCTCGGCAATGTCACGCATATCATGAGCCGTAGCTGGCGCTGAGGATGCACATGCCATGGTTGTGGTGGGTGTGTACGTATACGCAAACAATGGAATTTTATATCTACTCCTTTTGGGCACAGCCTATAAAGTTGGTTTGGCTGACAGTGCAAGCAGCATTGTTCGCATATCGGACTTATTCTTCCACAAGAACACCACCAAACCCAATGGATATTCCTCCAGCGAGTCTTCACTTCGAAGCATTCACCTTTGTCATATTAACACTATCTGGAATCATCTTCCTCTCGACTCCTTACCTACCAGCTACCAAGTTTAGCACTCTTCGAACTCCTCTCTGTATCTTCTCCAACACCACTTGTTTTATTGTCTCATTTTTCACATCTTTCGCACCCGTGGCGATGCTCTCGTTGTCCGCGCTCGTGGACGTAGTAAACGACGCAGGTGCAACCTCCAGAGCAGGAGGATTAGCTTCTGCTTCTTCGACGGTGTTGCTTGTGATGTTGACTTGACTTCGACTGGCGACGGCGTTGGATGTTTCTGCGTCGGCCAAATCGTTGACTTCCATCTCCTCCGCCGAGGGCTCCTGCTCCATAATCGTCCGGATTCGGTCGATGTATGCATCCCGCCGTGTCAAGGGACTTAGGTAGACGGTATTGCTTGTGACGTTGATTCGGTTTTGCCTGGCAACGGCGTTGGATCTTTCTGCGTCGGCCAAATCGTTGGCTTCCATCTCCTCCGCCGCGGGGCCCTGCTCCATACTCGCTCTGGCCCTGTCAAATTCTCCACGCTGCTGTGTCAAGGGACCTACGGAGACAACGCTGTTTTCTTCGGAGATGTCACCGCGGAGGGTTTCTTGTGAACTCCTTGTTGAATGCGCAGTTTGGCCATCATCCGTCTGAATAAATCCAAGACGAGATATTCTCCCGTCTGCTTCAACCTCTGCTCTGCGCTCGCTTCGTGGTGTTACTCGAAAAGCTTCAAATACTGCTTCCCCGGATTCAGATTCTCGTTGAAAAGCTTCTACACTTATCTCTCTTCGCAGCCTTGCTGCAATCCTTCTCCTCATATCCGCCTGATAGGCGCTTACAGCACCAGCACCTTCGTCACTTCCACTTATAGCATTCCGTCTTCTGATCAGGGCTCCCTCTGGAATTCTCACCAGCTCATCTGTACTCGTGGACCGCCCCATACTGGTCGATACTGCCATTTCGGCACCAGAATTTCGGTTCGGGCTCGCAAGCTCATCGACGGTCCACCAAGCTCTCTCGTTGACGTGGGGGACCATCTGAAATGGACGAGGCACCTCGTACAGTGCCGCTCGACATAGCGGACATGTGTTTGAGGTATCGATCCACTCGCGCAGACACGGTGAGCCGAAAACATGGCGGCAGGGATATATGGTGCGTGGAGTGTGGCATACGGCAAAGGGAAGCGCACAGCAGCTGACGGTGGGAATAGGGAACTGGCAAGGCTCGTAGGGCTCGAGACAGATTGGGCAGTCGTGGAGCCTCGGTTCTGGTGTGGTAGAGCAATCAGGACAATTATGATTGTCGATGGAGGATGGTCGATGGGAGAGTGTGATGTCGTTGGCGAGGAAGTCGGCCAGTGTTGGAAGCGGGCGTGATGACGGCATTTTGAATCCTCGGAGATCAGAACTTATACAGTGACGATGTGGAAAATTCACCTTGTGTGAGAAATGCTCAACTTGTATGTAGCTCGTGTGTTGCAAAGAATGAGAAAAGCAGAGCTTTTCAACTTTCAAATATATAAGTCTTCTGGTGGAGTCCCCTACTCTCAACCAAGGTTGCTCAAAAGCCATGAAACATGACGAACCAGATAGATACCATCCAACCAGGAGACCTTGAAGACGCCGTATCCATATTCGCTTGCTATTTACGGAGTTCATAAGGGTTGTTACTTGATGTTGAGATATGCGAACCGAAACCATGTAGCCTCGACCACAGTTTCGTGCTCATGACAGCAAGAAGGGGCTTTCGATGGTCGCTAGTGGTCTTGAACATCGCTTCCAAATTTCTGTAGCATATTGAGCAAGAGCGCAACGACCCTTGGATGGGGAAAGGAATACCTATGGTACAGAACTCCCACATCACCGCGTTGCACAGAGCACGCTAAACACACCACAGTTAGTCGTCGCATTGTGAGGATACTGGTCTATGCCTCACTCAACTTACTTCAACGCGAAACCTCGAAAAAAAGGCTTTTCTACCCAACTACCATTTCTCAGATCAGTCGAACCCAAAAAGATTCATCAATGCCCTCACCACCACCACCTACCCCACGCTTCCAGATAATCTCAGACCTGCACCTAGAAACGCCCCTCCAAACACCCTCATACACGCATTTCAGTCAACCCACCAACTTTCCCCTCTCCGCGCCTAACCTCTTCCTCCTAGGCGATATAGGACTCGTCACACATGCCGCCCCACTACTGGCCTTCCTCCGCAGCCTACTCACCCGCGATGCCTCACTGAAGATATTCTACATCATGCGAAACCACGAGCCATACCACACCACCGTCGAGAAAGCCATTTCTATCCTCTCATCCTGAGAAAAAGAGTTAAACGCCGACTTCGGTCGTAGGTTCTTATTCCTACACCGCCGGCGCGTGGATCTAACGCCCACCCTTACAATCCTAGGCTGCACGCTCTGGACCCACATCCCGCTAGCACACCAAGCCATCGTATCAACCACCATCAAAGACTTCCACGAGAAAACCGGGATACGGGATCGCAATCTTTCAAACCACAACGCCGACCACGCACTCGACCTATCCTGGCTAAACGACACCGTCACTGCCATCTCATCATCCGAGCACTCAAGAGAACTCATCATCCTCACACACCACTCGCCCACCACAGATCCCCGTGCAAACTCTCCGCGTTTCCCCACCGACAGGCCGCTGAACAGCGGATTCCGCACTGACTTATCCCGCGAGCCGTGCTGGACGAGTGGGATGGTGAAGGTTTGGGCGTTTGGACATACGCATTTTAGCTGTCAGTTTGTTGATGAGGGGGATGCTGAGGCTAAGGCGTTGAATGGCGCGTCGGACGAGGCGAGGAGTGGTTCTGGCAATGGTGGTGAGAGGAGGAAGTTGGTCGTGGCTAATCAGAAGGGGTATGCGTATTCTGAGGGGAAGGGGAATTGGGAAGTGGTGTCTGTGGTTGTTGGTAAGGAGGGAGATGTTTGGAAAGTGCTTGTTGGGTGTAAGGACGGTGGACAAGAGCGTTGCTGAGGGGGCTTGAGCACGACGAAAGTTTAGCGTCATAGATGAGAGGGGAATAACTAGGCCGGTGGACGACTCACGAGGATATAGAAGCATGTTAAATGCAGAGTAGTTAGACTAGACATGAGATTGCACAGATGGGATAGTCGCATCGGAATAAAGGAGAAGAACAAGTAAAAATGACAACATCAGCAGCTTATTCTGGCCAAAACAAAAAGCAACTCGCCTCTATGGCCGTGAGCTGTTATAATGAATCCTTTTAAAAAGTAGCAAAAATGTGTCCAATCATGCGACCCATCTGTAAAAGCAGACAGAGGCGCCGATTACAATCAATGCCAAAATACAAGTATTCTGCCCTCTGCAAGACACCAAGACGCTCGCTCATCCTGCCAGAACCGTCAGACCAACTGAGGATACCAAGTTCACCCTCGCGGCCATTGACCACCCCTAAGCACCCTAAGCACAATACTCTCCGTCTCAATCTCATCCTTCTGCGCCTTAACTTCCTCCTCCTGCGCCTCAACTTGCTCCTTCTGCGCCTCTATTCCCTCCTTCTGCGCCTCCATCTCGTCCACCTGCGCCTCATCAAACTCATGCATCTTCGCCTTGAGTGGCCGCATCCATGTATCATGTCCCTTCTCAACGACCCAGCACCTTTTCTCCTCCGTATACATCACCTCCTCATCCTTCCTCGTCGGTCGATCCTATTCTCGTTAGCCTGTACATTTCACCCCTTTCCCTTCTGCTCTTCCAACCTCTTCAAGCCACCCCCAGTACTGAGCTCATGCTTGGAAAAGTAACACTCACATAAGCCGGCGGCCCATAACAATGCATCCCCTCCCTATTGAAAAGGTCTCTATTCTCCACCCAGATCTCCGCACACGTCGCGCAGTGCAAACCCTTGGGCATATACTCCGTCAATTGAGGCTGCGGAATGTGATGCACCGTGAGTGGGAAGGAGGCCACTAAGCAGAGGAGTAGGGAAACGCAGATGACCGCGAAGATCCAGTGCCTCGTTTCAATGGGCGCGGGCGGACGGGGGTTGATGTCGTCTTGCCATTTGCCGTAGCGGGACATCCAACCCATGTTGTGCTGTGCGTGGGTGGGTTGCCGGGGTGATGTTGATGAGTTCAGGCGATGGGGGTTGTTTGGTGTTTTGCTGTGCTAGAATGGTTGAAGAGGCAAAGGACGTGGTCTAATGAAGCGTATGCACAGCAAATTGAGGTGAAGCAGACTTGATTCGCGCGAGGTCTGCAATGTTTTGCTCTGAAGTCCGCACGGCGCCGTATCGCGCAACGGTGGAGAGGATGTGCTGTAGGCTTAATTGTAATGTAACGACATGTGCTAAGTGAGTCGTGATAGGTCTCTCAACGCCCGCAATGTCCGGGTCGAAGAGGGGGTTCCCTATTTCTGTGGTGGAATTCGCTGGTTGCGAGGTTGGGGATACTTTGAACCGTGGTTGCAGGACGATGTACACGTAATGGTCGCTTCCACAAAGTGCATCTTGACTGCCTATGATACATGGACTGCACTTGCTTGTTGTGGTTTAGAAATCAGGAGACGTGATGGTGCCTACGGCACTGCCGCAACAATGCAGTGATAAATGTCAATATCATGTTCTCTACCAGAGCATGGCTGCAGGCTTGGGATTGAGCGCGCGCCTTGTGCGCTGGGAGTCGTGAGTGTGAGGTGGCTGTGGAGAGGTGGTGTCTGTTCAGCGGGAGTAGGTAAGAATGGGATTCGTGTGACGTTTCGTTCAGACCATGGGTCTTGGTCGTGCTAGCTGACGCGCTGGAAGTTGAGCGTATAGAGCTCAAATGGTGTTCGAGTGCCATTTCGCTCAGACAGCGCGGCAAGCTGCAGAGGTCTCAGTTGTGCCAGCTGAGGAGTTGAGCATGTAGAGCTCAAATGGTGTTTGTGTGCCATTTCGCAACACAGCCGCGTCGAACCGAAGTCTTCGGCTGTGAATAAAATTCGCGTTGTCCTCGTCCTTGCCCTTGCGTATGACGCGCTTGCCGGTGCACTTCTTGCGCATCTCCGTCTGTGCATCTTACATGCACCTTGTTCAGCTGTTTGGCCTCTAGCGACAAGATGAATTTATGACACGCTCGATTCAAATATCGTCCCGTCAGCAACGCAGTGCCTGGTACTGGACCATAAGGGGCAGCCACTGGAATGCAACCATGTGTCGCAGAAAGATAAAGTTGCGAACAACGTCATACTGCACAACTAGCGCCCTCACAGCTGTTGCGTATTTCACCTAACATTTAAGGCAGCCCAATGACAGACGGTTTTTTGATTCTGTATCAGTCAATGAAGGTACAAAGAACAACAAGCAAAAGGGAACTACTTAAGGAGCACGTGCAAATCCTTATCGCCTCAGTCATGCTGACTTTCTTCCCATATACTTACTGTGATAGATTCTGTTCTCCTGCGTTCATCCAATCACGCTCAAATCCAACTTGCCTAATGCGGAAAGTCTCGTCAAAAAGTGTCGATTGCGGCCAACTGGCAGCCTCCGTTGTCCTGCCCTGCAATCTCCGCGGCCTGCCACTTCTGCGCAGAGTACCTCCACAGAGCTAATTTGCTCTCTGAGTCGCTCTCCCACATTGAGTTGTATACACCTTGCACCTTCCATACCTATTTATTGTACAATCCAGACTGAGTAGGGGAAAAAGCATTGAAAGCCCCACTGAGTGAGAACGACCTTTGCATCAGCATCTGATAACGTAATTTCCACTGTGTAGCAGAGCACAACGATTTAGGCTGAGACGACGTTAACACTGCCAGAACAGCGGCCTGTGCAAAAGGAGGGCAGTAAGACGAGATAACGACTTTGAATCTAGCGCTTGTGCTTTAGCATGTTTCTGGTTATTGCAAGTTGCTTGTATAAGCTTACAGTGTCTATCTTTTGGGTCTTATTATGTGCTACGCGGCGTACTCTTTATTGACTGTAACATGTCGCTTAACTGAACCCTTCTGTAAAATGCAATCCATCATTCGTCTCCATCCCATACCTCCACTCCAGACCATCCCAGCTGTGGTTACGCCGCAGTGCAAACAGCGTATTGCTGCAATACAAACCTACGCCCGCACTATCCGAGTCACAACATAATCCTAGAACGCCTATGTGCTCCGCATATGACCGAATCCTCGCACTCATAAACCGATTGCCATAGCGGCCACGGCCCATAACGTGAGCTCAGGATCAAGCATTGTTGCAGTACAAATTGGATTGACAATGAGTACTGGTGAGACTGACAATGCTAGGTGAGCACTTACATGGTTCGCATACCACGTGCTGTGACTTATCGGATGTGAGACAACAGCCAGATTCCACACTATTGTGAGACGATAAGACACGAAATTCTTTCAGGTAAGAGAAGAAAGACGAGACGGTGTTGCTGAAGCGAGAGTAATGAGTTGACAAAATAAACAGCCGGGGAAGAATTGTTCGTGGGAGCGAAATGAGGCTCGAGTGTTGTCTCAACTGGCAGCTTGAGGATGGCGGTAGTGCGGAAATGTCAATTGAGACACGCACCTAGGAGTACCATTTTCGACGATACTGAGACACGCGCCGCTAACACTCACGTAGAAACAGCCCTTTCGCACTCCCACGTCAGCTTCGCAATCCTCAGGGGTCATGGACTCCATGCTGCGATGCCGGCCTTTATTTTCTATTCGCAAGCTATCTTTCTACACGAGTGAAGCTTTCAATGACGCATAATGATAGGCAACAACTTAAGATACTGACGGACATAACAACTTGATAGCAGTTACGCACTGCGAGAAAAATCAAGCCGAGAGGAAAACACCGACAACAAATGGTCCCAAATTTTCGTTTTCTGCAAATGATGTGTACCATGGTAAAATGCGAAGTCTAAAATAAGAACCGGAGTGATGTTAAGACTTTGATACACCACACCGCATTAAGACTGGCGTCGATCGTCCCTGCCTGCCATAGAAAACACCAGGAACAACAATGAATCATCGAAAAACAATGCATTCAAAGCTTTTCACAAGGTACAGGCATCAAGTGCTGAAGCACAAACCAATAAATCCTATCATGTCTCAACAGCCAGATCCATCCTCGTGACTCAGCTGGCCGTGTAGACCTCAAATGGTGTTCGTGTGCCATTTCGCCGCTCACCGCTTCACGCCCGTAACGCCTTGATGCAGAATTTGAACCAGCTGAGCTACACCCTTTTCCCTCTCTAAAGCTTTACAGTGCTCTCGAACGCAAGTATCTTCTGGCCTCCTGAAGTCTAAACTTTCTCATCACACGGCTCCCCCGCCTCGCCCTCACAACTCGCTTCACCAGCTCGCCTCGCCAGCTCGGAGCCCGCCGAGAGGCCGCTAGCTGTGCTAACGCATTGCACATCTCGATCTTCAGCCAAGAAATGCGGATCCGGTGACTGGAATCCGGGGAAACTACATGTGCCAAGTCCGTCGGGGAACGTGGTGTGTTTAGCGAAGTTTTGAGTGCTTGTTTTGGGGTGATGTCGAGAAGGCAGGCTGTACTTCAGTAAGCAGGCAGTATCTCAGTAATGACGACCACGGACATGACGATTGCAATGATGTTAGTCACGAAGTCATACGATAGGGACTGGATTTCAAGTGTTGGAAAATATTCAATTGTTTGCAGTGATCTTGCGATCCTAACTATATGGACTCTATGTCAGGTCCTTAGCCCTCGCCGGCAGTGGGTATATCCTTCGCCGCTGGTTGTGATGAAAATGCAAGTAGTAGCCCTCTTCCGAGAAAGGCAATCGGGTATTGAACTTTTGATGAGACCCGGTCGTTGCCAGAAATCCTCGTTGGTTGTGTGTAAATGATGAACTTTTGGTGGATTGATGGTACAATGAATCCTGTAAACGCCGTGCTGTGAATGCCGAGTATGGTGAAGATGATGATGGCGGTGTCGTGAACAGAGGGAGGGAATCAAAACCAGCCCTCACCCTGTCGACGCCAAAATAGGAAGTGCAGAAGTGAAGAGGTTGAGGAAAGAAACGTGTCTAGAAGTTAGACACCTTCCTGCTCAACCTGCTGCTCCACCTCTCCAGGCTCCTCCTGACGCCATCCTTTTCGCTCTCGACTGAGCTCGTGCTGGACGCGGAGTTCTGGCGCTGGCTCCTGGGCTTCATCTCGTCAACGAGGTTTCCGGCACCACCACGGCCGATGTGGTACACGGGGGCTTGCTGCGAGCGCAGACGCTCTTGCTGCTCGAGTTCCTCGTCGAAGCTGAACATGGCGCGCTCCTTGTGCATGCGCATGTTGCCGGCACCGCCGCGGCCAGAGGCAAAGTAGCCGCTGGTGGGAGGAGGAGTGAGCTTGATGCGAGATGCTGGTCCAGTGGCGGTGCGGCCGTCGGTGATATCAGAGGCGTTGACACGGGTTACGTTGCCAGCTCCGCCGCGGCCAGAGTAGAGGTAGGATTTGGCGGAGGGATGAGGCTCGGTGATGTGGAAGTTGACCATTTTGAATGTTGGTAACTGGGTTGGTTGGTTTGATGGTCTTTGTGATGTGTTGGGTGGTAGATTCGAATGGCGACTGTAGAGTCTTTGGTGAATGAGTCTGGGATATGGTGGTAGTAGATTGTGTTCAGATCGTCAAGTGATGGGCAGGTGAAAGGCTGGCGTAGCCCTTATATAACTTGAATGCAAAGGTGACAGCTCAGGTGCACACGCAAGGGGGCGTCGAAAATTCTGACCCACGAATCCAAACGCAATTGCATAGCACGAGCACCAACATACTTGGAAACAAAAGCCTGCACTTTGCAGTTAACGGCAGTCTCTCGATCATGCGGGCCACGCACACGCAAACAAAGCAGCACGGTCGCCATCAAAGGGGCCGGAGACAAGCTTGGCCTTGCATTCGTTAACGTAATAGCTCGGCCGCGACTTGTTTGAGGTGCACCTGACATGGCACCGACCAATCAGAATATTTCACGGGGGTAATGGAAAACTTCTTGCACCATCCGCAAAATTCTAAAAGACCAGGAACGCAACGAAAGACGCCATGGCCTGGAAGCCGTGCGTGATGATGTGAAGCAGCGCCCGTCGCAAAATGTGGAGGCGGCAGACTTTTTCCTCCCGCTGCCGCCGTCATCACATCGTGGTGCCTGTCCGGAGGGCCTGTTCCGGAGGGGATGCCGTACTTGCTGAATCTGAACCTCACGATCGTGATTCACGGTGTTTCCACAATGCTCCCCCTGATTCCAACCTTGCGGATCTCGCAATTTCCTTTCATTTCGCCCATGATGTTGAACATCGTGAGTCTCGGCAGTCCAGACAGCATGAGGCGTAGTCTGCGCTCAGGTACCGGCCACGAGGCAGGGACAACTGTCACAACACGCACTTTCATCGTCAGCGGTGTGCTTATTCCCTTCACGAAATGTGAATGAGGCGCATCGGCCAGATTCCTTACGTTGCACGCTGTCACTGCGCCATTTTGTGCAACTGCAGTCGCCTCACGGCTAAACAGAGTCACACCATTACCGGTAGTTGACAAGATTCACGATACTTGGCGTTTAAGATCTCATCGACCAACAGTAGGCGTTACAAGCTCTGTGTCATTGAGTCATCAGCACCTGCCATCACGAGCTTGGCCATGCTGTGTTGCTGAATTGACTTCCATCTTAAAAAACATATGGGTATCCTCTTGCGCTCAGGCAAACGCCGTGTCTGATGCATCACTGCTTGCAAACCCCTTAGACCTATGCAATGCCCCTGTCAGGCTTAAGTAACAGAAACACGCCCAAATTGGAAACTCGCTGAGGCAAACGCGGGGAAAGACACTACGGGAGCACTCCCGTCACGAACTGGCTGGCACGCTGATCCGAGACCAGGCCAGGCGTGCAGGGGCCTGTGATGTTGTTGGACATCGGTTTGTGCAAATCCGATTCCATGACTAACACTCTGTGGCACAAGCGTGATGCAACATTCTCGAACCGTGGTTGAGCCTTTTGCGGAGGCGGGTATGCGGTGTGGGGAAACGTAGCCGCGCAGGCGGCGCTTTGTCTACAACCGAGGTCACAATGCAGCGACTACGCGAATTTGGCGTGGATGATGTCTGGGTTCTCCTGCCACTCGTCTTTCTCAACCCACATCTGCAACGTGTCAGTCTAGTTCGTACTCCTTGGTTTGTAGTGAGGAACCAACCTTCTTGAAGGTACTCAAACCGGCGAGAATGCTGCCACCGGTCCACGTGGTGTAAATACGCTCTGGCGGAGCGAGGATCTTGATCCGCATATCCTTCACCGCTAATCTCTGTACTTCGTGGAGTAACCTGTTGCCAAATCCCTTTGTCAACGTGGAACCACCTGAAAGCACAATGTTGCCATATAGCGCTTTTCGCAGGTCCATGTCTGTCCTTTGAATTGCCTCGACGACAATCTGGTGCACACCTGGGTACTCAAGACCGATGATCTCAGGATTAAAGAGAATTTCGGGTGCACGAAAGCGTTCGGCGCCGATCTAGATTCGATAAGCTTGCGATCAATCGTGGTACAGCAGTTCAGCTCACCTTCAGTTTCTGGCCGTCCGGGAGTGTGTAGTCGATGCTCTTGCCATCAGACCTGTTGCCAGACCACTCTTTCTCTTCCTTCACCGGGTCAAGCGCTACATAGCCTGTTGTTTCTTTGATGGTCTTGACGGTTTCTTTCTCTGCACTTGTGTGGAAAACCCTCCCAGCTTTCCGTAGCTGTTGTTGTAGGTACTCTGTCACGTCTCTTCCAGCGACGTCTATTCTCCTAATGCTATTTGGAATTGCAAATCCTTGGAAGACCGGCACTGCATGCGAGACACCGTCTCCAGAGTCCAAAACCAACCCTGTTGTTTTGCCCGAAGCGTAGAGTGAGAGGACAGCCTGGACGGAGGTGTATAAGGCGGGTACGTTGAACGTTTCGAAAAGGATCTGGGCTGCCACATCGCGGTTTTCTCGAGGATTTAAAGGAGCTTCTGTGAGCAGTACTGGGTGCTGCAGAGAAATCCATAGTCAGCGCCTGTATCCACCATATACGTCTCTATGCTGCGACTGGCAAACTCAACTCACATCCTCGCTGACTGTCTTCAACCCTTCATTGTAGACGTACTGCCATATCCGCTCCATGTCGTCCCAGTCTGTGACAATGCCGTGTTCTAATGGGTAGTTTATCTTGAATAAACCCCTGTGTTGTTCTGCTTGCGGACCAATAAAAAGATCACCCTCCAGCGCACCTGCCATTGTCCGTACATGCTTCGGCCTCCCCACATACGAAGGGAAGAAGCATTTGGGCAAGTCTTCGCCCGCAAATCCAGCTCTTATCGTGCCGCTGCCGTTGTCTATGACAATGGGCGCATTGTGCAGTCGTGAGCCCATTGTGAGGGGCTGAGGAGGATTTAAATAGGGCAGTGCCTAGGGTGATGGCGGCGGCAATGAGAACGAGGGGATGGTAGTGGAGGCAGGCGTTATTGTCGTTGTTGCATTTGATGTCGTAGCTTCCCTCGTCGCGCCGTCCACAACATCCACAACACGGTTCGCGAATCGTTGGCAACCTTGAAGGGTCCAACTAGCGTTGTCACGTGCGGGAGTTATCAACACCTCAATGCTAGCTTCACCATCTACACCCGACCCACGTCCAGAATTCTATCTGCAAAGACCAAGCAAAGGTCCCACTGTTCTGCTGTTCGACATTGTCGTTGCTCCGAGAATCGAAATGCTGTTCGAGCTGTGTCTCGCCTAGAAGTGCCAGTCCATCCCTCGGTTGTAAGCTCACATCACCCCACTTCCGTAGTTGCCCGCAGGCAGCATTATGTCGCAGTGCATGTTACGGTTGCTGAGGAGGCGTCCCTTTATGACAAGCCTATATCCATCTCACTCTTATCCTGTTCCTTCTTCGTGACTATCATCTTTTCTGTTCCCTTTCGCGCGCAAGATGTCAACTCCAAAGCAAAGTCCAGTCCTGCAGGCTATGACAGCTGCACTCAAGTCAGGCCCGGCACGAAAACGTGAGGACGAGTTCTACAAGCCGAGGCCGCAAGACTACTTCACATATACATCGAAAGGAGAGTGGAAGCCCGCGGCGTCCATCCAAGGCGCATTAACCGCCAAGAACAACGCTGTCAACCCCCAAACCATACGCCTGATATCATGGAACATTGACATGCTAATTCCATTCGGCGACGAGCGAATGACCGCCGCACTCTCTCATCTTGAAAGCCTGGTCGCTTCAACACCGCCAGATGTCGCAATCGTGATCTTCCTTCAAGAAATGACTGCCTCAGACCTGGCTCTGATCACTTCATCATCCTGGGTTCAACAGCGCTTCTTCGTCACCGATATAGATAACTCAAATTGGCTGTCACCCTATTATGGCACCACTACACTGATCGATGCCCGCCTGCACATCGTCTCGGGTTTCCGCGTACCATGGATCAGCAAGTTCGATCGTGACGGTCTATTTGTCGACGTTGCACTGTCAGGCGTGAACGCGTCCAGCAACGCCGTACCCACCGATGATCCAAAGGTGCTAAGACTGTGCAACGTACACCTCGAGTCTCTGATTGCAGACCCACCGATTCGACCTCTCCAACTCTCCGCCGCAGCCGAATACCTCCATGCGCCAAATGTAGCAAGCGCGCTCTTAGCAGGCGATCTCAACGCTATCCAGCTTTTTGATCGTACATTGCACACTGATAAAGAGCTGAAAGACGCGTACTTGGAGCTTGGTGGCAAGGAAGACGACGACAACGGGTATACTTGGGGCTATCAGGTGCCGAAGCCCATGAGAGAGCAATTCGGGTGTAGTCGTATGGACAAGATACTGTTTCGTGGTGATGTGGAAGTGAAGGCGTTTGAAAGAATTGGAATTGATGTTAGGGTTGCGGAGGACGAGCGTGAGAAAGTCAGGGAGAGCGGTGAGGAAGAGTGGGTTAGCGACCATTATGGTGTTATGGGGGACTTTGAGATGGGTAATGACTGGAATCTTGCTGCACATGATCAAGACTGGGAGTTGGAGCGGTCGAAGCTGTCTTGAACGTGGAAGTGTGGTGGCCACGAAGCCTCACACTAATCTCGATTACTGACTCGTACGATCTTCAACACTCCTGGGCTCCCAAAGGTGATGCACCTTGCACAAGTCGACCTTGCACACAGAACAACACTTCATGCTTTCTGTATTTGCACCGATCTATCGGATAACCCCGACACCCTAAATGTCACCACACTGACGACAGCCACCGTCATTGCATCGATATACGACGCTTCCGCGACTCTGAGCTCAGGAAGTTCTCCCATGTCTCTGACAATAATGATCTTTTCGAAGATGCCCTACAGAATTTCGACGC
>QQTW01002074.1_pt1 | contig 14406 bp, 6 predicted proteins | sample 1904831 | NCBI WGS metagenome assembly QQTW01 (sample SAMN09435610, study PRJNA476489) | Subsurface metagenome, whole genome shotgun sequencing project. | reverse complement strand
TTGGATCACCAGAAAATGTAGGATCCCGCTCCAAGCTCAATATATTTCATTAATCTGCCTGCCAACCTTATTAATGAAGGATTTGAAGTGGGGTTAGGCACGACCGTTATTAATAATAGAAAAATAGGTTGGGACGTAAACGTTAATGCCGCTTATAATAAAAACATCATCAAAAATTTCTTGGATATTAATACTGGGCTACCGTTGTTGATTCAAACCGCAACAATTGACGGCCAAGGGGTGTCTGGCACGTTGGCTCAGGTAATTGCTAATAATCAACCTGTTAATGCCTATTACTTAAAAGCTTTCCAGGGCTACGATGCCAACGGCAATCAAGTTATAGGGGCGGATCCTACATTTTCTGGTGATCCAAACCCACACGTAATTGCGGGATTCAGCTCCACATTGCGTTATGGTAATTTCAACTTTACGCTTAATGCAGGAGGTGCTTTTGGTTATCTTATATATAACAATACAGCCACGTCTGTAACCAACATCAATGGCATTACAAGCGGTCGAAACATTGACTTGGCTGCGTATAACTCCGGTGAAAGAACAAGTAGCGGTGCGGCCGCTTCTACAAGATTCTTAGAAAGCGGCAATTATGTGAAATTGCGAAATGCCACATTACGTTATACGGTTGGGAACTTGGGGGCATACCTGAAAAATATAAATGTGTTCATTAGTGGTTCCAACCTCTTTGTATTAACCAAGTTTAATGGTTTTGATCCAGAGGTTAATATTGACAAAAGCAACGGTGCCTATCCTTCCCGTTCGATCGAATATGTTCCTTATCCAACGCCTCGGATTATAACATTCGGCGTTAATTTTTCACTATAAGTTTAATAACGATAAAACTTTTATATGAACATCATTAAGTGCACAATCTGTACTTTCCACTTCGGCACCGCATTTAGCGGCTGTACAAAGCTTGATGAGACGCTTAATAGCACATTGACCAGCGAACAGGCAGCGTCTTCCTTAGGTTCAACCGGAACCGACCTTCTACTACGGGCAGCCTATGCTGATTTGGCCGGTCCTTTCCATTCACAAGATTTAATTTTCTCGTTGCAGGAAAACACTACTGACGAATCTCTTGTGCCCACCCGCGGAGGTGATTGGGACGACAACGGTGTTTGGCGGGTACTTCACAACCACAGTTGGAATGCAAACCACGGTCAGATTCTGAATGTGTTTAATGGGTTGAATCGCCTGAACTTTGATGCAACTAATGTGCTCGCCTTTAACCCTACCGCTACGCAAGCGGCGCAAGCCAGGTTTTTGCGTGCCATGTCATTGTTTTATCTATTGGATCTTTACGGTCAATATCCATTTAGAAATCCAGGAGACAACCTCCTGAACCCTCCTGTAGTAAAATCGGGAGCCGACGGAATACAATTTATCATTGATGAGTTGAATGCTGCTTTGCCAAACTTGCCCACTTTTGACGCTGCAAACAGGGCTGTCAGCATGCCACTCGCTACAGCCGATGCAGCAAGGGTATTACTGATGAAGTGTTACCTTAACCGTGGAGCATTTATAAACCGAGCTGCACCTACGTTTGCAGCGGCGGATATGCAGCAAGTAATCACGTTGGGTAACACACTGATGACCAGTGGTAGGTATTCTTATGTAGCCGAGTACTTTGATCAGTTTGAAGTAAACAAAGGCCGTAATTCTACCGAGGGGATTTTTGCCTATCCAAGTCAGTCAGGCGTTGCAGTGAATAATGGTGGCATTGCCGCCCGTTGGAACATGACACTTCACTATAACTCGTATACGCCGAACAATCCCAACGCAGGATGGAACGGCTTTTCAACCGTAAGTGATTTTTATAACGCTTTTGGTGCAACTACTCCTACTACTTATGCCAACTCCGATACGTTGATAGATAAGCGCATTGGCAGACGATATTATGCGGGTGCGACAAACGTATCTGGCCTACGTCCTGGATTTCTGGTTGGTCAGCAATTCAACGAGAACGGTACTGCTATAAACGATCGAAAAGGTAATCCCTTGGCTTATAAACCAGCTATTGCTGCCAACATGATTGAGTTGGGTAATGACTTGGAAATTACTGGCATTAGGGTGGTAAAATATCCTCCCGATTATCAAAACTATGGCGGTCCCGCTGGTAACTGGCTGATGATCTTCCGCTATCCTGACGTTGTGCTAATGGTAGCAGAGGCACGCCACCGTACGAGTGACGTTGCTGGTGCTCTCGTACTTGTTAATCAACTTCGGGCTGTCAGAGGCGCCGCTCCTCTAACAACATTACCGCTTGTGAACGTAAACAATGTTGACGACCCTACTACACTTCTTGCTGAACGTGGAAGAGAGCTTTATTGGGAAAGCTTGCGGCGCACCGACCTCATACGGTTTGGCGTGTTTCTAAAACCTTTTCAATTGAAGCCTAATACAAGTGATTCCAAATATTTGGTCTTTCCAATTCCAAGTCAAGCACTTGCCGCTAATCCTAATCTAGTACAGAATAACGGTTATTAATTCTTTGTTTTTGATGGAGAGGCTGTCTCAAATCTTGGGACAGCCTTTTTTATTTTCACATACGGTTGATCTGAGAATCTTATAAGACAATAAGGCAACGCTTTGCTTTAATTTTCAGTCATCGTGTATTTAGTGAAGCCCAATCCTGAAAATGTTTAAATTCATTACACTTCTAATTGTGTTCTTTTTGTTGTTTTCTTGCGGCAGGCAAAAGAAAATTCTCTTGTTTACGCGTATGGAGAACACCGGAATTAATTTTCGGAACGACGTAGCGGACGACAGTATTGAGAACAGCTTCCTCTTTCGAAATATGTACAATGGGGGCGGAGTAGCGATTGGAGACCTGAATAATGATGGCCTGCCCGATGTATTCTTTACCTCCAATCAGCATAGTAACAAACTGTATCTAAACAAAGGCGATTTTAAATTTAATGACATTACAAACAGCGCTGGGTTTCAACAAGACTCCATGTGGAGCACTGGAGTCGTGTTTGCCGATGTAAATAGCGACGGTTGGCTTGATGTATACGAGTGCAATTCGGGCCACATGAAAAGCGGACTCCGAAGAAACAGGCTTTATATCAATCAGCATAACAACACGTTCAAAGAGCAGGCGGCTCAATACAATTTGAATATTTCCGGCTACTGTACCCAATCTTCCTTTTTTGATTACGACCTTGACGGGGATCTTGATATGTTCCTTATTAGCAACAGTCCTACCCCGGTGAATACGCTTGGTTACACCAACCGGCGTAGCGTACCCGATTCGGCTTGGCCTGTCGCGAATTTTCTAAAAGGCGGCGGCGACCACCTGTATCGCAACGATAACGGCAAGTTTGTGGAAGCCAGTAAAGAAGCCGGTATCCACGGCACGCTGATGAGCTTTGGCCTTGGCGTAACGGTAGGCGATGTGAACAACGACGGCTATCCCGATGTGTACGTTGCCAACGATTCGTACGAACGTGACTACTTATATATCAACCAAAAAGACGGAACCTTCAAAGACGATATTGAGATGTGTGTTGGGCAGAACAGTTATTCTTCAATGGGTGCTGATTTAAGCGATGTAAATAACGATGGGCATCCGGACATTTTTACAACTGACATGCTTCCACCGGATGATTTCCGACTGAAGACATTAGGAGCTTTTGACCACATTGACCTGCATCGTCAACGGTTGCAAACAGGCTTGTACAATCAATACATGAAAAACTGCCTGATGGTGAACAACGGTGCAGGGCAGTTTCGCGAAACGGCTTACTTCAGCGGCGTTTCGGCAACCGACTGGAGCTGGGGTGCGCTTTTCTTTGATGCCGATAACGACGGATTAAATGACATCTTCGTTTGCAACGGCGTGAACAAAGACGTTACTAATCTTGACTTCATGGACTTTTTTGCGAACGATGTATTGCAAAAAATGGTTCTCTCCGGCAAAAAAGAAGACGTTTATACCGTGCTATCACACATTCCGGTATTTCCTCTTCCAAACGCAGCCTTCCGCAACGACGGCAACCTCCAATTCATTAATGCGGCCGCAGAATGGGGTCTGGCAGAACCTTCTTTCTCCAACGGTGCGGCCTATGCAGACCTTGACAACGACGGCGACCTTGACCTCGTGGTCAACAACGAAAATCAGTCGGCATTTGTGTACCGCAACAACGCAAGGGAACTAAACGGCCACCACTTTATTTCTATCTCACTCAAAGGCGATTCACTCAACGCCTTCGCAGTTGGCAGCAAGATTCGTGTGTACAAAGGCAATCAAATCTTTTACCGCGAGTTAATTCCATCCCGGGGCTTTCAATCCTGCATGGAGTACAAGCAAACCGTTGGTTTGGGTAATCATGCGGCCGTTGACTCCGTCGTTATTACATGGCCCGACCGAAGTTTGACTACGCTCAAAAACCCTTTGCTTGACACAACGCACAACGTAATAAAATCGGGAGCCGAACGAAAGGCGGCTAACGACGTTCCCTTATCCGCTACTGCTCTCTTCGAAGCCATACCCGGAACGTTTGAAAAGCACGCCGAAGACGACTACGTTGATTTTTACGCGGAAAGAAACCTGCCGGTGATGCTTTCCCGGGAAGGCCCGCAAGTAGCCAAAGCCGACGTAAACGGAGACGGGTTGGAAGACCTTTACATTGATGGAGCAAAAGACCAGAGCGGCCAACTTTATCTGCAACAGCCCGCCGGAAATTTTGTTCGGCATCAAATCAAGGTGTTTGAACAATACAAGGATTTTGAAGACGTAGCCGTTTTGTTTTTTGATGCCGACCGCGACAATGATATGGACCTGTTTATTGGAGCTGGCGGCAACGCCACAAATCCCGGCGAACGAACCCTTGAGCATCGTTTGTACAAGAACAACGGCAAGGGCGATTTTACAATAGACGGTGCGGCTTTCCCTTCCAACAACATGAACGTATCGGTAGCGGCCGCCAATGATTTTGACGGCGACGGTGACGAAGACCTGTTTGTGGGCGGCCGTAGCGTGCCGGGCCTTTATGGGCAACCACCAGCCAGTTACATCTACCGCAACAACGGCGGGGGACGTTTTCAGGAGATAAACGTTCCTGCTATTGCCTCGGCAGGCATGGTTACCGGTGCGGTTTGGGCAGATGTGCTGGGCAATGCAACAAAAGAACTGGTGGTGGTGGGAGAGTGGATGCATCCGAAAGTGTTTACCTACGGGCCCGCGGGCTTTACCCTTGCGGCAAACACAGGCTTTGAAAACCTCTTTGGCTGGTGGCAAACCATATCAGCGTCCGACGTAAACGGCGACGGCAGGCAGGATTTAATCATCGGCAACATTGGTGAGAATTTTTACCTGCGCCCTACCGTCTCCACTCCCGTGAAACTTTGGTTTGGTGATTTTGACAACAGCGGTATACCCGAAAATTTTCTGACCCGCACAGTAGCTGGAAAGGACATGCCTGTGTTTTTAAAAAGAGAAGTGGTAGACCAGTTTCCTTTTTTAAAGAAAGGCAACCTCAAGCACAGCGACTACGCATCCAAATCCATTCAGCAATTGTTTAAGCCGGAAGTGTTGAAGAATGCCATACAAATGACTTTTAATTATTGCGCTTCCGTGATTGCCGTCAACAACGGAAAGGGTGGCTTCACAGTAACCGCACTGCCTTTGTACACACAGCTCTCCAGCGTAAACGCCATCTGCCCAACCGACGTTAACGGCGACGGACGGACCGACCTGCTTTTGGGCGGCAACCGGTTTACTTTTCTGCCGCAGTTTGGCCGTTTAGATGCCAGCTACGGTCATCTGTTGTTGAACAACGGTAAGGGTGGATTTTTGTACGTAGAGAACCAGGAATCCGGCATCAACCTCCGCGGCGAAATCCGCGATATTGAAGAAGTCAAAACACCACAAGGCCGGCGTTTTATCATCACGCAAAACGACTCCATCCCGGTTCTTTACCGGTTCAAAAAACAATACCCGTCCCGGCTGTAAAACCTAATGAAACCCTCCGCTCCCTTGCCGTTCTTCTTCCGGTGCCTGGCGTTAATTGCCGCGGCTACGGCCTGCGGGTTTTTATTGCCTTCGTGCAGCAGAGAAGCGGAGCAACCGCTGCTCTTCACGTTACTGGACAGCACTGGCATCACCTTTCGCAATGATGTAAAGGATTCAAAAGAGGACAACAGCTTCCTGTTTCGCAACTTCTACAACGGCGGCGGTGTAGCCTTGGGCGACGTAAACAATGATGGTCTGGCGGATGCCTTCTTTACCTCTAACCAAGGCGAAAACAAACTTTACATCAACAAAGGGAAGCTCAAGTTTGAAGATGTTTCCGTAGCGGCGGGCTTGCAGCAACGTGGTATGTGGAGCACCGGGGTAACAATGGCTGATGTAAATGCCGATGGCTGGTTGGACATATACGTGTGCAACTCCGGGCACATTCAAGATGGTAACCGGCGGAATCAACTGTACATTAACCAACAGAACGGCAGCTTTACAGAAGACGCCAAGGCCTATGGGCTGGACGTGTCGGGGTATTGTACCCAAGCCTCTTTCTTTGATTATGACAGCGATGGCGATTTGGATTGTTTTATCATCAATAACAGTCCTATTCCTTTTAGCTCGTTGGATTATGCGGCTATGCGGGATGTGGAAGCCGCCAAATGGCAGGTAGATGAGAAATTAAAAGGAGGCGGCAATCATCTCTATCGGAATGATCAGGACCGATCGGGTGTTGTGCGTTTCGGCTTCACCGAAGTCACCAAAGAAGCAGGCTTGCATACAGGCCTCATCTCCTTTGGCCTTGGTGTTTCTGTTGCCGATTTAAATGACGATAACTATCCCGACATCTACGTTGGTAACGACTTTATTGAGAAGGACTACCTCTATATCAACCAACGCGATGGCACCTTTAAAGACGAATTAGAAGAGCGGGTGCAGAAAATCAGCATGTCGAGCATGAGCAGTGATGTGGCCGACATCAATAACGATGGCCACCCGGAAATCTTTACCACGGACATGATTCCCGATGATAACTATCGCCTTAAAACAACTGGCACCTTCGACAATGTGGACCTTTATCTAAGCAAGCAGAAGGCGGGTTTGTATCATCAGTACGTTCGCAACTGTTTGCAGTTGAACAATGGCGACGGCAGCTTTTCGGAAATCGGTAATTACAGTGGCGTGTTTGGTACCGACTGGAGTTGGGGGTCGGTTTTTTTTGATGCAGACAATGATGGACTAAATGATTTATTTGTGTGCAACGGCATTGCCAAAGACGTTGGCAACCTGGATTTTCTGGACTTTTTTTCAAACGAAGTGTATGCCAAGATGGTGGAAACCGGCCAACGAACCGAGATGGATGAACTGCTGCGCAACATACCTACAACGCCACTGCACAATCGCATCTTCCGTAACAAAGGCAACCTGCAGTTTGAGGATGCCGGTGAGCGATGGGGATTCACCCAACCTGGGTTTTCCAACAGCGTGGCCTATGCTGATTTAGACAACGATGGTGACCTGGACCTTATACTGAACAACGAAAACGGACAGGCCGCTGTGTACAAAAACAATTCCCGTGAGCAAACACCCAACCACTACGTTTCCATTGCTCTAAAAGGTTGGGGGCACAACCCATTTTCGGTTGGCAGCAAAGTAAAGGTGTACACAAAACGCGGTGTGTTAATCCGGGAGCAATACCCGGTTCGGGGGTTCCAATCGTCTATGGATTACAAGATGGTGATTGGCTTGGGCGACGCACCAATCATTGATTCGCTGGTTGTGATTTGGCCGGATGGCAGCCACAACCAATTAAATGCTGCAGGGGTTGACACGTTGTATACTTTCGATGGAAGTAAACGTCAACAAAGGCCGACCGAACCGGCAACGCAACCGCCTTTGTTCAATAGTCTGCCGGTGCTATTCGACAAGCATACCGAGGATGATTATGTTGATTTTTATTATGAACGCAACCTGCCGCAAGCGCTTTCGCGGCAAGGGCCAAAGCTCGCCACCGGCGACGTAAACGGGGATGGTTTGGAGGATGTTTACATCGGTGGCGGAAAAGGGCAGGGCGGGCAATTGTATCTGCAAACGGCAACCGGTTTATTTCAGAGAAAGGACGGAGCGGCGTTTCAATCCTTCAAGGATTTTGAAGATGCGGCTGTTTTGTTTTTTGATGCGGATAACGATAAAGATTTGGACCTTTTTGTTGGTGCCGGCGGCAATAACTCACCCAAGGGTTCAAGGTCAATCGAGCATCGGTTGTACCTGAATGATGGTGCCGGAAACTTCGCCATAAATCCCAAAGCATTCCCGACCAACGATGCCAATATAGCCATTGCTGTTGCGGCCGATTACGATGACGACGGCGACCAGGATTTGTTCGTTGGCGGTAGAAGTGTTCCGTATACTTACGGCTTGTTGCCGCGTAGCTACCTCTACCAAAACAATGGCGGCATTTTTAAGGATGCAACGGCAAACATTGCCGGTGGATTGATGAACGTGGGCATGGTAACCGATGCCGCCTGGGTTGACCTCACCGGCGATGTGCAGCAAGAGTTGGTGGTAACAGGTGAATGGATGACAACAAAAATCTTCAGTTATGCGGCCGGCCGCTTTACCGAACACCCCAGTTCGGGCCTGCACAATTTGTCTGGATGGTGGCAAACGGCAAAGGCGGTTGACCTGAACAACGATGGTAAACAAGACCTGGTGCTTGGCAACGTGGGCGAAAACTTTTACCTCCGGCCAACCACTTCATCTCCCGCCAAACTGTGGGTGGCCGACTTTGACCGCAATGGCACTGTTGACCAATTTCTAACGCAAACAATTGTGGGAAGAGATATGCCGGTATTTTTAAAACGCGACATCACCGACCAGTTTCCGGGGCTGAAGAAGGACAATTTGAAACACAAGGATTACGCTAACAAAAGTATTCAGGACTTGTTTGGTGCAAAAGCACTGTCCGAGGCGTCGGTGCATACATTCAATCATTGCGCTTCGGTAGTAGCTATTAATCTTGGCAATGGGAAGTTTGATGTGAAGCCCCTGCCTGCCCGTTTGCAACTGTCAAGCGTCAATGCCATTTGTTCGGTGGACATCAACAACGATGGCAAACAAGACTTAGTCACCGGTGGTAACCTCTTCACCTTTTTGCCGCAGTTTGGCCGGCTTGATGCAAGCTACGGCGATGTGCTGCTGAACAGGGGCGATGGCGGTTTTAATGCGTTGCCGCAGCCCGCCACGGGCCTGCGTTTGCGGGGGGAAGTAAAGTGTATGCAACTTCTTACCATCAAAGGCAAACAGCGGTTGTTGGTTACCCAAAACAACAGCCGTCCACTTCTCCTTGCCCTTAATTATCGCAAATGAGCCTGTCTAAAACCGGTAAGCTGCTTTGGATAATCTGTATACAGGCTTCCTTGTGGGGATGCGCAGACGATACTGTCATAAAGCATCCACGCTTTGCGGTTCGAACAAAAGAGCAGACAGGCTTGGACTTCACGAATAAACTAAGTCACACACCAGCGTTCAACCTGTTTACCTATATGTACTTCTACAATGGCAGCGGAGTAGGGGCAGGCGACTTTAATAACGATGGAAAGGTGGACTTGTTCTTCGGCTCCAACCAAGGCCAGAACAAACTGTTTTTGAATGAAGGGTCGTTGAAGTTTAAGGACGCAACCACAGCCGCCCGCATCCCCAATGACGGCGGGTGGACGACAGGGATTTCTGTAATAGACATTAACAACGATGGTTTGCTTGACATCTATGTTTGCCGCGTTGGCAATTACGAAACACTCAAAAGCCGCAACCAATTTCTCATCAACAAAGGCATCGGCAAAGACAGCGTTCCCACTTTTAAAGATGAAGCCGCCGCGTATGGTTTAGACTTCTCCGGCTTCAGTACACAAGCCGCTTTTTTCGATTATGATAACGACGATGATTTGGACATGTTCCTGCTAAATCACTCCGTTCACCAGAACAATAATTTTCGGCCGAGAGCTGTGTTCGAAGACACATACGATTCATTGTCCGGCGATAGAATTTTTCGGCACAATCAAGTCAATGATAAATTCAATGTAAAGTCAAGTGTGTTTTTAGATGTGACTAAAGAATCCGGCATTGCCTCCACCGCCATCTCGTATGGCCTTGGTGTAGTGGTGGCCGATATAAATTTGGACGGCTACCAGGACCTGTATATCGGCAATGACTTTCACGAAAATGATTATCTCTACATCAATCAAAAGAACGGCACATTCAAGGACGAAGGCACGGCTGCCTTTATGCACACCAGCCAGTATTCGATGGGGGTTGATGCCGCCGACATCAATAACGATGGGCTGCCCGAAATCATTTCCATGGACATGCTGCCATCTGACCCCTACATCCTGAAGCGTTCGCTGGGCGAGGACAGCTATGACCTTTTTCACGAGAAGATTGGCATGGGCTATCATCACCAGTTTACCAGGAACAGCCTGCAGTACAACCGTGGCAATGGGCTATTTAGTGAAGTTGGCTTATATAGCGGTGTGGCCGCTACCGATTGGAGCTGGGCGCCTTTGTGGATGGACTTTGATAACGATGGATGGAAAGACCTCTTCATCTCCAACGGCATCCCCAAACGGATGAACGACATTGACTATGTGAACTTTGTAGGCTCCGGCGAAGTGCAACAGAAAATTTCCACCGATGATGTGCAAGGCAAGGACATATCGCTTATCAAAAAATTTCCGGAAATAAAGATTCCCAACAGGTTTTATCGCAACCGCGGCGACTTGACGTTTCAGGATTTAGGGGATAGCATTAGCGGCGATGTACCTACGTTCTCAAATGGCGCCGTGTACGCCGACTTCGATAACGATGGCGACCTGGATGTGGTGGTTAACAATATTGATGACGCGGTGCTTCTGTACGAAAACCGGAGCAGCAATTCAGTTCGTACTGCATCCATCCAATTAAAGTTGATAGGCAGTGCGGCCAACAGCAATGCCATTGGGGCAAAGGTTGTTTTATTTTCCAAAGGCAGCATCCGCACATTTGAAAAAATTCCGGCAAAGGGTTTTATGTCAAGCATGGAAACGCCGCTGCACATTGGTTTGGGCGGAGACGCAATTGATTCGGCATTTGTGATATGGCCGGACCGAACTTGTAACCAATTGAACCTATCTCAAAACACATCCCGGCAAACCATTGCCTATAAGAAAGGTTTGCCCTTGTTTGATTTCTCGTTATTGAGTCGCATAACCGACGATGGAATGTTGCCTGCTGTTGATATGACGGCTAGCTCCGGGTTGGAGTATCTGCATAGCGAAAACAGGTTTGTTGAATTCAACCGTGAGCCGCTCATTCCGCACGAGATTTCGAGCGAAGGTCCAGCGCTTGCTATTGGCGATGCCAATGGCGATGGCTTGGATGACGTGTTTGTTGGTGGAGCCAGGGATAAACAATCAGCCTTGTTTTTTCAGCAAACCCCGGGACGGTTTTTTAAATCGGTACAGCCGGTGTTAGGGGCCGATAGCATGTACGAAAATGTAGACGCTTGCTGGGCGGATATTGACCGCGATGGCGACCTGGACTTGGCCGTTGCCAGCGGTGGTAATGAGTTTTACGGCACCGACTACCATAACACGCCACGTATTTATTTAAATGACGGCAAAGGCGGCTTGAGCAAACTTTCCAATCCGTTCGGCAATCTTTTTCTCACCGCTTCCTGCATTACCGCAGAAGATATCAATGGCGATGGCTACCCGGATTTCTGCATTGCCGGTCGTGCCCTGTCTGGGGCATATGGGCAATTACCAAGCACATACATCTTCCTCAATAACAGAAATGGCAGCTTTAGTGATGCTACGGCACAAGTGGCCCCGGAGTTATTAAAAGCGGGCTTTGTTACCCGAACCGTTTGGTGCGACCTTGACCGTGACGGAGACAAAGATTTGGTGGCATCGTTAGAATGGGGTGGCGTGGCGGCCTTTGTAAACAACAATGGGCGGTTCAGCAAAAAGATGCTGACTGACAAGAATGGCTGGTGGAATTTTATTTTGCCTTTTGATGCGGATGGCGACGGCGACACGGACTTCATCGCCGGTAACTTGGGGTTGAATAGCCGGCTCAAGGCTACTCCCAAAACTCCTGTTCGCCTTTACTACAACGACTTTGACGGTAACGGTACAAAAGAGCAATTGCTGACGTACTACATCGGCAACAAAGAGATTCCCTTTGCAAACAAGGCCGAATTGGAAAAACAGATGCCCGTACTAAAGAAAAAATTTTTGTACGCCGAAGACTTAGCCAAGGCTTCATTAAGCCAAACCTTTGGCGATGAGCGACTACAAAAGGCTGAAACATTCTCTGCCGATTACTTCGCCAATGCCCTGCTGCTTAATAAGGGCGGTGGCGTTTTTAAAACATTGGCCCTGCCGCCGGAAGCACAATTCACATCCTACCGCGATGCGGTTGTGCTGAATGCAAACGGCGATGACAAACCGGATGTGTTGTTGGTGGGCAACTATTACGGAAGCAATATTGAAATGGGTCACTATGATGCGGACTATGGAACGCTGCTACTAAACCAAGGAGGAGGAAAATTTAAAAGCAGTGGATTAAAGGGTGTAGCATTAAAGGGCCAATTAAGGCGGGTAAAACCAATTGGTATAAATAAATACCAGGCTTTTGTTGTCGCCCGCAATAATGATAGCCTGAAAGTGCTTCAGTTTAAATTGAGATAATCTGCTTCTGTGCTGGTGTAAACAATTACATCACCGGCCAATACAATCTCGTCACCCATTTGCTTGTATCGCGTTCTTGGCGGCGATCCGTCACCAATGATTGAAAAGGAATGGCTGGTGCTGTACGTCGGTTATCCTGTATATATAACTCCATTTGTGTAAAGGCGTTGTTTATAGTCTGCGGACCGCCCTTCACTTCCGCCCGCAAAATATTACCGCCACGGAGCATCCACCGGTAGCGGATATCACCCTCATCGGGTATCATTTTATTTACGGGTAAACCCACTTGCGCTTTAAACGCACCGCCATCTGCACGGGATATATTAAGCATTGGCGGACCTGATTGTTTCCCTCCTTTTTTAAGGGCATAGACTTGCAGTTTATCAACCAATTGATAAACGGTATCTACGGCAGGGTAGCCTTGCGTGAAAGCGGTGGTGCTGATAAATGAGGAGTCGGGAACAAACGATTTTTCAATGGAAAGCTGGTAGATATTTTTTTCGTTGCCGTAATAACTGCTGATGCGTTCGAGAACGGTGGCCATATCCCGTTGCAGGGGTTCAATAGCCAGAAATCTTGCAACCCGTTGGAAAGGATTTTTGGAAGTGGCGGCTTTTCCCTCCCAAGTGAGGTTAATTGAAACAGGGTCGGAGACAATGAAGAAAAGTTCCGAAATCGCACGCTGTTGACCTCGTTCAATTTCAATCAGGAGTGATGAATACCGCTTTTCCTTTACTCTGAATACCGTTTGGTTAAGTTGGTAAGTAACAGCTTGGGTGCTTGACGTTTGTACGCTGCCGGGCCACCACTCGTGCCAGCTATCATCGCTTAGGAACAACCGCGAAAAAGCTATTGCATTAACCGACACCTTCCGGGTCTGCCGCAAAGCCACATTACTTGGTATAAACAGATAGAGGGCTCCAATCAATAACAGGATAAGTAGCAACCAAAACAGTTTCTTCATAACAGCATTCGGGTGTAAACCCCGGCCAATTTATACGGAATTGAGATACATTCATCGCTTACAAAATTTGCTTGCATGAAACGATTGCTTCTTGCCCTGCCGCTGTTCTTTTCCATTGCCCTTTTTAGCCAAGACCCTTGGAAGATTGAAGCCGCCAATATCAATCCTGCGGCCTACTACGGCATTACCGTTGCCAACGGCATGATTGGCATTGTTTCATCACCCGAAGTCTTCAAGGTAAAGGACGTTGTGTTGGCCGGCGCTTACGACAACTACGGCCGCGGACGGGTAAGCAATTTTCTGCGCAGCTTCAACCTGCTGAACATGCGGCTTTCCATTAACGGCCGTGAGATGAGCAACGCCGTTGCCACAAACATGAAGCAATCGCTGGACATGCGTGGCGCTTCCTTCACCACTTCGTTTGATTATGCCGACAAGGCCACCGTTTCTTATACCTATTATTCGCTTCGGCACTTGCCCTTTACGGTATTGATGGACGTTAGCATCACTGCCAAAAAAGACATTAACCTCACCGGCTCCTCCGTGATGGAAGCGCCGGATGCCTTGCGTGACGTAGAGAACTATTACAACGAAATAGACAGGCCGCATGTGGTGGTAAGCCTGCTTACGTCAACCGCCAAATCGCCAACCGGCAAGTTGCAGATGTGCGCCAGCAATACCTTTTTGTTCAGTGAACCGCACGGTCAAGAACCACGGGTAATACACGAAATGTG